>Ga0247803_1001908_pt1 | contig 10730 bp, 5 predicted proteins | sample UWRJL014104B1_FD_180928 | JGI IMG/M metagenome (GOLD analysis project Ga0247803, IMG submission 180928) | Plant litter microbial communities from Arlington Agricultural Research Station in Wisconsin, United States - UWRJ-L014-104B-1 | ecosystem: Environmental > Terrestrial > Plant litter >...
AAAGTTTTGTGTATGTAGTCGACAGCAAAAATAAAATTACCACCAGAAGTTTCGTACCAAAGTCAAGATTTTCAAGCTATTACGTGGTTAAATCCGGCCTTGAAGCAGGCGATGTCATTGTTTATGAAGGAATACAAGGTTTGAAAGATGGGGCTACAATTTCTCCAAAAATCATTACGATGGATAGCATTAATGTGGCAAAAGTAGAACTGACAGCACGTTAAAAATCATCCTATTCCTCACCAGAAACTTTGAATTATGTTTAAAACTTTCATTGAAAGGCCAGTGCTCTCACTGGTCATATCTCTATTTATAACCCTTTTGGGTCTTCTCGCATTTTTTGGCCTGCCCGTTTCCCAGTTTCCTGACATCGTGCCGCCGTCTGTCGTGGTGACGGCAACCTACACAGGCGCCAACTCCGAAGTGTGCGTGGATGCAGTGGCCGTTCCTCTGGAAAGAGCGATTAACGGTGTGCCCGGCATGACTTACATGACCACCGTATCCGGTAACGATGGCGTTACCACGATCACGATTTCTTTCAATGTCGGCATTGATCCTGATCTGGCAGCAGTTAACGTGCAAAACCGCGTTCAAACGGTGATCGATGAACTTCCCGAGGAGGTTATCAAAGCAGGTGTCACTACGGAAAAAGAGGTGAACAGTATGCTGATGTATCTGGATATCATGAGCTCGGATACCTCGGTTGCCGAAGATTTCGTATACAATTTTGCTGACATCAATATCCTGAAAGAACTGAAACGGATTGATGGTGTCGGCCGTGCGGTGATTATGGGCAGCAAGGATTATTCGATGCGTGTCTGGTTAAAGCCCGACCGCATGATCAGTTACAATGTATCGTCCGAGGAAGTTGTACAGGCCATTCGTGACCAGAATGTAGTGGCGGCTCCCGGAAAAACGGGCGTAAGCTCCGGCAGGGAGGTGCAGGCATTGCAATACGTTTTAAAATATACCGGAAAGCTCTTCGAACCTGCTCAGTATGAAAACATTGTACTTCGTTCCAATCCGGACGGCTCGATGTTAAAATTAAAAGATGTTGCTGATGTTGAATTTGGTACGCTGGATTATGACGTAGCTTCAAAGTCCAATGGCAAACCTTCGGCATCGATCATGCTTAAACAAAGGCCTGGCTCAAATGCGCAGGAAGTGATCGAAAACGTGAAAAAGAAAGTGGCCGAATTAAAAACGACCACCTTCCCTCCTGGTATGGACTACGCTGTTTCCTATGATGTCTCACGCTTTCTGGATGCTTCCATTCATGAAGTTGTGCGGACGCTGATTGAGGCATTTATTCTGGTGATCATCATTGTATACTTGTTCCTTCAGGATTTTCGGTCAACGCTTATTCCCGCGCTTGCCGTACCTGTCGCGTTAGTCGGGACTTTCGCTTTTATGCAAATGTTCGGATTTTCTATCAACCTTCTAACATTGTTTGCTTTGGTACTTGCCATTGGAATTGTCGTCGATAATGCCATCGTCGTCGTCGAGGCTGTTCATGCAAAAATGGCCGAAAAGCATCTTGACGCAAAAGAGGCAACGATTGAATCGATGAAAGAAATGAGCGGCGCCATTATCGCGATCACTTTGGTAATGTCGGCAGTGTTTGTTCCAGTGGCATTTATGTCGGGCCCCGTTGGCGTTTTTTACAGGCAATTTTCAATCACCCTTGCGATTTCGATTGTCATATCAGGAATTAACGCTTTGACACTAACGCCTGCACTCTGTGCTTTGATGCTAAAAAACACGCATGGTCAGCCGTCTAAAAATACCTGGCTTGACCGATTTTTTAAAGGATTCAATAATGGTTATGACGGCATTTCCAATAAGTACCGCAAACTGCTCTCTCGTATTGCAAGCAGGAGGATAATAACAGTCGGGCTTTTACTCGCATTTTGTATCGGAACTTATGGAATCAACACCATTCTTCCAACCGGATTTATACCCACAGAAGATCAGGGCGTTATCAATGTCAATGTAACCACCCCGGTGGCTTCCACGGTTGAAAGAACCGAGGCTGTGCTGGATGAAATTCAAAAAGTTGCACAGGCTTTGGAGCCGGTAGAATCTGTTTCTACTTTGTCCGGTTATAGCCTAATTACCGAATCCTCCGGCTCTTCTTACGGAATGGCGATGATTAACCTGAAACCCTGGGACGACAGGACATCTTCTGTAAAGGATATTATCACCGAAATGGAACAAAAAACCAAACATATTACCGATGCAGAAATTCAGTTTTTCCCTCCTCCTACCGTTCCCGGTTTTGGAAATTCAAGTGGTTTTGAGTTAAGGGTTCAGGATCGCACAGGAAGCGATGACCTTCAAAAGACCGCTGCAATCACCAATCAATTTGTCAAAGATTTGATGGATTCGCCTGAAATTGCGAGTGCATTCAGCAGTTTTGACGCCAGTTTTCCGCAGTATATGATTCATGTCGATCCGGATATTGCGGCTAAAAAAGGTGTTTCGGTTGAAGTTGCCATGAGCACTTTACAGACTTTGATCGGAAGTTTATACGCATCCAACTTTATCAGGTTTGGACAAATGTATAAAGTAATGGTGCAGGCCGAACCCGGCTTCCGACGAAATCCAGAGGATATATTGAAATTGTATGTCAAAAATAACCGTGGTGAAATGGTCCCGTTTTCGACCTTTATAAGACTGGAGCGTGTGTATGGGCCAGAGCTTCTGACGCGATACAACATGTATACTTCCGCAATGATCAATGGAGATGCCGCACCAGGGTTCAGCAGCGGGGACGCCATTAAAGCGGTGGAACGCGTGGCAGCGAAAAGTCTTCCCAAGGGCTTTACATACGAATGGTCGGGAATGACACGCGAAGAGATACTTTCCGGCAACCAGGCGATGTATATTTTTGCTTTATGTCTGCTTTTCGTTTATCTGTTGCTTGCAGCTCAGTATGAAAGTTTCCTGCTCCCGCTCCCTGTAATTCTTTCTTTGCCGACAGGTATTTTTGGTGCCTTTTTGTCACTAAAACTACTGGGATTGGAAAACAATATCTACGCACAGGTTTCGCTGGTCATGTTGATCGGTCTTTTAGGTAAAAATGCGATTCTGATAGTTGAATATGCGATTATCAGACAAAAAGAAGGCCGAAGCGTTTTAGATGCAGCCCTGGAAGGCGCAACCGAACGGCTTCGTCCGATCCTGATGACGTCCTTTGCATTTATTGCCGGGCTTATCCCTCTGGTTGTAGCGTCCGGTGCGGGTGCCATTGGTAACCGTTCCATTGGTACTGCGGCTGCCGGCGGAATGCTCATCGGAACCTTGTTCGGTGTGATCATTATTCCTGGTCTTTACGTATTATTTGCCAGTATGGGAAAAAGTAAAAAACCTGTCGTAAAGCTTGAAACAGGTCAGGAAGTATTACAAGAATAGCAAAAACGCACTTTTAAAGCAGCCGTGAATTAAGCGGCTGCTATTTTCCAAACCGACTTCGAAAGAAAATGAAAATATGTAAACGAATTTACCCGCTGCTATTTACGGCAGCACTCCTGTCCATCACCAGTTGTAAATTAACCCGTCCCATTCCGCATGCTTCTTCAATAAAAGCACCTTCGAATTTCCCCAGCCAGACGGATTCAGCAGGAATTGGAGCCATTAAATGGAGCTCATTTTTCACTGATAATCATCTGATTGCATTGATTGATACGGCGCTCCAGAACAATCTGGATTTGAAAATGGCAGTTCAGCGAATTGAAATGGCAAGATCCAATGTCATGATCAGTCAGGGTGCATTGCTTCCGTCTGTCAACGCAGAGATTTCAGGCGGCGGCAGGAAATTTGGGGATTATACGATGGACGGAGTCGGGAATTATGATACCAATTTTTCCGAAAACATCAATGATGACCGTAGAATACCCGGACCGGTTCTTCCTGATTACTTTGTTGGTTTAAGAAGTTCGTGGGAAGTGGATATCTGGGGCAAATTAAAAACGCAGCGAAAAGGCGCATACAATCGGTTTTTAGCCTCTGAAAAAGCGCGTCAGGCTATCACTACGAGTTTGGTTGCGCAGGTTGCAGGCTACTATTATGAACTGATCAAGCTGGACACAGAATTAAATATTATCAAAAAAAATATTGCTTTGCAGGAATCTGCTGTGGAAACGGTCAGGATACAAAAAGAAGGAGGACGTGCTAATGAACTGGCTGTAAAACAGTTTGTTGCACAACTTTTAAACACAAGAAGCCTGGAAATTGAGATTAATCAAAAAATCTACGAAACGGAAAATAGCCTGAACTTACTCATCGGCCGTTTCCCGCAATCCATCACAAGAGGCAAGATTCTGGAACAAAAATTCCCTGTTCAGATTCATGCAGGAATTCCATCTCAAATGCTAAGAAGGCGGCCTGATGTGCAACAGGCAGAACTGGAAATGCTCGGAAATTATGCTGATCAGCAGGCTGCTCAACTTGCGTTTTTGCCTTCCTTAAACATTACAGCATTGTTTGGGTTCAATTCTTTCAAAAGCGGACTTTTGTTCAATCCGGCCTCATTGGCTTTCAATGCGCTGGGAGGATTAGCAGCTCCAGTTTTGAATAGAAAAGCATTAAGAGCAGGTCAAAAAAGAACAGAAGCGGCTAGTCTTGAATCTTTATATGCTTATAACAAAACGATTCTCACGGGTTTTCAGGAAGTAAGTACCAGTTTGAAAAAGATCGAAAACACGCAAAAAATAGCCGATTTTAAAAGAGAAGAAGTTGCAGTACTTCAACAGGCCGTTACCACATCCAGGGATCTTTTTGTTACTGGTTACGCAACTTATCTGGAAATCATATTGGCTCAAAAAAATGTTCTTGAAGCAGAGTTGACTCTGACCAACGTGCAGAAAGAGCAAAACCTGGCGTTGGTGGAATTGTACCGGGCGGTTGGCGGCGGTTGGGAGTGAAATATTATTTGAATAAAGCAAAAAGCGCGAATGAGCTAACCCATCCGCGCTTTTTATGATATTTAAGAACACTGACCATTCGGCCAATCTCACTTTCTACTTCTTCTTAGCCCCAGCCAAACTTGGTTCCTTAGATATTTGAATTAAATCGATCAGCATTCTGCCGGTTTCATTTAAATAAACATCTTTTTTCTTTTTGGCATCTTTTGGAGCTTCGGCAACTTTGGTGTCGGTTTCTTCTTCGTCGTCATCGGCATCTTCACCCAACGATTTCATTGCAGCTCTTTTTTTCTCAGCCTCGTCGCGTTCCACTTTACGTTTTGACTCCTGCAAAGAAACAATCTTGTTCTCACGGGCTTTCTTGAACTCGTCAAGTGTTTTCACCAAAGTTTTCAATTCTTCATCCGTTTTAAGGCGGGTGTTGTATTTATCCTTTAACTGGGAAACAATTTTCTCGTTTATGTTATTAGTCGCTTCGTATTTAGAGGAAGCGATCTGATCCCATGGCAAAGCACTTGGCTGAGAACCTTCACCATATTCATTGGTTTTAAAAGCAGTAGGCAATTCCAGATCAGGCATTACACCTTTTAACTGCGTGCTGCTTCCATTGATACGATAAAACTTCGCAACAGTCAGTTTTACCTGTCCAAGCTGATCCGTTTCCTTTGGAACCCATTGGTTCAAATCGATCAAAGTCTGAACGGTACCTTTACCATAAGTTTGCTCTCCAACGATGATTCCACGTTTGTAATCCTGGATCGCAGCAGCAAAAATTTCTGATGCCGAAGCACTGAATCTGTTTACCATAACGGCCATTGGACCATCATAAGCAACATTTGCATCATTATCCGATTGCACTTCAATCTCGCCTTGACCTTCTTTTACCTGAACAACAGGTCCACGATTGATAAACAATCCGGTAAGAGAAACAGCTTCTGTTAACGAACCACCGCCATTGTTACGAAGATCAATTACAATCCCATCAATGTTTTCAGCCTGCAATTCAGTGATCAACTTTTGAACATCACGCGTTGTGCTTGAAAACTCTTTCTCTTTATGCTGCGCTCCTTCAAAATCACGATAGAATAACGGAACATCAATTACACCGATCTTGTAATCCTTTTTACCGGATGTAATAGAAACGATCTCTTTCTTAGCGCGTTGTTCTTCCAGTTTCACTTTCTCACGAACCAATCTGTATTCTTTTGGCGTACTTCCCGGAAGCGCATCAGCAGAAATGACCTGTAAACGCACCACAGTTGATTTTGGACCTTTGATCAGCTTCACAGCATCTTCAACAAACCAGCCAACGATATCAACCATTTTGCTTTCGTCACCCTGTGCAACTGCTACAATTTTATCTTCCTTTTTTAGCTGCTTTCCTTTAAATGCAGGTCCACCCGGAATCACATCCTTAATGGTGATGTAGTTGTTTTCTTCACCCAAAATAGCACCAATTCCTTCAATAGACTGGCTCATTTCCTGTTTGAATCTGTCCGCAGATGTGGGTGCAAAATAACTTGTATGCGGATCCATTGACTCTGCGTAGGCATTCATGAACATTTGGAAAACCTGTTCCGTACGAATACGTCCTAGTGCACGGTCACGGTTTTTGTAACGCTCTCTCAGCATGGACACCACAGATGTATCTGCTTTTCCTGCCAGTTTAAGATCCAGTGCTTCGCTTTTGATGTATTTGCGCCATGTATCGTTCAGCTCATCTGTGCTTTTAGCCCAGGTGGCTTTTTCACGATCCGTATCAATCGACTCATTTTCAGAGTAATCAAACGGTTTTGGATCTTTCAGGAGCGATTGAATATAATCACTGCGTTCTTTAAAACGCTTCCTGAAAACATTGTACATTTCAAAAGGAACATCCAGTTCTCTCTTTTGTAAATAGTCGTCGAATGAAAGTTTGTACTTCTCAAATTCCGCCAGATCCGAAGCCAGATAATATAACTTCCCGTGATCTATCCCATCGATGTATTTGTCATAAATGGCGGCAGATAATGAATCATTCAGTTTTAATTTTCTGTAATGATATCCTGATAAAATACGGGTTGTCAGTTCCTCGGCCTTATATTGAGCCGGGATTGGTTTTATATCTTCTTCTAACGAGGATCCAGGCACAGAGATCGTTCTTTTTTCCTGAACAGGACCGCTCTGCCAACCAAGTAACACAATCGGAATAAGAGTTATTAAGTACTTTTTCATCGTCGAACGTTTACTATTTTACAATTTCTAATAATTCAACCTCAAATACCAACGCCGAATAAGCGGGTATCTGAGCACCTGCGCCCCGTTCGCCATATGCAAGCTGATAAGGGATAAATAATTTCCATTTTGAACCTACCGGCATTAACTGAAGTGCTTCGGTCCACCCTTTAATTACGCCGTTAACCGGAAATTCAATTGGTTCGCCACGTTCAACAGAACTGTCAAAAACCGTTCCATTGATCAAAGTTCCGTGATAATGCGTTTTTACTTTATCCGTAGCCGCTGGTTTGGCACCTTCCCCAGCTTTGATAATTTCATATTGCAAACCACTTTCCGTGGTAATTACCCCGGTTTTTTTCTTGTTTTCTTCCAAAAACTTCTCACCTTCTTCACGTACCACTGCGCCTTTTGCTTCGCCTTCTTTTTGTTTCTCTGCCATGATTACCTGAAAATATTCTCCGATAAATTTATTTGCTTCTTCCGGAGAAAAGGAAGCTTTACCACCTTTTAGTGAAGTTTTAATCGTCTGGGTAAGTATTTCTGAATTAATATTACTTATACCCTGAGATGAAAGTGAATTGGAAAAACTTACGCCAATCGCAGCAGATAAGGAATCCATTTGATTTTTAAGTATAACGGGCGCAGCGGCGGGTTTGGTTGCCTTTACTGCTGTTGCAGGAGTTTTTTTAACTCCGGTAACCGGTTTTTTTGCTGTTTGTGCTGTAACTTGTGCTGTTGCTAAGATTCCGCATACTAAGCCTGCTAAAATGGTTTTTTCTAATTTGTACATTCTGCTAAAAGATGGTCGGTAAGTCTAAGTTTTTATAAGTAAGTGTTATTAACGAACTCAATTACAACAAAAACACAATTAGTACCTAAAAAAGTTTTAAAAACGTTCGGAAAGCATGATAAACGGCGATTTATTTTCCTAAAATCTGCTTCCGGATGATAACTTGGAAAAATCTAATTTTAAGTAAGAGTTTTAGCCCAAAACATTCTTTATTTACCAAAATAAAAACCTACCTTTGCGGCTGATTTCAAAATCTTACTACTATACTCTAAATAAGTCAATTATACTATGGTATCTGTTAGACCGGATGAAGTTTCGGCCATCCTGCGCGAACAACTTGCAGGCGCTAAATCTGAAGCTGAACTCGAAGAAGTAGGAACAGTCCTTCAGGTTGGTGATGGTGTTGCCCGTATTTATGGCCTTTCCCAGGTTCAGGCGGGAGAGCTGCTTGTTTTTGACAACGGCTTAAAAGCACTTGCACTAAATCTTGAGGAAGACAACGTCGGGGCAGTTTTGCTTGGTGATTCGAGCGAAATAAAAGAAGGAGACACCGTGAAGCGTACTAAGGAGATCGCTTCCGTGCGGGTTGGTGAAGGAATTATTGGCCGTGTTGTCAATACCCTTGCAGAACCTATCGATGGAAACGGCCCTTTACAGGGAACGCTATATGAAATGCCACTTGAGCGTAAAGCGCCGGGTGTTATTTTCCGTCAGCCAGTTACAGAACCACTTCAAACCGGGATTAAAGCAATCGATGCGATGATTCCAATCGGACGTGGACAACGTGAGCTGATCATTGGTGACCGCCAGACAGGAAAAACGGCTGTTGCAATTGATACGATCATCAATCAGAGAGAATACTTTGATAAAGGTGAGCCTGTATTTTGTATCTATGTAGCTTGCGGACAAAAAGCTTCTACCATCAAAGGTATTGAAGCAACGCTTCGTCGCTATGGTGCTATGGATTACACGGTTATCGTTGCAGCTGGTGCATCTGATCCTTCTCCAATGCAGTTTTATGCTCCATTTACGGGTGCAGCGATCGGTGAATATTTCCGTGATACTGGTCGTCCCGCTCTGGTTGTTTATGATGACCTTTCCAAACAGGCGGTTTCATACCGTGAAGTTTCCCTTTTACTTCGTCGTCCTCCGGGCCGTGAAGCATATCCGGGAGACGTATTTTATCTGCATAGCCGTTTATTGGAGCGTGCTGCGAAGATTATCAACGATGATGGTATCGCTGCAAACATGAACGACCTTCCTCCTTCCCTTAAAGGAATTGTGAAAGGCGGCGGTTCATTGACTGCACTTCCGATTATCGAAACTCAGGCTGGTGACGTTTCTGCTTATATCCCGACAAATGTAATTTCTATTACGGATGGACAGATATTCCTGGAATCAAACCTGTTTAACTCTGGTATCCGTCCTGCTATCAACGTTGGTATTTCGGTATCGCGTGTGGGTGGTAATGCACAGATCAAGTCAATGAAAAAAGTTTCGGGAACGCTGAAACTGGATCAGGCTCAATTCCGTGAATTGGAAGCTTTTGCCAAATTCGGTTCTGACCTAGATGCAGCTACCAAGCTTGCTATTGATCGCGGACGCCGTAACCAGGAAGTTTTGAAACAACCTCAGTATGCACCAGTTCCGATTGAATTGCAGGTTGCTACCGTTTACGCATCTACAAAAGGTTTACTTGACAAAATACCGGTTGAAAAAGTGAAAGAATTCGATCAGGAATTCCTGACTATTTTATCTGTACAATACAAGGATACGCTTACTGCATTGCGTTCAGGTAAACTGGATAACAGCGTAACAGATGTGATCGACAAAGTTGCAAGAGAAATAGCAGCGAAATATTAAGCTAATCATTATTTAGTTGAAACCGGGCCGCCGGTGCGGTCCGGAGTTCAAAGTTCAGTATAGCTGAACTTTGAACTCATAAGTTTTAACTACTGACTTCCCTAAAAGAATGGCAAGTTTAAAAGAAGTACGTAACCGGATCGTTTCGGTAAATTCTACACAGCAAATTACCAAGGCCATGAAAATGGTGGCCGCAGCCAAATTGCGCAGGGCTCAGGATAACATCATCCAGATGCGCCCATATGCACAAAAGCTGGGTCAAATGCTGTCGACTGTATCAGCAGGAACTGAAAATTCATCGGACAGTCCTCTTAAAGCAGTTCGCGCGGTTGAAAAAGTATTAATCGTCGTTGTGACTTCGGATCGTGGATTGTGCGGAGCCTTCAATACAAATATTCTTAAGGCGACTTTGCAGCTGATTGAAACGCAATATGCTTCACAAGCTGCCAATGGCAATGTGGAGATATTCGCGATCGGTAAAAAAGGAGCGGAAGCATTTGTAAGGAGAGGCTTTAAAGTAAATACGAGATATACTGACCTTTTTACCAGATTGAATTTTGTTGCGGTAAAACAAGCTGCTGAGGAAATCATGAAAGATTTTTCAGAAGGGAAATACGATGCTGTCGATCTGGTTTTTAACGAATTTAAAAACGTGGCAACGCAGCTGATCCACACGGATCGGTATTTACCAATCGTTTCAGATTCTTTGGTTAAGAAAGTAAAAACTCCGGAGGTAAATTATATTTTCGAACCAACAGAAGAAGAGATTCTTGCCGAATTAATTCCAAAATCGTTGAAAATAGCATTGTACAGATCTGTTCTTGAATCGAATGCTTCGGAACAGGGCGCACGTATGACGGCGATGGAAAAGGCTACTGAAAATGCTCAGGATCTGTTAAAGGAACTGAAACTGATTTACAACCGTACGCGCCAGG
>Ga0247803_1001909_pt1 | contig 10729 bp, 10 predicted proteins | sample UWRJL014104B1_FD_180928 | JGI IMG/M metagenome (GOLD analysis project Ga0247803, IMG submission 180928) | Plant litter microbial communities from Arlington Agricultural Research Station in Wisconsin, United States - UWRJ-L014-104B-1 | ecosystem: Environmental > Terrestrial > Plant litter >...
ATTTAATTAGCTGCCTTTTCGGGCAGCTAATTTTTATACGTTACCTAATATTCAATAACGATCTAAAAACATTATAAATGGCAATTTTAGCATTTCAGAAACCCGATAAGGTCATCATGCAGAAATCAACAGATTTCGATGGTATATTTGAATTTCGTCCCTTAGAACCCGGTTTCGGTGTAACAATTGGTAATGCCTTAAGAAGAATTCTTCTTTCTTCGTTAGAAGGTTATGCCATTACTAGTATTCGTTTTTCTGGCGTATCACATGAGTTTTCTACAATGAAAGGTGTTGTAGAGGATTTAACTGAAATTATCCTTAATTTAAAACAAGTTCGTTTTAAAAAAGCTGGTGATTCAGGTGAATCTGAAAAAGTTTTTATTGTAGTTAATGGCCAGGATCAATTTCTTGCAGGTGATATAACTAAATTCTCTAACAACTTCGAAGTTCTCAACCCGGATTTCGTAATTTGTAACATGGAGAAATCAGTTACTTTAGAGGTAGAATTAACTATCAACAAAGGACGCGGTTATGTGCCGGCTGAAGAGAATAAAATTAATGATGCTGTTGTTGGTGTAATTGCGATCGATTCGATCTTTACCCCAATGAAAAATGTAAAATACACGATTGAAAACTATCGTGTTGAACAAAAAACAGATTATGAAAAATTAATTCTGGAGATTGCTACAGATGGATCTATTCATCCTGAAGAAGCGTTGAAAGAAGCAGCTAAGATATTAATCCAGCATTTCATGCTATTCTCTGATGAGAATTTAGTGCTTGAATCTCAGGCTAAAGAAGAAACTAAAGAAGTTGATGAGGAAATTTTGCATATGCGTAAAATCCTTAAAACTGAATTAGTTGATTTAGACTTGTCAGTTCGTGCATTAAACTGCTTAAAGGCTGCTGATATCCGTACGCTGGCTGATCTTGTTTCTTATGATGTGGCTGACATGTTAAAATTCAGAAACTTTGGTAAGAAATCATTAACTGAAATCCAGGAACTGGTTAAATCTAAACAATTATCATTCGGTATGAATTTAGGTAAATACAAACTGGAAGAAAGCGAATAATTTCAGCGTAACAAATAACAATATTGTTAATAGTGTGTAATTCCCTCTTTAATTTAAAAGAGACGGTACACACTGAATAAAATCAAAATGAGACACGGTAAAAAAAACAACCACTTAGGCAGAACTGACTCCCATCGTAAAGCGATGTTGGCTAACATGGCCTCATCACTGATCAAACACAAAAGGATTTCAACAACTTTAGCAAAAGCAAAAGCTTTGCGTATGTATGTTGAGCCCCTGATCACTAAATCTAAATTAGATACTACACACTCTCGTCGTATCGTATTTAGTTACTTACAGGATAAAGATACAGTTACTGAATTATTCCGTGATGTTGCAGCTAAAGTTGCTAACCGTCCGGGTGGTTACACTAGAATTATCAAATTAAACAACAGGTTGGGTGATAATGCTGAAATGGCATTGATCGAACTAGTTGATTACAATGAAGTTTATGGTGTAGATACTGCTGCTGCTGAGAAGAAAACTACTCGTCGTGGTAGAAGCAAAGCTAAAAAAGAAGATGCTACTGAAGCACCTGCTAAGGCTGAAGCTCCTGTTGAAACTGCAGAAGTGGTTGAAGAACCAGCTGCTGAAGAAACAAAAGAAGATAAAGGAGAATAATATTCTTCCTCATCATGATATAAAAGCCCTGTTCTTTGTTGGACAGGGCTTTTCTTATTTGCAAGACAATAGTTAATAAATTCATTTATGTCCAATCAAACTATTCTTCAGGATTTTCATCAGCAGCTAGCAGATAGCATATCAGCTGATACCTTTATAAAAGTCTCTCTTGGGAACTACCAGGGGAATGACAAGGAACTTAAAAATGTTTATGTACGCAGGATTAAGATCAAGAAGGAAGAGATGCTTTCATTTACTTATCGTAATAAAACGAGGGATATCGTAAAGAATTTCCCAATTGCTGACGGGCTTATGCGTATCAGTCATTTTATTAGCAATGATTTCAGAATTTGTACATTTTTTAGTACTGGCAAAGAGGTAATTGTTGAGTATGATAAAAAATCTAATGTTTCTATCAGGGAGCGTCAGTTACAGTCGGCTGTACAACCTGTTTTATCGCATAACAAGGAAAAGAAACGGTTAATTCAGCCCGCAGGTAAATCCTATTTACAGGAATTGAAAATTACCGATGGATCAGGCGTTGTATATAAAAATGCCCAGGATAAGTATAAACAGATTAACCAATATGTAGCCTTGTTAGATCCATTGATCAGGACTTTGCCCGCTAAAGCTTTTAAACAGGTAGTAGATATGGGATCTGGAAAAGGATACCTGACGTTTGCTTTATATGATTATTTGGTAAATGTGCTGAAGACAGATGTAAAGGTAACAGGGGTAGAGTACCGGCAAGACCTTGTTGATTTGTGTAATCAGATTGCTGTATCTTCTGGGTTCGCAGGGCTAAATTTTGTACAGGGTACAATTGAAGAGTATGATGCAACGGGGACTGACCTGCTGATTGCTTTACACGCTTGTGATACAGCAACGGATGATGCAATCTACAAAGGCATCAAATCTGGAGCAGAACTAATTGTAGTAGCACCATGCTGCCATAAACAGATCAGGAAGCAAATTGAAAAAGGAAAGACGAGTAATGAACTGGATTTTCTGACTAAGTACGGTATTTTTCTGGAAAGACAAGCCGAAATGGTAACTGATGGGATCCGCGCATTAATACTTGAGTATTTCAATTATAAGACTAAAGTTTTTGAATTTATCTCTGATGCACATACTCCGAAGAATGTCTTGATTGTGGGTGTTAAAACAAAATCGGCGGAAGCCCCAAAGCCAGGATTATTAGATAAGATAAAAAAAACAAAGGAATATTTTGGGATTGGTTATCACCACCTTGAAAAACTATTTGAGCTCTAAATGATTTAATGCCAGCTTAAAATTCAAATCTGACAACCTGTCAGAATTGTAAATGGTTTTTATTTACATTTTAACCGAAATATAAAATCGAATGTCTGTTTGCCTGCCAAATGCCAATTGGCACATTGCTTGTTAAATAGAAAAAGTAAAACAAGAATTCATAACAAAAATAAAGATAAATAACATGTCAAAAATTATTGGTATAGACTTAGGAACAACAAACTCTTGCGTAGCCGTAATGGAAGGTAACGAACCTGTAGTTATAGCCAACAGTGAGGGGAAACGTACAACGCCATCCATTGTTGCTTTTGCAGAAAATGGAGAACGTAAAGTAGGTGATTCTGCAAAACGCCAGGCGATCACTAACCCAACAAAAACAATTTATTCAATCAAGCGCTTTATGGGCAGCAGCTTTGCTGAGGTTTCTAAAGAAGCTGGTCGTGTACCTTACAAAGTAGTCAAAGGTGATAACAACACACCAAGAGTTGAAATCGATGATCGTAAATATACTCCACAAGAGATATCAGCGATGATCTTGCAGAAAATGAAAAAAACTGCTGAAGACTTTTTAGGTCATGAAGTGACTGAAGCAGTTATTACTGTTCCTGCTTATTTCAATGACGCACAACGTCAGGCTACTAAAGAGGCTGGTGAAATTGCTGGTTTGACAGTTAAACGTATTATCAACGAGCCTACTGCAGCTGCATTGGCTTACGGTCTTGATAAAGCGCACAAAGACATGAAAATCGTAGTTTTTGACTGCGGTGGTGGTACTCATGATGTTTCTGTATTAGAATTAGGTGATGGTGTTTTTGAAGTAAAATCTACTGATGGTGATACTCACTTAGGTGGTGATGACTTTGACCACATTATCATTGACTGGTTAGCTGCAGAATTCAAAACTGAAAATGGAATGGACCTGGCTCAGGACCCAATGGCATTACAACGTTTGAAAGAAGCTGCTGAGAAAGCTAAAATTGAATTATCAAGCACTACTTCAACAGAAATCAACTTACCATATATTACTGCTGATGCAAGTGGCCCGAAACACTTAGTTAGATCTTTAAGCCGTGCTAAATTTGAGCAATTAGCTTCTGATCTTATCAAACGTACTATCGAGCCTTGTAAATCTGCATTGAAAAATGCTGGTTTGAAAACATCAGATATCGATGAAATTATCTTAGTTGGTGGTTCTACACGTATTCCTGCAATTCAGGAAGCGGTTAAAGCATTCTTCGGTAAAGATCCTTCTAAAGGTGTTAACCCTGATGAGGTTGTAGCTATCGGTGCTGCTATCCAAGGTGGTGTATTAACTGGTGAAGTTAAAGACGTATTGTTATTAGATGTTACTCCTCTTTCATTAGGTATTGAGACTATGGGTGGCGTAATGACTAAATTAATCGAAGCTAACACTACTATTCCTTCTAAGAAAGCTGAAACTTTCTCTACAGCAGCAGATAATCAGCCGTCAGTAGAAATCCACATTTTACAAGGTGAGCGTCCTATGGCTGCTCAGAACCGTACAATTGGCCGTTTCATTTTAGATGGTATTCCACCGGCTCCACGCGGTGTACCTCAAGTAGAAGTTGCATTTGATATTGATGCTAACGGTATCTTGCATGTAAGTGCTAAAGATAAAGCTACTGGTAAAGAGCAAAAAATTCGTATTGAAGCTTCATCTGGTTTAACAGAAGAAGAAATCAAAAGAATGAGAGAAGAGGCTGAGCAAAATGCTGATGCTGATAAAATTGCTAAAGAAGAAGCTGATAAAATCAACAGTGCTGATGCATTGATCTTCTCTACAGAGAAACAATTGAAAGAATTTGGTGATAAAATCTCTGCTGATAAAAAAGCACCGATTGAAGCTGGATTAGCAAAATTACAAGCTGCTCATGCTGCTAGAAGTTTTGCGGATATTGATGCTGCTCAAGAAGAATTGCAAGCTGCATGGAATGAAGCTTCTGAAGAAATGTACAAAGCCGGACAAGATGGCGCGCCTGCTGCAGGTGGTGCTGATCAATCAGCTCAACCAGCAGATAGCGGTGATAACGTTACTGATGTTGACTTTGAAGAAGTAAAAGACGATAAAAAATAATCTCGTTATTATTCAAATAAAAAGGGGTTCAAATTTGATTTGAGCCCCTTTCTTTTTTTATCTATTGCTTGTTGCAATTATTTTCTGATTAGAATTAATTCCACAGATTTTCAGGATAAACACCATCTTTAATCAAGTCATCAATGCTGGCTTGTACAACAGGTTTATCTTCTTTATAAGTCACACCAAACCATTTACTGTCGGTTGGTACTACTTTAAAATCTGCACCTTCAGAATTTAATAATGTCTCTACAATAATTGGTATAAAGAATTCTGCTTTAGGATCACTTGTATGCGATTTTGCAAACTCTTTAAATAACTCTTCAGAGAGTTTAAATACTTCTGGTGTAAAGCCCCAGAAGTTCATGGAAACACGGGTGTCAATAGCTAATGGATATTGTTCGCCATCTTCTTCATAGATCACAGCCCCACCTTCGTGCAGAACCTTCGTCCGTTCAATGATTTCTTCCAGATAACCATCATGGCTTACCTTACATACGCCACGGGATACTGAGCCAAAATCTGACAGTGTTTTGGCAATTTCGTAACCGATCATCGCATAATTACTTCCCGTTACTTCGTCAGTAAGAAATTTAACCATTTTCTCGAATGCATCCAGTCCATAAAAATCATCTGCGTTGATTACACAGAACGGTTCTTTTATTGCATATCTTGCTGCAAGGATGGCGTGCCCTGTTCCCCAGGGTTTAGCTCTTTCGATTTCAAAATCAATTCCATATTGCTTAAGATCAAAATTCTGAAACACATAATCGGTTTCGATTTTACCTTTAAGTTTAGGTTCGAAGATAGATTTGAAATTCTCTTCAAATTCTTCTTTGATAATGAACACGACTTTTCCGAAGCCTGCTTTGATTGCATCATATATAGAATAATCGATAATCGTTTCTCCGTTAGGTCCAAAACCATCAATCTGCTTCATGCTGCCGTAACGGCTCGCCATCCCGGCTGCCAATATTAATAAGGTAGGTTTCATTATTATTTAGTCAATAAGATATTATCTATTGTATTTAAAATCATGATCTTTTTGAATGTTCAGCAATGAATGGTAGATCAGGCTGATTACATTATCTACATCTTCTTTATGGATCATTTCTACTGTAGTGTGCATGTACCGTAATGGTAATGAGATTAGCGCGGACGGTACACCACCATTAGAATAAGCAAAAGCATCTGTATCTGTTCCTGTAGAACGGGAAGAAGCCTGACGCTGAAAAGGAATATCATTTTTCTCAGCAGTTTCTATCAGTAATTTGTTCAGGTTGGTTTGTACTGCTGGTGCATAAGATACTACAGGTCCGCGACCACAAGCCAGATCGCCTTGCGTGATTTTATTAATCATTGGCGTGGTTGTATCATGAGTAACGTCAGTAATGATAGCTACATTTGGTTTAATGCGATGTGCAATCATTTCAGCACCTCGTAAACCAATTTCTTCCTGAACGGAGTTAACAATATATAGTCCGAAAGGAAGTTCTTTTTTATTTTCTTTTAGTAAACGCGCTACTTCTGCAATCATGAACCCGCCAGCACGGTTATCTAATGCGCGGCCTACATAATAACGGTCGTTAAGTACCATGAATTCATCTTCATAAGTAATTACACAACCTACATGCACGCCCAGGTTTTCAACCTCTTCTTTAGAAGTACAGCCGCAGTCCAGGAAAATGTTCTTTAAAGCAGGGGCTTCTTCCTTCTCACCAGCACCGCGGGTATGAATCGCTGGCCATCCGAAAACGGCTTTTACCAACCCTTTATCAGTATGTATATTTACTCTCTTAGAAGGTGCAATTTGATGATCTGAACCGCCGTTTCTGATCACATAAATCAGACCGTCGCTAGTGATATAGTTTACAAACCAGGAAATTTCATCAGCATGTGCTTCAATAACTACTTTAAATTCTGCTTCTGGATTAATTACACCTACCGCTGTGCCATAGTTATCAATAAAACTTTCATCAATATAAGGTTGAAGATAGTCAAGCCATAATTTCTGACCTGGGTATTCAAATCCTGTTGGGGATGGGTTGTTGATATATTCTTCAAAAAACTCTAGTGATTTCTTATTTACGACATTTACATGTTTCTGTTTATCGTCTTTCTTTTTAGCCATCTTTATATTTTTATGATAACAAATATATAAAGATGGCATTAAGCATCACACAAACGATTGCTTTATTTACAATGGAATGTTTCCATGCTTCTTGCGAGGGGTGTTCACGACTTTATTTTCGAGCATTTTAAATGCTCTTATCAATTTAAAACGTGTTGTGGAAGGTTCAATTACCTCATCTACAAATCCACGTTCTGCTGCACGGTAAGGGTTGGCAAAGATACTTGCATACATTTTTTCTTTTTCTATTAGCTTTTCTGCAGGATTGGCAGCTGTATTTATTTCTTTTTTGAAGATGATCTCAGCTGCACCTTTTGCACCCATTACAGCAATCTCTGCTGTTGGCCAGGCATAATTAAGATCGGCACCAATATGTTTAGAATTCATAACATCATATGCTCCGCCATAGGCTTTCCTGGTTATTACCGTAATTCGGGGTACTGTAGCCTCGCTAAAGGCATAAAGTAATTTTGCTCCATTGGTAATAATTCCATTCCATTCCTGATCAGTACCTGGCAGAAACCCAGGTACGTCTTCCAAAACGAGTAAAGGGATATTAAAACAGTCACAAAAACGTACAAATCTTGCGGCTTTAATAGAAGCATGATTATCGAGTACACCTGCCAGGTATGCTGGCTGGTTTGCAACGATTCCTATACTTTTGCCAGCTAGCCTTGCAAAACCTACTACGATATTTTCTGCAAAGTCTTTATGTACTTCCAGGAAACTATCTTCATCGGCCAATTGTGTAATGATCTCTCTAACTTCATAAGGCTGATTGGCATTGTCGGGAATAACTTTATTTAAAAGTGGTCTTGATTCATCCTGATCGTTATTATAACTAAAGGCCACTGGTTTTTCCTCACAATTCTGTGGCATGTAAGTAAGCAACTGCTTAAGGTGGTTAATCGCTTCCAGTTCATTGATACAGGAAAAATGAGTTACACCAGATTTGGTTGCATGAGTGGATGCACCGCCTAATTCTTCTGAAGTGACTTGTTCATGTGTCACGGTTTTAACCACATTTGGACCTGTTACGAACATGTAAGAAGTATTTTCTACCATCAGTATAAAATCTGTGATTGCGGGGGAGTAAACTGCACCGCCAGCGCATGGGCCCATGATTGCCGATAACTGGGGAATTACACCAGAAGCCTGTACATTTCTATAAAAAATATCTGCATAACCGCCTAAAGACACTACACCTTCTTGAATTCGGGCACCACCGCTATCATTAAGCCCGATTAGTGGTGCACCATTTTTAAGTGCCATCTCCATAATTTTACAGATTTTTTCTGCATGTGTTTCAGATAAGGAACCTCCGAAAACAGTGAAATCCTGTGAGAATACGTAAACAAGGCGACCATTTATATTACCGTAACCTGTTACCACACCATCCCCGGGATATTTTTCGGTCTCCATGCCGAAATCCGTACTGCGGTGAGTAACCAGCATACCTATCTCTTCAAAAGAACCTTCGTCGAGTAAAAATGAAGACGTTCTCTAGCAGTTAATTTCCCTTTTTTATGCTGACTTTCTACCCTTAAGGACCCACCACCTGCATGAGCCTCTTCAATTTTATTTTGTAATACGGCTATTTTATTTTCCATGGGAATATAAATCTCAATTTTATCCATAAATGTAAAAATTACCAGCGATATTGAAGACGTGCAGTAAAAACATCGTCATCAACGTCACTGGTATAATCCGTTAGCTGTGTTGCGGAATTGATTACACGCTCATTATATATAGTGAGTTTTACCCTTGCATTAACCAGATAAGTAAAACCATAACCCAATGTACTAAATTTGATATCACCGGCGGTAGTGTTGTTAGCTGCTCCAATTTCTCTTTCTGAGATTTTACTATTGGGATCATATACATCATATGCAACCAGTGCATTGAATTTACTTTTAAGGATTTGTTGCGTAAACCAGATGTAATAACCAGTAAACTTTCTTAAATAGAGGTCGGTTGCTGGCTGAGTAGTAAAACTCTGGCTAGCTAAAGTTCCTGTAACCGTACTTGAAGCAGCTACGCCAGGTTGTGTTCCTGTTACATATTCTGCTTTTAAAGATGTTGTGCCAAATGGATGGTCATATTGAAGCTGTAAATTTCCACCAAAATAATTCCTTTTAATATTTGTTCCTTCATAAGAAGAATTAGTGTTTTTGTTGAACCCCGCTCCATTATCTGTATAATAGCTCTCGGTATTGTTTCTTACAGAACCTTTATAGAACGATCCGCCAAAACCAATATGTATTTTTTTGTTAGCCAGACTGTCCAATTTAAAGGCAAGGTTGCCAATCAGATCTTTTTTAGAGTCGTAATCCCTCGCATACAATCCGCTTCCATTTACTATAGCGAAATCGGCGGTAATAAATTTAAGCGGGAGGTAAGTCAGCATTGCGCCAATATCGCGTTCTCGGGGCATCAATGTTTGAAACATACGTGCACGTTCAGGAAAATCACGGTATCCCGAAGAATAAACGATGGAATAACCGAAGGGGCGATTGAAAAGACCGGCTGTTAATCTTAATTGTTTATAATCTGGTTGATTTAACTGTATAAAAGCGTCCATTAAATTGACACCATTCTGAGTCGCATCAAGTTGAAATACAATACTGGAATACTTGTCAACCCGATCAATCTTAAGGCGACCTCTTCGGATGATAAATCTATTATCAGAATTTTTCGCAAAATCACCTCCAGAAAAGGAAGAGATCCCGGAAGATTTTGCTTGCTGGAACTGGGTCTGCAAATAACCGGTTATTTTTATATCATGCGGGTCATAAGATGAAGGAGCGTTGTTGTTCTGGCTAAAGACTACAATAGGCAGGACAACCAGCAGCAGAAGTAAGGTTATTTTCATTTATGGGGTGTTGGAATCTACAAAAATAAGGTTAAAGCAGTACTTTCATAATAAACCTGCAATAAAAATCAGCACTAGGATTGCTTATAGCTAATAAAAAGAGTGATTACATTTTTTTTACATCTTTTATTGATAATTAGTCTCGTTAGGTGTTACATTTGAAATTAGAATTTGAAGATATAAAACATGTTCTTACGTAGATATCTCTTATATATTGTTATCAGCTTTCTGAGCATTTTCTCTGCGAAAATGTTTATTTCTGCTGCGCCAGTATTTATTTGTTATATTGATAAGGCGACAATAAAATCCGTGATCCTTCAGCTGGAACAAGAGCACTCGGAAGGAGATTCGTGTAAAGATTTGCTGAAATGTACTGACTTTAAGTTACTTCATCTTCCTTACAGTGATATTTACATTCCATTGATACAAAGTTTTGGAATTAGTAACTCTTTTATTGATCATTTTAAAAGGTATGTAGATCCCTATCATCCTTCTGTTCCCACTCCGCCACCAAACTTCTGTTAATTTAAATACATCCCTGGTATATATGCAGGTAATGTGATTATTGTAAAATTAGTTTCAGGATTAATCATTGTATTGTTATGCAAAATGAAGGCTCAATCTTTTCAAGATTGGAAGTGAAGAAATATATCTTAAAAAAGAAT
>Ga0247803_1001910_pt1 | contig 10729 bp, 10 predicted proteins | sample UWRJL014104B1_FD_180928 | JGI IMG/M metagenome (GOLD analysis project Ga0247803, IMG submission 180928) | Plant litter microbial communities from Arlington Agricultural Research Station in Wisconsin, United States - UWRJ-L014-104B-1 | ecosystem: Environmental > Terrestrial > Plant litter >...
TCGGAAGAAGTATTTTATTTCAAATACAATGACCAGCTGGGCTGGAGTATTATGAATTTCTTCCATATTTCCGGGTCCGGGTACAAGCCTTATGGTTCAAATTATTTCTCTTTTTTCACAACCGCAGATAATATTTTCTATAAAAACTGGGATAACACCGATCTCCGCAAGATCAATAACTTCTATCATTGGGATATTGGTTTGGGAAACAATACTTATCTGTTCAAGAAATTCACTGATCCCAATGGCGTGACGATGGCTTCAAACGACTGGCCGATTTATCGTTACCCCGAAGTTTTACTCATTTATGCAGAGGCTGCAAACAAAGCAGCCGAAGGTCCGACAGCCAAGGCATTGGAATATCTCAATCAAGTCCATCGCAGGGCATATGGGTATGCACCGTCCGTGAGTTCTCCTGTGGATTTCAAATTGGGTAACTACAATGAAGCCACATTTCACGATTTGGTGTTCAGGGAAAAGGCCTACGAAACGATCGTGGAATGCAAGCGATGGCTAGATCTGGTGAGAACAGGCCAGGCAGCGAACGTCATCAAGGAGACTACCGGAAAGGTTTTAGCGCCACGCATGTTGCTCTGGCCCATTCCGGCTACTGAAATGAATTATAATAAGGCACTGGATCCTGTAAAAGATCAGAACCCCGGATATTAAATAGCACCAGCGGCTATTTCTGCAATGTCTTTTCGAAATAAATCCAATTAAAAAATAACTGAATAGCAATGAAGTATGTGTTTTTAATGGCCTGTTTACTTGTTTTTGTAAACGTGAAAGCGACCACCGTTTATGAAATTTCAGATAAGGAAAAAGTGTCGTATTCTATCAAAATAGCTCAAAAGGATTCGCTGTCTGATTTAATGGAGAAAGCCTGGAATATCTCATGGACAAGGTTTTACAGTGAAAAGACAAACCTGTTTTATGATTACCTGAGCAGTTACGAAAAAGGAACGGAGCTTGGGCATCTTCCTGATGCTAAGGAAGTTAAAATGCAGAAGCCAAATCTGATGGGTTATGATACTGGCATGGAAGACTGCATGATCTCTGCTGGAACCATGTTATCCATGATTGTGGACAAATACCGTGTTACTCAGGATTCAGAACTTCGGAAATATGCCCAGAAAGTATTTCAGGGAATAAAAAGATGTGCGACTGCACCTGGTGATTCCGGGTTTTTAGCACGGTGCGTTTGTATTGATGATGCCAAAAGCATCTATATTACCTCGTCCAGGGATCAGTACACCCATGCGGTTCACGGATTGTGGTACTACTATCACAGTCCGCTGTGTGATCCCGGTACCAGGTCGGAGATCGCAGTGATTCTCGCATCATTTGCAGACCGCATGAAGCGCAATGTGACAAAGGAGAATAATTATGATTTTTTGAAAGCGGATGGAACCAGAGATGCACGCGGGATCAGTAAAATGTGGCAGGTACAGGCGCATGAAGCGGCGCGGTTGCCTATGATTTACGCAGCGGCATGGGACGTTACCGGCAAGCTGGAATACTATGATCTGTACAGATTTTATATTAATGAGGCGATCGCTCAATCGTCCCAGATAACCGACTGGAAACAGCCAACATATTCCCTGTTACAGATGGAGTGTTCACTTGAACTACTTGCCTCGCTTGAAACAAATCCAAATCTCAGAAAAAAAATAGATTCGGTGATGAGTATGGTAGCCATCGAGACGATCAACCGGTCGGTGCGAGCGGATGACAATGCAAAAAAGCTCGACTTGACCATGTTGGGATCCGACTGGCGAACCGGGGAGGGTTTAAATTCCAAAGGATCCTATAGAAAAAGCTGGTATTGCATCCGGGAAAGTGGAGAAGCTGCCTTAGCAGCCCTTATGAGTAACCGCCCATTTCCAGAGAATCAAAAATATCTCCTGGAACAGGCCATACTGAGGTTGAATTATGACAAAGTGTCAAGCAACGGTATTTTTTATTTGCAGGCGGCTTATTGGAAAGCTCGTGAAAGAGGTTTTCAATAGATCTGGGAATACTGGATAAGGCCAAAGTTGTGCATTATTGGCAATTTCAAAACCAACAAACACTTCTTTTTCATCCTATTTACAGAAACCTGCTTTTATCCGTTATGGGGGTAGAGAATTTCCCATTCACAAATCTGACCGTATCAGGATCATCATTAATAAACTCAGGTCTCTTTATAAATGTAGCGCTGAAATTCCCTGAAATAGTATGATTGGTAGTGTCAACATGGGTAATCACCAGAAAGTGAGGCCTACTTTCGTCGAATAAAAAACTCGATTTACTGACATCGCCATCATCCTCTAAGGTGCCATATGTTGCATATACCGATCCATTGCCGTAATCCTCATTGTATCTCTTGTATCTGCTCAGTATTTGGTGACTACGTAATTCGTCAGGCGCAATTCCATCAAAAGTAAGGATTTCCCGAAGATAACCTTCTTTGCTATACCGCAAAAATTGGACAGAAACAAAGCCATTACATGAGGCAAGTGTCACTTGATTTTTCACTTTAATACCAATTGTATTGATTTTAGACCAACTAGCACCGTTGCGCAAAACAGTAACCTCTCCCCAACCTGTCGGGGGCCACTCAGGATCTAAACTATTGTCTTCCTGGCACCCTACAAGGATGCCAAGAAAGACAAGTTTAACATAGATTTTAAATTTGTTAATTTTCATTGCGTTATCATATAAGTTTATTGAAATACGATTCGCTTCGTTCTTATACCTGATTAGGAAAAACTTCTAACACTTGTTCGTCATTGTCTACGCCTTGCATTTCAGCAAGCGGTTCGAAGACTCCTTTTCTATAACCGCATCCCCCGTCATATCCATATACCTGTATGTAGTTCTCGCTTACCTGACCGTTGTTTGATACGCGGAGCTTGATCCACATAAAGGAGGTATAAAGGTGTGAAGAAAAAGTCTCGCCAGTACCTAAAACATTTCCAAAATTGACGCCATCATTACTTAATGACCACTCAAAAGAAACCGGGGCACCTTCGTTACCGCACTGAAAAACAGCTTGCCAGGTGTATTGCGAACAATACCACGTACCGGATGTTGGGTTACCAGGCCATGAAACTCGTCAAACGTAACGGGACAGAAAAATGGAAGCCCACAGGCCGAGGGAAGCTGGACTGAAGATAATAGTGGAAAGCCGTATACATTGAGAGACGTACGTACGGTTTGGAGGCGAGCACTTGGAAACGTGTTTATGAAAGTAAACAAGGCGCCGGGTGCTTAGCCTACGGATTAAGCAGGAGGGGCTTGCGTATGAGTTAGGTGAAGATTGGACACAAAAACGGGTATCGCTTTTGGAACAGAAAGAAACCATAGAACAGGATATTTTAGATCAAGTCGCTAGAATATTACATGTTCCAGCCGATGCTATTAAAAACTTTGACGAGCAACAAGCTATAAATATCATTTCTAATACATTCCACGATACCAATGGTCTGGTGAATTACAATCCATCATTTAACATAAATCCCTTAGATAAATGGGTTGAGGCACTTGAAGAAAATAAAAAGCTTTATGAGCGGCTTCTAAAAGCAGAGCAGGACAAAAATGAACTGCTGCAAAAACTCTTGAATAGTCAAAACAAGAATATTTAATTAGGCTGTGTCTCTTCTCAAATCCAGACCTTGTTCTTTGTTTTCAAATCGCGAACAAAGAACCTTCCATAGAATGGTACCGATACATGACTGGCTATCTCCACGTCTTTGATCCGACTCTTGATACAATAATGACTGCTATACAAGTCCTAAGTACATAAATTATATGTAAAAGAATATAATTATGATCTAGTATGAAATATTATATGCAAAAGCATACAAATTTTATTATATTTATATAATTATATGCTTAAACATATAAATCATGGAAAGACTACCAGAATTCGTTAAGCAAAAAAGAAAGCAAGCCCAATTGACTCAGGAAGATCTGGCGTCCAGAGCTGGAGTCGCACTCACGGTAATCCGGAAAATCGAGCAGGACAAAGGCAACCTGAACCTTGAAAAAGTGAATCAGGTCCTCCGCATGTTCGGACACGAGCTAGCACCTGTTAATAGTAAAAATCTGAACTCCACAAATCAGGATCAATTGCTATGAGACAGGCAAAAATATTTTACAAGGATATAGAAGCTGGCCAGCTCACTGAGACAGATGATGGACTTTACCAGTTTCAGTATCTGGAAGAATACATACAGAACTACCCAAGTCAATTTATTGCTTTTTCGATGCCGGTAGCTTCTGGTGTTTATACGGATAAACGCCTATTTCCATTTTTTGACGGACTTATTCCGGAAGGATGGCTTTTGGACATCGCTTCAAAAAGCTGGAAAATAAATCTAAATGACCGTATGGGGCTTCTTTTGGCTTGCTGCCAAAATTGCATTGGCGCTGTGAGTGTAATACCAATTACTGACGATCATGAGTAACTGTCTGTATTGCTACAAGCCGCTAGATAAACAAATATCAGGCGATTTTCACGAGGCTTGTAGTATGAAGTTTTTTAAAACCAAGACGCCGCCTGTCTTTGATTATTCGCTTGCACAGATGAAAGATCTGGCCAGAAATGTAGTGGAGCGCAGCGTCACAGTTCCAGGAGTGCAACCTAAATTGTCTTTAACGATTGTAAGTGAAGCACTGGAGACCGGACGAGCAAAAAGATTGACAATTGTTGGAGCACTTGGAGGTAATTTCATTTTGAAACCTCCTTCCGAGAACTATCCTGAAATGCCTCTGAACGAGCATGTGACCATGCGCATTGCTGAGGAAGCATTTGGTATGCGCACCGTTCCTTCCAGTCTGATCCGGTTGCAGTCAGGCGAGCTCGCATATATTACCAAACGCATTGATCGGACCGAGCAGGGAGTAAAAATTCACATGCTCGATATGTTTCAGATCCTTGAAGCTTTTGATAAATACAAAAGTTCGATGGAACGTGTTGGAAAGGCTGTAAATACCTATTCCAGCAATACACTTTTAGATCTGTTGTATTATTTTGAACTATCGGTTTTTAGCTTCCTTACCGGTAATAACGATATGCATCTGAAAAACTTTTCAATGATCAATAGGGGTAATGACTGGGTTTTAGCCCCTGCTTATGATCTGTCAAATGTAAGTATCGCAAATCCGGATGACAATGAAGAACTAGCATTGACATTAGATGGAAAAAAAAGAAAACTAAAACCGGAACACTTTCTCCAGTTCGGATTAGGTCTGGGCTTAAACGAGCGCCAAATCCAGAACACCTATAAACGATTTCAAAACAAAAAAGACGTTGCTTTTAAGTGGCTGGATAATTCATTCCTCTCAGATGAAAACAAACAGTTGTATAAAGAGCTTATGGATCGCAGATATTCGATTTTAAAAATGTGAATGGTGAATTAATCGGTGAATCCTGCCCTGCCAAAAGTTAACTGTGATGGTTCATGACATTCGCCACACTTACAGTCACCTTTGATTTCTCTAAAAAGTTATATTCGTATTTTTTTGTATTGCTATCAATTCTTTAAATTAATGATCATTTTTTCTCGCAATCCGCTCTCACAAATCCGGAGAGGTTGCGAGAAAAAATGAGGTATTTCTAATCCAACCACCTTATTATGGCCATTGAAAATTTAAAGATTGAAGCCCGGCAGAAGTGGGTAGCGCTTTACAAGCAATTGGGAAATATCTCAGTAACCGCTCGCAGATGCGGTATTGCCCGATCTACGTTACAGCGCTGACGGTCCGCCGCGCGGCTTAAAGGCAGGACGAAGAGAAGCTGGTTGACCGCTCACATCGCCCAAAGCAGTTAGGCTGTCAAAAGTTTGGTAATGAGCAGGAGACACTTGTGCTTAAAATTCGAAATGAGTTTAACTATGGAAAGCTCTCGTGAATTTCGTTAGCTATGTCCACGGTTGAGTAAATTAAAACGACCTCGAAAAAATACATGTTATATTTTTTTAATTGAGTTTTCACTCTATTTGGTCTTTGCAGAACTTTATAGCATTCATTGATTTTCATGAACTTTCCCTACTCACTACAGAAAATCTAGGGAAGCTGTTTAATTGTATCATTCAACCAGAAGTACGTAATTTAATGATGAGCAATGGCAGGTTACGCCATTACATTCTCTACCATTTCTAACTTGGTTTTAACAAGCTCCGTGATTTTACATGTTGCCTTTGGAAATACATTCCGAAGGTCAATATCCTCATTTAAGGTCAGTTCAGCTTTTAGGGAAGTCATAAATATATTCTTGATTTCAGTTGCCAGATTTACCTTACAAATGCCGTTTGATATAGCTTGCTGCACCTGAGTATGGGGTACGCCCGAGCTTCCGTGCAAAACAAGGGTTGCAGTAGTTTTCCCGGCAATGCTACGCAACAGATCAATATCCAGCTTTGGTTCTTCTTTATAAAAACCATGTGCTGTGCCGATTGCTACTGCGAGCGCATCTACTCCCGTTTCCTGTACGAAAGCAGCCGCTTCATCCGGCTGTGTAAAGCCCGTTGTATAGTGCGACTGACCCAGTTTGGCCACATAGCCCAGCTCTGCCTCCACGTGTACATCGTACTTCCTGGCGCGCTCAACCACTTCCCTGGTAAGCCTGACATTTTCCTGAAAAGTAAGCTCGCTACCATCGATCATCACCGAATCGAAACCTGCATCCAGGCAGCGCTGCACCAATTCAAGAGACCCACCGTGATCCAGGTGTATCCAGCCTTCTACCCCAAATTCTTCCAGTCCGTTACGACCTAAATTCACGGCGGTTTTAAGGCCCATGTACTCGATGGAGCTTTGGGTAAGTTGCAGGATTACTGGCTGCTTCATTTCTGCGGCCGCCTGCAGTATGCCGTGCAAGGTTTCCAGATCGTAATAATTGGTAGCCAGCAAACCTTTTTTCAGCTGTGTTAATTCGCGTAGTTTTTCTTTCAGTTTCATGACAGGCTTAGTTCTACTCCCCAGAATTTTTTTATGTTTTCACTGATTGTGTTGAGGTCGTAAAATGCCCCGCTGCCGCCAGCAGCCGTGGTGTTCAGCGCACCCATTAAATTGCCTTTCCGCAGGCATTCTTCCAGAGGCGCACCGGAAATATATTTCTGAATAAACCCCGCATTAAAGGAGTCGCCTGCCCCTATTGCATCCACGAAATGCGGACCTTCAAAAGCGGGTACTGTTAATTGCTGCTTGCCACAAATGCCCATACTGCCATTTCTGCCCATTTTCAGAGCAAGAGTATTCAGGTACGGCTGAATCTTTTGGATACCGCTGCTAATGGAATCAGTTTTCGTAAGTGCCCGCAATTCCGATTCATTAGGCATGAAAACATCTACATACGGCAGGCAACGGGCATAGTCAAACGCCCACTGCTCGGCAGGGTCCCATTGCATATCCAGCGACGTGGTCATGCCCGCAGCACGCGCATTTATAAAAATTTGCTCAATGTCATTCAAAAGTCCTTTCTGAAGAAAAAGGCTTGATACATGCAGATGTTGGTAAATACCAGGTGCCTCAAAAGGGATATTTTTGATTGTCAGCTCATTCATAACCCCCTGAAAGGTTACATTAGCACGATCCTGCCCGTAATTCATCACTAAAGTACACCCTGTTTTCTGTCCTGTAAGTCTGGTTACATGCCGGCAGTTAACCGCCCTTTGTTCCAGTTCTCCAAGAATGAAATCACCAAAATAATCATCTCCAACCACGCCGCAGAAGGTCGTATCCACGCCCATCGCAGCAATGTTAGCAGCCATAATGGCCGAGGAGCTGCCCAGGCACATATCCATTTCATCTGCGACGGTCTCCTTTCCCATTTGAGGAAAAGCCTGGATTTTATTCAGTATCAGGTCGACATTCAGCTCGCCGATAACAAGAAGTTTAGGGGTCATCATATTCATTTTGTAATATCTTATTCCTTATATATATTCACCCCCTGCACCACCCGGCTGATCGAACCGGACAGGGACGGGCTATCAGGATCAATACCCAGGCTCAATGCGCTGTAATAGCCAAGCAACTGGCCGACAAGGGTAGCCGGAATCATCTGATATTGATTTTGTGGATCAATGCGGAGTTCTATGCTGCTGCTATTCGGCAATACCAATTCGTCTACACCACCGACTTTCAGAGAATGAATCTCTCTGGTATCTCGTGCAATGTCTTCGGCAAGGTCTCGTTCGTAGCGCATAATTAGCGGATCTCTTGAAAACAGGTAAACCATTAGGGTATTTTTATTCACAAAGGCTCTGGGTCCATGCCTGAAACCAAGGAAAGAATCTGACATGCAGACCAGTTTTCCATCTGTTAATTCGAGCAATTTCAGCTGACATTCTCTGGCAATGCCAAAAAATTCCCCGGAGCCCAGGAAAACTACCCGTTCAAAACCTTCCAGGACGAGTGTTTCAAGTAGAAATTTTTCATTTAATATTACGTGGCCCTGATCAACAATGTGCTGAATTTTCTCAAATTCACTTTCCAAGGAATCTATCCGAGCTACCAGCAACGCACTTAGTAACATGCACGTAAAACTACTGGTCATCGCAAGGCTCTTGTCGTTTGTTGCCTCTGGCAGTACAATTTTGTATTTTCTGTGCTGGAAGACTGAATCCATGTTGGCCAGTAAACCTTCGTTGTTACAGGTGATGATCAGGTGATATACCTCATCACAGTGCGTGTCGGCCAGTCTTACTGTTTCAACACTCTCGGGACTATTCCCCGAACGCGCAAAAGAGATTAAAAGCGTCGGAACCGACCAGAAGAAAAACGATTCGGGCTGGGTGACAATTTCGGTTGTGGGTACCGCGTGAACTGGCCTGTTCCATATCTGTTTTAAAGTCGACTGCGCTGCCTGACCGATGAATCCCGAAGTGCCTGCGCCTGTAAGCAAAATGCTTAGGTTCTCTTTTTTTAAAATTGGGCAGAGAAAACCGGCTATTTCCGTACTTTTTTGTTTAATTAAATCATAAACTTCTTGCCAAAGCTCTGGCTGCGACAATATTTCCCGCTGGGTGTGTGCTTCCCCACCGCTTTTAAGCACACTGATCTTATTTTTCTTCATTATTCTGGCGGTATTAGAGGATAGTACTTTATTCAATTTGAAACATAACGAAATAATATCTCAAAGTAAACATCATAAAACGAAAGTAAAAAGTATTTTTAAACCTTTCTTTTAATTTATTTATTCTTAGTTATATATTGCAGAAAAATATTAGCGTATTTTTATCATGTGAGTAACTTCTGACGAGGTGCACATTGCAAGATTATCGCTCCTAGACCACTGTTATGCTCTCAATAGAAATGAAGGCCCCAGAACGGGGACTCTTAATAGAAGATTTACACAAAATCAGAAAAGTAGGTGCAATCCTGCTATCTGCCCGCAGTGAGAATCTCGTGTATCACGTATCAGTATCTGATACAGTTGAAAATGAAATTTACGATTTGATTGTGCTTTCGCCAGAGGACAGAACCACAAAAACGGTTTTGGGCCGTGGAACTGCGCATGCATGGTCGCCAGATGGCAAAGAACTTCTGTTTGAAAACGAAAATGGAGCCTTGCATATTTACACGGTGCAAACCGCTACAAGCCGGTTCCTGGTCCAACGTGACGAATCTTCTTATTTTTTCAATCATCTGGCTGAAAAGAACTGCATCTGGTCACCGGATGGACATTATATTGCCTTTCTCAGCGCCGACATATCGCAAGCAGAGCCAAAAAATGATGAAATCAGGATTATTGACGATTTGTTATACAAATCAAAAGGCGGACGAAACCGGACGGCGTATGCCACTCATAAGTATACGCATATTTACCTGATACCCGCAGCTGGTGGATCATCGGTACTACTCACTCCGGGAGCCTGTAATGAGCATTCCATTACATGGGCGCCTGACAGCCATGAAATAGCATTTGTAAGCAACAGGACTACCCGGCCTGACGACATTCAACAGAGCAACCTCTGGAAGGTCGATATTCAGACACAAAAAATCTCCTGTTTAACTGAACATAACGGTATGATTTACCAGCCAACCTGGTCGCCGGATGGAGATCACATTGCATTCCTTGCAGTTTCAGGAACATTTGGCACCAATGACAGCACTGCGCAGGACACGCACATCGGCCTGATTTCTGCGCATGGCGGAAACTTCCGCTATCTGACCAAAGAGCTAGACCGGCGGATCGAGCATGTCCGCTGGCACCCGTCTGCAAGGTATCTCTATTTTACTGCGGGCGACCGTGGTGACACATCTATTTACCGGGTAAATGTCGATGAAGAAAAGGTTGAAGTGATTCAGGGAGGTTCAGGTTGTATTTCCGGATTTTGCCTTGATGCGCGTGGTGAGGATCTCGTATTTGTAAAGTCAGACACAAACCATCTGGCGGAAATTTTTCTAAGTAAAAATCAGGGTGCCAATTTTGAGCAAATCACCCGAGAAAATACAGATTGGCTGGAAAATATATCACTTCAAGAAGCTAAAACATTTTGGTTCGGCAGTTTTGATGGCACTGCGATACAAGGATGGCTGATACCGCCCGTCAATTTTGAAGAAAAACATCAATATCCGCTCATTCTGGTAATTCATGGCGGGCCGCACAATATGTTTGGAAATGACTTTGACGAACGTATGCATTTGCTTTCGCAGGCTGGTTACGCAGTTGTGTACTTCAATCCAAGAGGCAGTCATGGTTATGGACAAGCGTTCTCAAACGGCACTGTAATGAACTGGG
>Ga0247803_1001911_pt1 | contig 10727 bp, 6 predicted proteins | sample UWRJL014104B1_FD_180928 | JGI IMG/M metagenome (GOLD analysis project Ga0247803, IMG submission 180928) | Plant litter microbial communities from Arlington Agricultural Research Station in Wisconsin, United States - UWRJ-L014-104B-1 | ecosystem: Environmental > Terrestrial > Plant litter >...
CCTTGTGTGCAAAACCTGCGGCGACACCGACCATATTTTGTTCGGCAACGCCTGCATTTATAAACCTTTTGCCCAGTTTGGCTTTCAGATTTTCCAGTGCATTATAACCAAGATCACCAGTAATGAATACGATCGAATCGTCCTCCATTGCCAGTTGTTCCATCGCATTTGAAAATTCTTTTCTCATTTTATTTCTTATAAAGAATTGGATATTAGCCACTTCTTGTTCAAATTACTTTCTCAAATGTCTCACCAGCGTACTGATCTCATCCGCAGTTTTGTAAGATTTTGATCCGCGCCTGATACGGGTCCGGATGTATTTGGGGCGTTTTTTAGTCTCTTCAAAAATCTTGGCAATGTATTCCCCTAAAAACGAAATCCCCAAAATCGTGAGTCCTCCAAAAAAAGTAATCAGAACAATAACTGTGCTGATACCTTGTGGGGTATCCGGAAAGAAAAATAATTTTGCCAGTATCTGCCATATAATTCCCAATATGGATAACGCGGTAAGTCCAAAACCTGCATAGCTCATGAGTTCCAACGGGGCGAAACTGAAAGAGAATATCGCTTTTTTTGCCCACCAGATGTTTTTGGTCCAGTTGTTGGTGGAAACACCGAACATTCTTTCTGGCCGTACATAAGGAACTCCCACCTGCTTGAAGCCTACCCATGCTCGTAATCCACGCAAAAACTGCTCAGTTTCAGGAAGTTCTATTAGTTCCTTCACCACTTTCCTGTCAATCATGGAAAAATCTCCGGCATCCCGCGGAATCGGAACGTAACTCAGGTTCTGGAATATTTTATAAAATGTTTTGTAGAAAAAATGAATATGCGGCTTCATTTCGCGTTGGACACGCACACCGTATACCACATCATTTCCAGCGATCCATTTCTCGTAAAACGCAGGAATAATTTCCGGCGGATCCTGCAAATCACCATCCATCAGTACGACACAATCACCAGTCGCGATTTCCATACCACTCAAAAAAGCGGATTGTGATCCAAAATTTCTGGAATGACTTATGCCAATAACATTCGGATCCTTATCGCAAATCGCATTGATCACTTCTTCCTGATTGTCAGGAGAATTGTCATTAACAAAAATAATTTCGTACCTGACTTTAAGCTGATTGCACGTTTTAACCAACCGCTCATACATGTATGGAATTGCCTGCGCATCCTTGTAGCACGCGATAATGGCTGTAATGACAGGATTTAGTAACGGGTTTTCAAAAGCCGGGATGATGGTTTCCTCGTATTTAATGGCTTCCTGCCATTTCTCTGTTTTCGCAAGACCTTCTTCAAGAGAAGTTTTTGCTTTCCATCCAAAATCATTTTCAAACGCAGTCGGATCTCCATACCAATCTGCCAGATCCCATTTCCGGTTTGTCATGCTTCCCCACTGCGGTTCCTGTGGAATACTGAAAGTTTTTCGTGAAGTTTCCACCAGATCACCAATCGTGGTTTTTCGTCCTGTTGCAATATTGTAGGACCTTCCGGAAGTTTCGCTGGTTATTTTATTAGCAGCATCGATGAATGCTTCAACACAATCCTCAATGAATACGAAATCTCTGCTGATATCTGGTGAAACCAGAGAAGGAAGCTGTTTTTTTCGGGCACTTTCTATCAGTTTAGAAATCAGCCTATCCGGTTCTTCCCAGTATCCGTAAATAGAATACAGTCTCAGATTCAGTGTTTTAAGATCAAAAAGCCTTGCGTAATATTCCAGTAGAAAAGCCGCTGAAACTTTTGAAACGGCATAGTGGCTGTTAGGCTCCACGCGATCCGTTTCCTTTGGAGAAGTACAGTTAAATCCATATTCGGAACTGCTTCCGGCATGGATGTAAACCATTTCTTTTGTGCAGTTCTGCAAGAGATTCACCGTTCCAATGACATTGGTTTCATAGGTAAGGTTCACGTTACTTTGCTTGCTGTAAGCTCCGTATGCAGCCAGATTGAAAATAGTTTCCGGTTTGTATTTTTCAAAAACCTCCTGAACTGAATTATTTGAAAGAATGTCGCAATGGATAATATTTTCAAACGGAACGTTCAGAAGTTTTAATCTCCATGCCTTTGTAGCATCGTGTGTAAGTGCATAGCAATCCTTTCTGATTCTAAAAATGTCATTGAAAAGATTCGCGCCGATAAATCCACTAGCGCCAAAAACAAATATGGGTCCTTTTAGTTTTTCTATTTTATCGCGGTAGGCGGGTAGCGTGTCAAGCATTCGTTAATTCTTTAAGATAGCGTTCCTTAATTTCCAGAGTGGCCTGCTGATATTGCTCCTGATTCATAGGCAGATAATGCCATTCCAGTTTGTTTTCCATATAAGAAACCCCTTTTCCTTTTACCGTTTGCGCGATTATAGCTTTTGGAAGTCCGTTTTTATGCGATTTCAATTCCTGAATGGTGTGATGAAGTGAAAGAATGTCATGACCATTTACCTCAACGGTTTCGAAGCCAATCGCCTTCCATTTTTCGGCAGATGCAGTTTCGCCCAATACTTTATCGGTAAAATCAAACCCCTGCAAACCATTTTTATCTATCAGCATAAAAAGGTTGTCAAGCTGATTATTCACTGCGTAATGCGCTGCTTCCCAGGTTGTTCCCTCATTCGTTTCTCCATCAGAAAGAAGGGCAAAAGAATAGGTTTCTTCGTCTCCGATTTTGGCCGCGTGCGCAATGCCGGTAGCAATAGGTAATCCGTGCCCAAGAGAACCTGTTGCGAAGGGAATTCCTTTGTACTGGCGTGGGGCCGGATGTGCAGGAAGCGTTGTTCCGTCCAGATAAAAAGTATCTAATTCATCATCTGTTATTTCTCCAAGAATATTCAAACATGCGTACAACGCCGCCGCCGCATGCCCTTTGGATAAAATAAAAGTATCTTCCTGTGATTTATTTAGGAAAAGAACTGCAATCATCAGGTCAATACAACTCAGGGAGCATCCAATATGTCCTGCATTTGCTTTGTGATACAAGCCCAGGATTTTAAGCCGAAGCTCTCCGCTCAGCTGTCTTGGATCATTTATAATTTCGTTTATGGTCATAGCCATTTGTGTGTCTGTATGCAGCTTTTAAAGAGCAAAGTAACAACAAAAGTTACATAATTGCGGCTGCAATATACAAATTCTTATTGGACGGCTTTTCAAAATTAGTAAACGGGGATGACCCCGAATCAATACTGCTGACCTTTCAAACTAATAATTTCCACAGTATCCTTTTGAATACCTCTTTTCAGTAATATCCTGTCTGTCTGCGTGGTATCCATGCGCTGAACGTACTCCGCATCTTTCGGAAGATACAGATTGGTAATTTGTGCTTCGCGTATGGAATAAGGTAAAAAAGTGCGATCCATTTCTGAAAGCAGCGGATAGCGGGGAGCAGGGTATAAAATCGTATCCCCTTTCTGATAAACCAGTTTTATCTTTTGTGCCGCCTTATAATAGGGGTTTGGTTGCCTTGGCGATGTAAAAAGTCCATACTTGGCTGACTTATCTTCGTAAAATTCTTTCAGGCGCAAACCAACATAATACAATTGCAATGCCAGGAAAACGAAAAGGAGCAAACGGAATTCACTTTGAAGCGTGGTAAAATGTTGCAGTAACAATGCAATGATCAGGATCACAAAGGGAAAAGAAAATCCTGAATAACGCTGCATGATTCCGTTTGTATGTCCGCCTTTGAAGGCCATCGCAATCAGGAAAAACGTAGGAACCAATGCCATGATATACAAAAGCCACAATCTTTTACGCTGTAAGCTGCTGGCTTTCTGATGAATATCGGGAATAAAGGAAAGTGCAAAAATACTGACCGATAAGATGCAAAACTGTGCTTTGTGGGTTGTGTAAAAAACAGAACTGATGATTACCAAAAGATAAGGCAACCGCTGCGTAAGCCAGGCGGGAACAGAAAATTTATCTTTAAACCGAAACCAGATGATTAAAATCAGTCCCAAAGAAACGGCTATGATAACATTCTTTTTACCAATCAGTGCATCTGTCAATCCATTGGTGAAAATGATGAGATCAGAGAAAATAGGCAGTGATTTTGCAAAAACATTGCCTATCGTCGCAGGTAGGATGATCCCGAACGGGTTGTTATAAGGCTGTGTTTCGGCCATTCTCCGGTACAGATCTGCCTGATAATTAAGCGAATACAGAGTGTATTGTCCGCCGCCATAGATGAGCCACCATGTTACGCCCGACAACGCGCCTGCCGCAGCAACTGCCATTCGGATCCAGCCTTTTATGGTTCTTAAAAAAAACAATGCATACATCGCATGGGCCAGCAAAACGGAGATCGACAGGAAATGAGACAGCAGACTAAGCCCGGCAGCAAGGGTGTAACCAATGTACAGGAATATTGTTTTCCTTCGGTCAGCCTTGTTTTCAATAATTTGCAGAAACAAATAAGTAGCAAGCAACGTCAGGAAGAAAGTCAGACAGTAATTGCGGGCCTGATGGCTGTATGCTATAAAAAATGGCTCAATGGCCGTGATCCCGGCTGCTACCAATCCCAGGCTGGACGAGAAAAACCGACGTCCAAAAAGGAAGGTCATACCGATGATGAGAACGCTGAAAAGAACCGAGAACGATCTGGCAGAAAAATCTGACAATCCGAAAATTTCCATCCATCCGTGAAGCAGCAGATAGTAAAACGGACTGTTCCCGATGTCACTTCTGTTCATTGCTTCGTAATAATCTTCAATCGATTTTGGTAACCAGAATTCCTTTGGCGTGAAGGAACGCGGCTTGAAAGTCTCATGGTAGGTGAAAGACCTGAGTACGGTTACCGGCCTGTAGTCAAGTACGGGGGTTTTCCAGAATCCTGTGGAGGTAAGACTTTTATCAGAAAATACGGTTTGCTGGTTTGCTCCTTCCAGTACAATGCCCTGGCTTACCACCATCGTGCTTTTTTCATCAAAAAAGATGCTGTAAGAATCCAGATGATAGAGTCTCAAAGATGTACCAACAATCAGAATAAGGGAAAATATAAGCCAGGTTGCCGGACTTTCTTTTTTTAAATTTTGGATCATTTTTGGTTATTCGTTATCCAATAAGCGGATAGTGTCGGGATATATTATTTGCACAGACGCAAGATAATTTTTGCGAAAATAAGCAAATTTCCGGTGACAGAAGGTTTTCTAAATTTTAAGGATTGTAAACTCAACACGCCGATTCTTCTGGCGGTTTTGCTCGGTGAGGTTACTTGCAATGGGTTTGGCAGGCCCCCAGGCTTTTGTTTGGATCCTTTCAGCAGCAATTCCTTTCGATAACAGGTATTTTTTTACTTGTAAAACACGGTCCTCGGAAAGCTTTACATTTTTCAAAGTTTCACCCTGATTGTCCGTATGCCCTTCCAGTAAAATTTCCATCGTCGGGAAATCCTTCATGGTCGAAGCAATGCGATCCAGTTCAGAATATGATGTCTCGACCACGTCCGCACTGCTTTGCATGAACATGGTATTGCCTAACCGAATTTGTTGTCCGGCTTTGATGGGCTGGAGGTAAAGGTTTTTCTTGATATTTTGAAATTTACTTTCCGCAGATAAATCGATCTCCTCGGTAGACGGAAAATATCCCTTTAGACTTGCAGTGATCCGATAAATCTCTTTTAGTGGCAAAATAAGCTTGAATTCTCCTGTTTCAGGATCAAATTCAGCTTCTGTGAAAGTTTCATTATTTTTTTTGAGGTCTGCGACAATATTTGCTTTAATCGGTTTGTTGGTTTGTGCCTCCAATATCGAGCCGCTGATAATGGCAACAGGATCTGGTTTCATTTCCGGAGTAAGCGCAATTCTGAAAATATCTGAAACACCGGCGGGATCATCGGATGAGGCAAAATAAGCATAATCTCCGGTTGCAGAAATACTAAAAAAAGCATCCCAGGAAGGGCTGTTGATTGCTGAACCTAAATTTTCGGGTTTCGACCAGTTAAGCCAGGTATCGTCAAGTCTTTTTGATAAGAATAAGTCACTTTTGCCATAGCCGCTCATTCCGCGTGATGAAAAGTACATCGTCTTATTATCAGAAGCTATAAATGGCGTTCCTTCATAATCAGATGAATTAATTACGCCTCCCATGTGCCGGGGTTCCGACCAGCTGTTGTCCTTTTGCTGAAAAGAAACATACAGGTCCTTATCTCCCTCGGTATCACGACGCAGCAGTGAAATCACCATCACATTTCCCTGAGGAGAAACGGCCAGTTCCATTCCTTCGTCTGTATTGTTGTAAAGGTCGTTAACTAAAATATCTTTTGGAAAACTCCATCCGTTTTTGGTAAAGAAGGACTGGGATATGCCAAAGGTCATTACGCCACCAGGGCGGTACCGATTGATGAGGAATATCGTTTTCCCAACATTAGAGATACTCGCAATGGCATTGTTGCCGATGTTATTGATCGGGAGTCCGATATTAAGCGCTTTTCCCCACTGATTATTATTGCCCAGTTGTGAAAACCAAACGTCCTGATCTTTGGAGGAGCCCGTATTACCTTCAAAATCTTCTCTTGTAAAATAGAGTGTTTTTCCATCAGGAGAAATAATCGGAGCCAGCTCTAGTGCGGTACTATTCACATTTTTACCCAGATTTTCTTTTTTTAAATCCTTTGGAAGCATGGCCGACAGATTAATTCTTGCCTCAATCGGATTCGTGTTTTCAGAAATACCGATGGCATCGATCTGATTAAAACCCGGGACTTTGTCGGGTTGCAAAACTATTTTTATCGCGTTGGCCAGGATGTTCTTTTGCTCGGGGAAAATCTGTAACATGCGGCCTTTCGAAGGAACCGAAGCCGGATTGCTGTTAAAAATTTGAAATTCTCTGCCCGTTTCATCATAAGCATAAACCCGTGCAATGGCGCCCGGGTTGAAGTTTTCGGCAATTGCCACCTGTTTCAGCAAAATTGTTTTTTCAAAACCAACCTTGATCCATTCTTCATTTCTGCTTTCGGCCTCCGAAGGTGACCATGCGCATGGACTGTTTCCGAAATCGGGCAGTTTATTTGGTTCTCCCAGTATCTGTTTGGACCTGTATCCGTGGCCGTATTGCTCAGGGCGATATTCGGAAGAATAACCTAGAACTTTGTTTGCCCAGAATGTAGTCTGCCCGTGAACATTTATCTGAACAAATGTCAATAAAACATACAATACGATAATTCCTCTTATAAATCTCATTGGGGATGCAGGCGCCTCGGCATTGTTAAAATAATAAAGTAAAGGTCCTTCAAATACAGGGTCTTCTCTTTATTTGAAAAGTAATAAAAAATTTGTTTAAAATAAAGACGGCGTATGCCTGACTGTCTTGATTGACCCGAATCGTTTCACCAGGAAATTCAGAAAACTAATTTTTAGCGCCAACCAATAAGATCCAGTCCCAGGCCGTTTGCGGATCGGGTGGAATGATTATGGCTTCGGTTGGCGAATTGATGTCACTTCCTGTCCACCTTTTTCCGGTTCGCGGGCTATACCAAACGACACGAAATTCATTTCCCCGAAGCTTGGTCAGATCCAGGCGAATGGTTCTTGCAGTCGGCATGTATAACATCGCCATTCGTTGGTTGGACAAAGAGAAAATCCCGATTTCCTGCTGATCCAGTGAATCCGGAAGCAAACCCAAAGACTCATCGGGATACATGTATTCCCAGGGAATTCCTTTTAAAATTCTAACAAAATGTGAGATATATTCCGCGCCGTCTCTTGTGATATTTACTTTCCAGGTAGGGTTGAAATTTTTGATCGTGCTCATGTGACAAAATCCGGCAGCAGAACTCATGATCGACTGATAGGCCTGGTTTCTTATCAAAACCGATTGATCCGTTATTTCTTTTGGAAACTCGGAATTGGCAATCAGGAATGGCTGTTGCGACACTTCACCGGAATTTTTTTGCCAGTTGGCCAAAGTCGCATATTCAGAATAGGTAACGGTGGAATCCGGAATGACGAATTTGAGATCAGAGCGGTTTGTGGAACTGGTAATGGTTTGGGTCGGCGTGCAGGTTGACAAACTGGCAATAAGCTGATCGGACGTTGACGAACGGATTCCTTCCGCAATGGATCTGAACTGCGATGCGCTCTGGTATTCCTCTTCACTCACAATCCAGATCACATTGTCATATTTTCCAAAGCGTTTCCCGGCGTATGCTCCATAACTTTTCCACGAATCTTCTTTGTAAGCATCAAATACCACATTCCAGCTTTTTCTGGAAACGACTATGCCAACGGCCACATTACGCTCTTTGGCCGCTACAACAATTTTTTCGAGATAATCAAAATAAGCTTTGTTGGGCTGGTCCAGATCGGGTTGTCCCGTTTCTTTATTATTTAAAAAAGGCGACGTTTTTGTGTAATTTCTTTGATTGGGCAATGCAGGTAAAAGCTGAACAATGAAAGTATTGAAGGATTGCGACTTACGGATATCCATATAATTCACCGCATCCACATAGCTTAATTTCCGTAGTAATTGCCAGGCTACGTCGGCAACCATCAAAAACGGTTTTCCGTCAGCATCTGTTAAATGTTTGCCATTTGGATGGATTTTTAATGGAAAATCAATGGATGTCTGAGCATGGCCGTTCTTAGAAAAAGCGGAATTGAGACCAAGAAATATTGCGAAAATCGATATTAAAAACTTTTGCAATCTCATTTCCTATCCGCGTTTTTCAGGTCCTCAATGGTTTGCGCCGGATTGGCCGAACTGAATACAAAACTTCCGGCGACTAATATATCTGCTCCTTCGCTGGCAAGCAAAGCTGCGTTGGAAGTATTGACACCGCCATCAATTTCAATCCTGAAATTATATCCCTCCTTTTTTCTGACCGCATCAAGTTTCGCGATTTTTTTGTAAGTATTTTCTATAAACTTTTGTCCTCCAAAGCCCGGGTTAACCGACATGATCAAAACCAGTGAAAGCTCTGAAAGTATTTCGGAAAGTACTTCAACAGGCGTATGCGGGTTCAATGCAACGCCGGGAAGCGCTCCTAACTCTTTGATATGCTGAATGGTACGATGTAAATGCGGACATGCTTCGTAATGAACCGTCATGATGGAAGCGCCGGCTTTACGAAAAGCCTCCAGATAACGGTCCGGCTGCTCGATCATTAAATGTACGTCCAAAGGTTTTTTAGCATGTTTGTAAATTGCTTCGCAAACCGGAATTCCGAAAGAAATATTAGGTACAAACATGCCGTCCATGATGTCGACATGAATATAATCTGCGGAGCTGGCATTCAGCATTTCTACGTCGCGTTGCAAATTAGCAAAGTCGGCAGCAAGAATAGACGGGGCGATTTCGGCCATTAAAATAGGATATGAAGCACTTAAAATTTTGACAAAATTAGATAATTTCCGGGGAAGATTGGAAAAGGTTTTGGATGAAAGGGACGAAAGGGAAAAAGAGAAATAAATCTCAATTTTTTATGAAATAAATGCAAAGCTTTTCTAAACTCGAATAAACAGTAAATTTGGAGAAAATTTAGACCATTACCATTCGGGTTGAACCCTTGTTCTGATCCGAATCATGCCGCCAACAACTATGAATCCTGAAAAAGAAATAGACGAGCTCAGCAGAAAAATCGAATATCACAATTCCCGGTATTACCAGGACAGCGTTTCTGAAATTTCGGATTTTGAGTTTGATAAACTGCTGAGAGATTTAAAAGATCTTGAAGAGAAATATCCGGAATTCAAGAAATCAGATTCGCCCACACAACGCGTAGGAGGGACGATTACAAAGAATTTCGGGACGGTTTATCACCGTTATCCCATGCTTTCGCTCGACAATACTTACAATGAACAAGAGCTCAGAAATTTTGACGATCGCGTTCGCAAGGGTTTGGATGGCGAAACATACGAGTACATTTGTGAACTGAAATTTGACGGAATTTCGCTAAGTTTTACCTACGAAAACGGCATTCTGGTACGTGGTGTGACACGGGGTGATGGCACGCGTGGCGATGATATCACACACAATGTGAAAACGATTCGTTCCTTGCCGCTCAGGGTAAATGCAGAAAAACTGCCACCCGTTTTCGAAATCCGCGGAGAAGGATTTATGCCTTATACTTCCTTCAAAAAACTGAATGACGAAATGGAAACGCTTGGTGAAAACCAGTACGCAAACCCAAGAAATGCGGCTTCGGGATCCTTCAAATTGCAGGATTCTGCAGAAACGGCGAGACGAAATCTGGATTGCTATCTTTATTCGTTTCTGAGCGATGACGATATTTTCAAAAGTCATGAAGAAAGTTTGCTTTCACTCAAAGCCTGGGGATTTAACGTTTCGCCCGGCTGGCGCAAGGTGACGACGATTGATGAAGTGATTGAATTTATCCATGAATGGGAAACCAAACGGGCAACCTTGCCGCTTGCGACTGACGGAATTGTTGTTAAAATAAATTCTTTCGAACAGCAGCGTGAGCTGGGTTTTACAGCCAAAAGTCCGCGTTGGGCAATTTCATTTAAATACAAAGCAGAAAACAAACCGGCTATTTTACGTTCAGTAAATTTCCAGGTCGGACGGACCGGCGCAATTACGCCCGTTGCCAATCTGTGTGATATCGATGAACGGGATGTTCCGTACAACAAAGTAAAAGGGGTACATCTGTCGGGTACACGCGTAAAGCGGGCGACGCTTCACAACGCCAATGAAATCCTGCGGCTGGACATTCGGATCGGCGACACGGTTTTTGTAGAAAAAAGCGGAGAAATTATTCCAAAGATCACGGGAGTT
>Ga0247803_1001912_pt1 | contig 10726 bp, 11 predicted proteins | sample UWRJL014104B1_FD_180928 | JGI IMG/M metagenome (GOLD analysis project Ga0247803, IMG submission 180928) | Plant litter microbial communities from Arlington Agricultural Research Station in Wisconsin, United States - UWRJ-L014-104B-1 | ecosystem: Environmental > Terrestrial > Plant litter >...
CGAGGGCGATCTCCCTGCCATGAGGTTCTCCGACGACTGGGGCATCCCATGAAGCACAATGTCTGGGACATGCCCGTTAACCTTGTATCTCCCGTTGCTGTTGCTTCTCTTGTGCGCCGGCCGCGAATGTGTCTCAGGTGCATCCATTCCAAACGCTTCGTAATCATGAACGTGCCCCGCTCCCTTGGACGCAAAGAACATCTCGATGCCGACCACCACGAAGACACTTGTCATAGCTATCAAGCCCGGCATGGCGGAGTAACCTTTGTTCCAGAAGGGAGGGAGGCACGGATCGGTGAGAGATTCGAAGGCCGTGGGGAGCAGGTGGACGAAAGCCGTCGCGATAAGCACGCCGGTACCAAAGTGCCGCGAGAGGAAGAGGAAGTGGTGGGGAACGGGGAATCGTGGAAAGCGCTTGACGACGATCGGGAAGGAACATGCTGGTCGCGATGAGCTTTGCGTCGGCAACGAGGTTCATGCAGGCACACTCACCCGCCGTACTCAGCGTGAGTATCAGAAAAAGTGCGAATATGTGTGCTGGCGTGTTGTAGTGACCTCTGCCGCCCTGGGTCCCGCACGTCGGTCGCTCATCGTCCTGCCGTCGGAGCAGCTCTGCACGCAGCAGGCGTGTAGGCACGTCGGTCCACGAGAGGCCTGGCACAGTCGTCTTATTAGTCACTGCGCATCCGGAGAGGCCATGGCAAGGCTCAAGGCTCAAAGCTCACCTGCGATTGGGCCATTATTCCCCTCCGTCATTGTTTGGGCTCGGGTGCTGGCAGTGGAAGCTACGGGCCGGTGCGGTCGATAGCGTAGCTGCTACGCTGGTAGTTCGGAACGGACCCTCTTTGTTCCCTCACGACACCATCTCATCTGCCTCGCATGCCATCGTCGCCGTCAACTTTCTTGCCGTCCTGGTCACCTTGGATGCGTCGTGGGGTTTGCAACAGGGGCCAGGACACACCTCAGCATCGCCAAACCCGCCGGGATGCCAAGCTCAGGGCACGATCATGGCCCGTAGCTGGTCCGGGAGCACGCCGCCGCGTATCTTTAGACCCCCAATTTCCAACTACCCGAATACGAAAAACACTGGCGAATGGGAAGAGGTGATGAAGATATCGGTGTTTCGACCAAGCGCGCCATCCGCGTCTGCGCTTGCATGTTTCGCTCCGTCGGGGCATACTCTACCGTCCCGTCCACCTCTAACACCCGCATGGCCAATTCCCAAGTTGACGGAAGCGATCCTTGATCGGGTAACCCTCGAAGCCAACCAGAGCGCCATTCGCGCGCAGACTCTCTATGCAAGAAATGCTTCTTGTTGCACACCACGTGGAAGCGGTGGAACAAGCATCAGAATCCTGATTCGGTCGTCCCGAAAAGCCCTCAGCAAACCCTAAGCATGTCTTCTCAGCTCCAGTATGACCTTCGTCAGATGGGAACCACCATTCTCAGTGCCGACGACCATGCGCGCTCAGTCAGCGTCGGGCGCGGGACATTCGATGCAGGGAACAACGAACATACCCTAGCGCATGAACGTCCATGGCTCAGGAACACTTCTATTTTCTGCACGCCATCATACTTATACTCCTGTCGCCCTCATACGCGTCTTAGAGGCTTCTGTCAGCTTCTCGAAGCAGCAGCCACTGGGTGGTGGCGAGTGTAACCCTCCCTTACGCCAGCAAACCACCCCAGGTAAATCTTTACTGCGAGCGCTGTTGTTCATCCCTTCTCTTTGCGGCTACTATTTCCCACTTGCGAACCTCGGGTACAATACACGGCGACCACACAGGTAGGTACAGTTGAATGTTCGAATGTACCGAATCAGGACAGGAGGCTAATCGGCAGCGCCACAACTAAGACTAAACGGGTCTTTGATAGTTTTGACGTCTCGAGCCCCTCTAGCGGCTTCCACTCCAGCATTGTGTGTTCGACAGCGGCCTATCGTCAGAGCTACAAACCCGTTACTACCAGTCGCAGCATGCTGGCATGGGAGCATGAATCAGGAAACTTTCACATGGTCGCTCGTCGCAACATCCCCACCGCCATGCCTTGCTAAGGCGGTCTACCTCCCACCCTCCGAGAAGTAGGGCAACGCGACGCGGCCCGGTTGGCCCTGCGAGGGGCACACGATGGCGAGCCAGCAAGACGTTTCGCAGGGCGCGCAGCGGAGCTCTCCGTCAGCCGCACCCGCGCCCGTACAGCAGGAGTTTCTCTTCGTGGATGCGGCAAAAGCAAAGAGCTCCCGTCAAGGCCGGCGGAATGCTCGTTCTTTTGTTATGCAAAAGGCTCGAAGAGAGCGTCCATGGTCGACGAGTAAACATGCAGCAAAACAGAGGAGGAGCCCCGAGACAGCCAGTCCAGCGACTGTTGGTACACCCGACCTCTCGCACACCCCGTTCACGGCGACACCAAGTCCGCCAATCGCACATGCTGGAGCCCAATATTTCCCTTTCACGGACAGAAGTGACTATTCGGTAGCCAAGCGGGAGATCTGTACAGAGTGCCAGATTTTTCAGTGCCGGCAAGGGCAGACACTGTGCCCTAGATGCCTGCTGCTTCAACCGCCAGTGCCCACCGAAGACCCAGACAACAGTCTTTTCGATCCCTTTGGGACCTCATCTGTCGACATGAACGAAAGCGTTTCCGGACTTTTAGAGCACTGTGAGTTCCTTCCCGGCACCTTCCCTCGCCAAAAGATTTCGGATGGTTGCCAAGATGGCGGAACGAGCAGGCCGTCTCCGTGGTGCAATTCTGGTGTCAATGTGTGGGAGACGTCTTGGAGCTACAGCAACCGAGATCCATCCCTTCATACCTGTATTCATACTATTGCTTCCACGCCACTAACCGAGATGCTGCCCCCGTTTCGATGCTAACATTTTCTTAGTTGTGACCGAAATGGCTCCCCATGCAATCGCGGTCGATGTTCGAAACAAATCTGATCTGATGAGGTCGCATTGGTTCGGCACAGCTTTGAGCAACCCGGGTTTCATGCATAGCCTCCTCGGCACCGTGGCGCTGCACCAATGGTATAGTGGGCGGGGGTCTATCGAGACCATCTTTCACCATAGGGCGCAAGCGATAGCAGCTGTCAATTCCGCAATACTGAACCCGGATGTCAATGTGGGGATTTCTGATGCCAACATAGGCGCAGTATTCAACCTGCTCACGATCGAGGAGACGCTGGCGTATCCAGTCTTCGACAAATACCGACCGACCGACGAACAACCAAACCAGCGTGCCATGCATCTGGATGGACTGCGCAAAATGGTCCAACTGCGCGGAGGATTGATGGCCATTAATTCCAACCGCATCCTTCAAGCCTTTATACTTTGGTGCGTAACCTTTGCCTTGCACGAGACAGCCCCAAATTGGTTAGCATTGGCTTACTGAGCATCAGGCATTCAACGACTCACGCTATCGCTGCACTGGAATCTCCGTACCTGTCCACTAGCGATCTCATCGGTGCGGCATCCACTCCACGTCATCCTTCTGGTCATCGACCCCGTATATCACAGCACCTGCTCAGCTGTTGTCAAAGTGCCCAAGTGAAAGCGTCACTCACTACACTAGTAGAATCTTCGCTAATCCTCATCGCCGATCTCAACCTATTGTTTGGCGATGCTGACAGCCCACTCGATCCTCTTGATGTCAAGAACTATGCTTGCGTCTTGGAGTGCATGCTTCTAGAATGGCTGCGCGAACATGAGCTCGTCGTCAACCCATTGGAGTCCGCGCTTTGCGTCACGCTCCTCATCTTCGCAATCCGCATTACTGAAGCACTTGATCAGCGAACCGAAATGCACGCGCTCCACCGCAGAGCAAGTAAGAGGCTGGAGAAAGCCCTTACTGCCACTAGTCGTACCGACTGGCAACTCTGTCCCGACCTCCTCTTATGGATTCTAGCCGTCGGGGCGATATCGGCCGAGGGCTCCGACGAGAGCTTGTGGTTCGCCCACCAGGTATCTTTGGTGTGCTCGGAACTCGCCATCGACAGCGCAAACGCGCTGTTGGAACGGTTGCATCTCTGCGGCTGGGTTAGCTTCAAGCTGGACGAAGCGGTGCGCCATCTGTGGGAAAGCATCATGAGTCTCAGGTTAGAGAACCGTCCACAGTTCTTACCGATTCGATCTTTTGCTTATACTTGAATTTCCACCAAACAGGCTCGAGCCCTTCGACGACACCAACATGCCGGGACCACTTCAAGTTAAAGTGGCATCGCCCAATTTTACTGATTGGCAGAACATCGACTGGTCAGCCTTAAGCCCGCTGATGAGCAGTGCCAGTATATCGCCCGAAGGCTTTACAGGACCTTCGATGAGCGGAGACGAAATCATTTACGACTTTGGTGTTGGATACGTACGTTTTCATTACCCCGATTACTCAAGCTTGCTGATCTGTGCTGACTCTTGGCACATAGACTTTTCCCCACAACAACCCCTTCTACATGCGATAGTGCGGTAGACTGGTGTGCCATGCCATTTGTCACCATAATGGTCGCCCACAATGTCGGATTAACAGTCACCACTTCTGGAACAAGAGGACGTATTGCACTACCCGAGCATCACACCGCAGGTTTACCAAGGATTGGTAAGGACATGCTGGTTTTTGGTGCTCACGCGTCTGTTGTACACTGTACCAATCTCAGTATTCAAATGAGTATAGCTTTGCTATCCGGGCTTTTCGAACAATAGCCGAGCTGTCTTCCCATTTGGTCCAATTCCACTCAATCTGCGGCATCGATGTACGCGCTACTACCAATACTATCCATCATCTCAAATTTACGATCACACGAGCTCGACCTGCCATCAACGCCGCATGGACTGCGGTCAACATAGGGTTATTCAGCCTTGGCGTTGGCCCAGCGGGCTGCGTCGATCTCCCTGTATCAAGAAACAGGACCAACCGGATCTATTCCAGGCTTGCTTTCCCGACTTTACTCAGCAACTCGCATCGATCGTTCCTGCGTACAAATACTAGGTACGCAACGGCCGGCGCATATACAGGCAGCCACATGGCCGCCTGCAGCGAATAGTGCGGAGGGTGCGGCCGCAGGGCCCAGAAAGAGAAAAAGCAGACGTCCAACTTTGAACGATCATCACGATATACGATGAATACGAATTACGAATCCCCTACCAATGTCTCACTTCTCAACCTCCTCCTGCTCCTCCGTACTCCCCACCTTATGTAATGGTACCCCACTCACCTCATCCGACATCGCCTCTTCGCCATCCACCACCTCATCCCGCGCCTCCTCCCTCTCAATCTCCCTACACCGTCTCACCAAATCACTTACATGTCTATCCCCACTCTCTCCACTCAACTCAAGCAGTGCTTTCTCCAAAAAGAACAAATACTCTCTATTCTCGCCACTCGGCCCCCGACTCTTCAGAATATGCCTCGCCAATGCATCCGGATCCTGCGGGCCCAGAAACTGCGGGTTCTCAGGTAACCCAATGTAAACGAGACATGGTATGGGTGGCTGATGCCGTTCGTATTGTGCGAGGATAGTCGTGGATGCTGTTATGGAGCGCGAGGAGATGTGGGAGATAGAGTTGGCGATGAGATTGGGATCGGGGGAAGGTTGAGTGTGAGGAGAGGGCGAGGTAGGTGGGGAGGAGATGGAGGTGTAGAAGGTGGCGGGGTGGAAGGGCGTGTATTGGATGCTGTAGCCGTTTATTTCGCGGATGTCGAGGTATGCGCGTACTTCGGCGACTTTGGCGGCGGGGATGTGGTAGGCGGCGCCCCAGACGCGTTCGGTGGGTTCGTGCTGGGGTGAGGTTGTGTTAGCAGGTCTACACCATGAGCATCTAGCTCGAGGAAGACGAGATAGGGAGAGTCGGAGGTTCTGTTGAGGACAAGACGTACATGATCCGTCAAAGTCTCCCAGTGCGCGCGATCGATGAGCGTAGCAACGCGGCCCGGTGCTTCTGGCGTGCCGCGATGATCTTCACTACACAAACGTCAATTGATCCCACCCACAGAGACACTACTAGTAAACGGGTTGTACCTCGCCTGTGATGATACTTAGCTTCTTCATACACAAGTATACGTGGTGGCCTCATACCTGCCAAAACCTTCGCACGTAGCCTTCAATGAAACCCGGGATACGCTGGTCTACACCGAGGGACTTAGCTGCTATACTTCCTGCTGTGCCACTTAAGGGGCCGGGAGGTTGGGCGTGCATACCGTAGTGTGGCGGTGGTTTCCATATCAAACTCCTGGGTGGCTATTAGCAACGCCATATCATGCATGTCGTTGCTGAACGGACCCGTATCCAAATAGCCAGAAGTTGTCATTCTGGCCAAAGTCTTCAACTGGGGTTTCTTGGGCCGTCATCTTGTTGTGTGGTGTGAGAAGCAGAAGCATGCGGCGTTTTGTTGACAGTCGTTAAGTGTGGCGGTGGGGTGGAGGGGTAGCTGTTGATCATCAAGGTGGGGCATTCGCCATCGAATGACGCCCTTGCATAAGCGCACTGGATGTCTGATGTCGTTTTGTGGAGCACTCGACGAATATCGTCTTGTAGGTTATGCGATGAATCGAACTATATGTATTACACTTTACATCTACAGCTCTATCAAGCACCGCCTGCCGCTCTGCCCATGAAGAAGCCCTTCAACGGCCCCAACGCATTCACGGCTCTGAGCCCAAGACTCCGTACCCCAACTATTGGGCCAGACTCGACGCTATACAGCCGGTGCAGCTTGTCGCATGCACCCAACATAGCGTTGTTCTCTGCGTATCGCTCGCTATTGTAGCTTTCTAGAGCAAGTGTAGATCCAATGTCCTGCCCCGTCTGGACAGCATGCGAGATGGTGCGTACGAGCGCCGCAGCATCGCCTTGGCCCTGGTTCAGACCTTGTCCAGCCAGCGGGTGTATGGTGTGCGCAGCGTCGCCGACCAGGGCCACACGTTCGCCAGTGTAGGTATCTGCGTGGCGCATGCGGAGAGGAAACGAGGCTACGGTACCGGATTGTGCGACGGCGACGCGCATGGGTAATGAGCGCTCGTTGGCGGGAGTGTGTTTCTCGCGCCATGCGACCTCTTCTTCCTGGCCTGAAGACAGGGTGTGAAGGTATTCTAGGTCTGTGACTGATAACCTGAAGCCGGCGTTCACCATTGCGACGAAATCGTGTGAGGACAGCGATTTTAGTTTCGCGGCGCGTTCGGGTGTCGTGCTCCAGACTAGAGTGGCCATGTTGCCGGGTAGTGGGAGCATAGCGATGGGACCTGTGGGAAGGAAGCGCTGGTATGCTATCTTATGGTCAAGACCCCCCCAGCCCGGGCCAGAGAGGCGCAGACTTGCGACAACGCCGTGGCGGTTGTAGTCAAAGCCGCGGGAGGGTATGCCGGCGAAGGTTCGGACGGGACTGTTTGCTCCATCAGCTCCAACCAGGAGTCTTGCCGCCACTGTCTTTCCGTTCGATAACGAAACTATCGGCCATGACGAGAGGTCTAACTCCTTTGTATCCTGGCCCAAGTCTATCGAATCCACCTTTGTAGAGGAGAAAATATCCACACCACCGAGCTCTTCCAGTCTCGATAAAAGGGCGGTAGTGGTGTTGGTGTTCTCGATCATGTAGGCGATCGTTGTGGCTTGCGTTGGCTTGCGAGGTGTGAAAAGTGGGCGCGCTGACTCCCAATCGAAAGAAATTCGTGCGTCGGTTACGCCATCCCATACCTGCATCTCCTGGTAGGGCTGTACTCTTGAGGCGTTTGCATGTTGCCATGCTCCAATGTCTAGCAAAGATCAGCATCCGCTATTGCACCAGACAGAGACCGCGTACCTTGAAGGTTCCTTACAGAAGCAGGCGTCAGAGAGCTACATCTATTCGAGAAGCTCTCCAGACTTGCATCTTTCTGCAGCCGGCTCTTCTGTAGATCTTGCCCCTCAATAAGGGCCACTTTCAAGCCATTGGTGATTGGAGATGCCTTTAGACCAGCTAATAGACTTAGTCCTGCTGGCCCGCCCCCTACACAAACGACATCGTAGATTTCTGGGGTATCGGTGGAGCTCGATGCGAACCTCCGGTGAAGCCGCACTCGGAACTGGACGAAGTGTGTTGGGGAGGGTAGGGCACGGCGCACTCCTAATGGCAGTCGAGGCGGCATCACGAGCCCGAAGAAGTGTTGGTCATCAGTGAGAAGTGGATTGGTGAAATCGCAAGGCGAAGAAGAGTTGGTGGTGCCATTAGCAGCATCATAGACGCCGCTGTTTGCACTGTTTGATCGACGATGCGCGTCAACAGCGTTGAAGCTAGCTGCTTTCGGATAGCTCTGCTGGCCCAAGCTCCTTTCCCATTCATTGCGAGGTCACAACTTCTCCTCCTTCAGACCTCACCGATACATCTTCGTCTCCACCTCTAGTGTTGCTCAATAAGCCTGCTCGTCGGTTCCCATATGCCCAATCTTGCACTGTTCACGCACACCCATGAGTCGTCGTTTCTATGGACAGCGTCCAAGTCTCATGGCGAGGGGCCATCCTCTGACTATAAGTCGTGACCCCTCTTTCATCTCAACGAATTCCTTGAAACCCACGCTTGAGCGTCCAATACCTGAACTCGCAATGCACAGCACGCAGTCAAAGTCGCTCTTGGCCAACGCTTCGATGACGATGTCACCCGTCGACACTACACTGTATCAGCCTTGCATTGCAAATTGCAGTCGTGGAGTCAAATGTCTGTAAATCAGTTCGACATGAACGCTTCTTCATGCAGATTGTTGGGTCCGCTCAGATTTACCGATGGGTCCACACCTAAGCTTGTGGCCTTGTGCAAGGTTAAGATGGTTCCTGAGAGCTCTCCACTGTCTGTCAACTCTCGTTGTCTCCTGGGCTTTTATCCCACAGTCGTAACTTCCAATCCACTCCAAAAGCTACGGATCTCCCCACTATCCAAATCTCTCAACACGCTGCCTCATCTTCTCCATGGAGACCATAGACGGCCTAGGTCCGTTCCAGTTGTACGGAGGTGTGCCTCGTCGCAGCTCTTCCGTCTCTCCTACTGAAGAGCCGGAGCCTCGACCAAACAAAAGGAGACGCGTTTCTCAGTTCTTCGGACAAGACTCGCGATCAATAAGTGACGACGAGGATGACGAACCTTCGAGAAGACCAAAACATCGGAAATCTTCGGCATTCTTGTCTCTGTTCAGCTTACCTAAAGCCACGCGCAAAGATTCGAAGTACGACAAAATGCCCGCTATCGACACCGAAGATGAGCAAGGAAGTCACAACGAAGTGCCTCTGGCGCAGCGTTCCGTGCCTTACGACACCTCTGACACGCCCATAGAGCCCGAGCGGAGGCGTTCATCACTGGCAAGAATCAAGGAATTCTTCTCTCGCAAGCGGACCGACTCTGGTGTGCAGGAGAACACTGTGTCAAACAAAGCAGTTCCGTGGAACTGCCATCCTTTGGCTCCCGGCAACGCAAACCCGCATCATCAGATGGAAGTGCAGTACTACAATACAAGCCTCGAGCCACTCGCCATGGGTACGTCTGGGCGGTACTACGCGCAACAATCTGCTAACCTGGCTACAGTAAGTCCAATCTCTCTAATTTCTCCTTCAATGTTTCTTCCCCGAAGCGGACTCGTTTGCATGATTTGCATTATTTCACATTTGGATGATTATCTATTAACCATACATCCATTCGATAGGAAGGCTGGCTGCGCTTCAAGAACCAAAGCTGTGAAAGCTTGCTAGGTGGTGGTCCTAGCAATTTCTACCAAACTCAAACATACCGCGATCGCCCATGTACCGTCCTGTCTCAGAGCATCTACTCCCGCCCGACGCGCGCGGATTCGGTGGACTGGTTTGCGGATCGTGTACCCACGCCTACATTCGAGACGAATCTCCAGGCTAGCGCAGAGCAGTGTTACGGCTTTGGCAGTCACAGTCCACCTCTGAGTCGCTTCCGCAGCTATTCTCGCCAGAGCTCCATGCAGCTGCAGATGCCGACCTTCTTCAAAGGGAAGAGATCTATCGCGCGGACGCAACGCTCGGCCAGAGGATCCGTGTACAGTCCACCGCCAGTAACGCGCAACTTTGCAGTCCGTCGGCCGTCCCGCACAGGGTCCGTCACCCCATCTATCTTCTCAACCAGAAAATTCTCGACAAATCCCCACCCGTTCGGCAAAGAGCCTGATCTTCGTCTGCGCTCCATCGATGAACTGGGTGTCCTTCCGCTCATCGAAGCTTCGTCTGTCGAAAGCTCACCGCCAGCGCCTCACTCATGGCTCCTCCCTAATGCAAGCGCCACCTCTTCCACAGTCGCCCTGCACTTGCCGTCTGCACCCAGCAGTGCCGACTCCTCGGCCGCACACTCGCCCGCACGAGCCCTCCATCCCGACATCCAATGCTCCTTCTCTCCCACCATAAAACCAAGCCACTTCGCCCCAACCGAGCCAAACTCCTTCCTACTCCTCCCCTCACCCCAGTTTGCAGCACCACCAGCGACAGCGACACGGCTACCATCTATGCTCAGTTTAGCCGAATCGCCGTTGCGATCCCAGCAGTCTTTGTCGACGACTTTACCTGACCCTATGTCGGAGCATGACTCGCTTGGGTTGAGGCGCATGACGAGTAGCCTGGTGGATGCGCTGTCGTCTTTCAATATTGAGGGGGATGGGAGGTTGGAGTGGGGTGAGAGTGGGGGTGCGGAGGCGGAGTCGATTGGGGTTAGGCCGAGTGATGGGGTTGCGGCGAATGATTTTGTTATCGAGAGGGGGATTGAAG
>Ga0247803_1001913_pt1 | contig 10723 bp, 7 predicted proteins | sample UWRJL014104B1_FD_180928 | JGI IMG/M metagenome (GOLD analysis project Ga0247803, IMG submission 180928) | Plant litter microbial communities from Arlington Agricultural Research Station in Wisconsin, United States - UWRJ-L014-104B-1 | ecosystem: Environmental > Terrestrial > Plant litter >...
AGAGCTTGCAATTGTTACCGTGTTATGGTGTTCCGCCAACCAAATCCGATGGTAACCCATTTCTTCGGCCTTTTGTGCAAGTTCCACCGTATCTTTTAAAGTATCGGCAACATTAGAACCGCTTACTATTAAAGCAAGTTCTAGTATGGAATAAGGTGTTTTTTTTAATGTATTCATGAATTTAGATTTAAATGAAAGACTATTAGCTATTCAGATAATGCAGAAATACTAAGGTTGCGATAGTACCGGTGCTTATGTAGCACCAGTACCTAAAAAATTTGCATTTACACCACTGGGATCGTCCCCCCATCAATTTTATAATTAGATCCGGTCAGATACGCGGCTCTTGGTGAAACAAGAAAACCAACAAGTTCGGCAACTTCCCTTGGTTCTGCGATTCTACCCATCGGTATACCGCCAAGACTATCCATCATTTTTTGGGTCATCTGTTCATAAGTAATCCCCAAATTCTTTGATAAATCCTGCAAGAATTCTTCCATGCCACCAGTATTAACCGGTCCGGGAGAAACTGTAAGTACGCGTACACCTTTACTCGCTACTTCACCGGATAGTGTTTTACTATAGGTATTTAGGGCTGACTTAGTTATGCCATAGATCATATTGGTTTCCCACATTGGCTGCAAAGCACTGATCGATGAGATATGTATAATGACACCGCTTTTTTGATCAATCATTCCAGGCAATAACGCCTTATCCAACCGAACTGCAGCTAATAAATTTATTTGTAATTCATTATCCCAATGTTCATCGCTTAAAACACTAAAGCCGCCTGGAGGGTGACTTAATCCACCCGCATTGTTCACTAGAATATCCACCTTGCCAAATTTTTCTATAATCTCTATCGCCGCTTTTTTGACACCTACCGAGTTTGATAGGTCTGCTGCGATGAAGTGATGCTCCAATGATTCTCCGGGATGATTTCTGGCAGTAGTAATTACTGTGGCACCAGCCTGTGCAAGTCTGTCGGCAATTGCCTTTCCTATACCTTTAGTTCCACCAGTTACAAGCGCTATTTTACCTGCTAGTTCCTGGTTGTATTGCTGTAATTTTTCCATGTTATTGATTCTTATGTTTACTTATTTGTACTCGATTTTATTAGTTTACCCAACCACCACCAAGTGATCTGTAGAGTGCTACTGAGGCATCAAGTTGAGCCTTCTTAAGTTCAACTGCGTTCAGTTCACTTTCCAGTACTCCGGACTGTGCAGTAATTACTTCCAGATAATTGGCCATGCCGTTTCTAAAAAGAAAGTTTGCATTTTTAGTGGCCTGCTGTAGTTTTAATGTTCTTTGGTCGGCAATCAACCGCTGTTGATGCAGCTTTTCAATTTTAACCAGTGCATCGGATACGTCGCTGACTGCAATTAGTACCTGTTGTCTGAACTGAATAACTGCTTTCTCTCGCTCAATCTTTGCTAATTCATATTGTGTCTTTAATTTGCGCTTTTGAAATATGGGTTGTACAATTCCCCCGGCAATGTTTCCAAATAGCGAAGCCGGGAGTGTAAACCAATCGCTTGCCTTGAAGGAATTAATTCCCCCCTGGGCACTGATTGTTAAAGCGGGATATAGATTAGCTTTTTGAATGCCAACTGCTGCATTTGCACGTGTAATCGCTAACTCCGCGTTCTTTACATCCGGACGTTGCTGCAATAATGAAGAAGGGATACCGCTTTTTAAAGCCTCTTTTGGAAACAGCAGGTCTAAAGATCCAGTACGCACCACACTTTCAGGAGCCTTTCCCAGCAACAGGCTGATTGCATTTTCCTGAATCGTTATCTCCTGTTCAAACTGGGGTATTAGTTTTGAAGCGGACAATTGCTGCGCTTCTGCTTGTTGAATGGCAAGCGAAGTAACCTGGCCAGCATCAAATTGTAGTTTGATTATGGTGAGTGTGCTGTCATTCAGGGCAACATTTTGTTTGGCAATATCCAATTGCACATCCAACATCACCAGGTTATAATAGCCCATAGACACCTGGCTTACCAATTGTGTTTGTATGGCTTTCCTTGCTTCATATGTTTGCATATAGGCGGCCAGTGCAGCAGATTTTTGGTTACGAACCTTCCCCCATATATCAGCTTCCCATGACAAATTTGCCATGGCAGTATAATCTTCTATATGTTTGGAACCAAGAAATTGTCCAAGGCTTAAGCCATTTAAACTATTGTCTGATGGCCTGTTGGTATTGGCATTAACGGCCAGGCCAACCTCTGGCAGATATCCAAGTCTTGACTGGCTGAATACCTTTTGGGCAGCATCGATATTTTTAACTGCGATCTGCAAATCATAGTTCCTTACCAATGCAGTATCAATCAGACGTTTTAAATTTACTTCTGTATAAATCTTCTGCCAGGATTGATTACTTACCCCAGCGGTATCAGTTGCTGTTGCTCCTCTATAGTTAACAGGGAGTCCAGGTGCTGTTGGCTGCACATCACGGCTTACTTTGCAAGAGCTGATAATTAACAGTATGCACAGTAGCAGGCCTATTGTTGCCAGCTTATTAAATGGTTTAACTTTCATATCTTTCATTTTAATAATGATTGCTCTTTTTATGCCTCGTTTAGCTGTTTTACACCGCTCACGCGTTCATGAAGGCCTTGGAAAATGACAAATAGTACTGGAATGATCATCACTCCCAGAAGTACTCCAGCAAGCATACCACCGATTGCACCAATACTGATCGAGTGGTTCCCTTGCGCAGAAGGGCCAGTTGCAAAAATCATTGGGATCAATCCAACAATAAATGCCAGTGAAGTCATAATAATTGGTCTGATTCTTGATTTTGCAGCTTCAATTGCGGAGGTGATCAAATCATCTCCATGGAGACGTCGCTGTAAGGCAAATTCAATGATCAGAATGGCATTTTTTGCAAGTAAGCCGATCAGCATGATTAGTGCCACCTGTACGTAAATGTTATTATCGATTCCTGCAAAGCCGATGGTTGCAAATACACCAAAGATCCCTGTTGGAATAGACAGCATCACTGCAAAAGGAAGAATGTAACTTTCGTATTGCGCAGACAATAAGAAATAAACAAAGACCAGGCAAAGTATAAATACAAGCACGGACTGTCCGCCCGAAGAAATCTCTTCCTTTGTAATTCCTGAAAACTCATATCCATAACCAGCAGGTAAACTAGTTGCGGCAACTTCTTTTACTGCGTTAATAGCATCCCCGGAGCTGAACCCAGGTTTTGGCATAGCGTTAACTTGCATAGATGTAAATAAATTATATCTGGAGACTGTTTCCGGACCAAATACCCTTTTTAGATGGACAAGGGTGCTGATCGGCACACGCTCGCCGAACTTGTTCTTTACAAATACGCCATCCATACTAGAGGGCTCTTTACGGTCTGCCACTTCCGCCTGAACCATTACACGGTAATATTTACCAAAGCGGTTAAAGTCGGATACCTGGGCTGCACCAAAATAGGCCTGCATAGTTTGCAGAATATCTTTTGTGCTTACCCCGAGTTGATCTGCCTTTACATCATCCACCTCCAATTCATATTGAGGATTATCAGCCTTATAGGTAGTAAAGGCAAGCGCAATCTCTGGCCTTTTCATTAATTCGCCAATGAATTTATTTCCAATTTCTCCGAACTTGATCAAACTTCCGTTTCCTGTTTTATCCTGCAACACGAAATCCAGACCATCTACATTACTAAATCCGGGAACTGTCGGGAAAGTAAATGCGAAAAACGTTGCGCCTTTAATGCCCGCTAGTTTTCCCTGGATAATGGCTACAATTTTGTTAATGTCTTGTTCAGGACCACGATCTTTCCTTGGTTTTAATAAGACAAAGGTGGTGTTTGCTGATGGGCTACCAGAATTGGTTAATAAGTTAAAACCACTATTGATACTCAATACACGTATGTAAGGCTCATCCAGTAACACTTTTTCTATTTCTTTGGCAATTGTTAAACTGCGGTCTAAAGAGGCTCCTGCGGGTAGTGAGGTAGAGACAGCAATAAATCCCTGATCTTCTGAAGGGATAAATCCCGTCTTGCTTCGTTGCATCAAAAACCCTGTTGCTAGGATCACCAAAAGCAATCCGCCTACGCTTAACCATTTATGCTTAGTTAAAAAGTGAAGACTATTTGTATATCGCTTGGTCATGTTGTCAAAAGAGCTGTTAAACCCTTCAAAGAACTTTCCTGCAAAACCTTTTTTCTTGCCTCCTTCTTCTTCCAGATGGACGTTTTTAAGAAACAAAGCTGCTAGTGCAGGGCTAAGTGTTAAGGCGTTGATCGCGGAGATCACAATCGCAATGGACATGGTAAAAGCAAACTGTCTGTAAAATAAACCCGTAGAGCCTTTTAAAAAACCTACTGGTAAAAATACAGCTGCCATTACCAAAGTGATCGATATAATTGCGCCTGTAATTTCACTCATGGCTTTCACAGTCGCATCCTTGGCAGGCAGGTGCTCATGCTCCATTTTGGCATGCACCGCCTCGACGACTACAATTGCATCATCTACCACAATTCCTATCGCCAGTACCAATGCAAATAATGTAAGCAAGTTGATGGAAAATCCAAACAGGTTCATGAAAAAGAACGTACCTAGAATAGCTACTGGCACTGCTATGGCAGGAATTAAAGTAGAACGAAAATCCTGCAAGAACAAAAATACTACAATAAAGACAAGAATAAAGGCTTCTATAAGGGTATGAACAACCTGGGTTATGGATTCATCAAGAGCAACCTTTGTACTATATAAATTGATATGTTTCATTCCTTTTGGAAAATCTTTGGAAGCTTTATCTATCAATTCGTTAATCTGAATTTGCAGATCGTTGGCGTTTGCTCCCGACAACTGGAAAATACCAATCATAAAACCTGGTTTGCCATTGATGGATGTGTGGCTACCATAAGTAAAAGCGCCAAATTCTATTCGTGCAACGTCCTTTAATCGCAAGACTGAGCCATCAGCGTTTGCCCTGACCACCATGTTTTCATAATCTTCTGGCTTATTAAGTTTTCCTTTATACTTTATAATATATTCAAAGGATTCTTTGCTGCCCTCTCCGAATTTTCCTGGTGCAGCTTCTATACTTTTATCCTGAATAATAGCCAACACCTCTTTTGGGGTCACATTATAACTGGCCATTTGTTGTGGTTTCAGCCAGATCCGCATGGAGTAATCCTTGTTACCACCCACTACAGCTACTGAACCTACTCCTGGAATTCTTTTAATTTCTGGAATAATGTTGATTTGAGCATAGTTTACTAAAAATGCCTCATCATATTTTTCCGGATCTTCGGTGACCAGATCAATCGCCATAATTAGTCCGGTCTGTGTTTTTGCGGTGGTTACACCTTGCTGGATCACTTCCGGAGGAAGCTGGCTTTGTGCCTGTGATACCCGGTTTTGGACATTCACTGCGGCCTGGTCGGGATCTGTTCCCAATTTGAAATATACAGTGATGACCAGACTGCCATCATTACTGGCGGTGGAATTCATGTACATCATGTCTTCCACACCATTGATGGCTTCTTCTAAAGATGGTGCTACAGATCTTAATAATGTTTCTGCATTAGCACCCGGATAATTTGCTGTTACCTGTACTGCAGGTGGGGCAATGTCTGGAAATTGTTGTAAGGGGAGCTGTGTTAGTCCCAGAACACCCAGGATAACGAGCAATATGGATATAACAGTTGCCAGAACTGGTTTCTCTATGAATTTCTTTATCATGATCCTTTATTTAATTTTGATTTTTTCCCCTTCAGTAATATGATCTATACCAGAGGTGATAAGTTTGCTGCCAGTTTTTACGTCAGCCACCACGTAGTTAGTGCCGCTTTTGCCCGCTATTTTAATAAGTTGCTTATACACCTTATTGCTATCGCCAACTAAAAAGACAAAAATTTTGTCTTGCATTTCAACCGTTGCTGCTTGTGGAATAAGGGATACGTCATGGTGCAAGAGATTTAAGCGAACTTTTCCGGTGTTTCCTGACCTTAAGATTCGGTCTGGATTTGGAAAAGTTGCCCTTAGCGTTACAGCACCGGTATTTTTATCAAACTGTCCGTCTACCATGTCTATTCTGCCAGGCAGTTCATATATAGACTGATCCGCAAGAACAAGGCTAACCGAGGGCATTTTTTTAAGCTTATCATTCATTGTCGAACCTGCATTCTGTCTTTTGAAGTTGATGAAATCAGTTTCACTCAATGAAAAATAAATGTGCACCTCATGAATATCTGAAAGGAGCGTGAGCGGCATCTCATCATTAGCGGAAACATTACTTCCTTGTTTCTTGCTAAGTCTGCCAATATAACCGCTCACCGGGGCCGTTACTCTGGTATATTCCAGATCGAGTAATGCGGTGTTCACATTTGCCCTGGCTTGCTCTACATTACCTTCGGCCGTTTCTTTGGCTGCACCCGCTGTTTTCAGCTGATAGGCAGAGATAACTTTATTTTGAACCAGAGGCGTTAGTTTTTCAAGTTCTAACTTTGTGTTTGTCAGCGCACCTTGCGCTGCACGAAGGCTTGCTTTTGCATTACTGACCCGTGCCTGGAAAGGACGGTCGTCTATTTGAAATAACAATTGCCCCTTGTTTACAAAAGCACCTTCATCGACTAAAACACTCTGGAGTTTTCCATCAACCTGTGGCCGTACTTCGACGTTAATGGCACCTTCTGCCGATGCAGGATATTCTTTGAAGGTGGTAACAGTATCTGGGTGGACGGTTACCACGGGCAAGGTCTGTAGTTCTGTTTGCTGCACCGGCTGTTTTTCATTGCATGCAAAAAGGAATACAATAAAAATTAGCGGTGTAAATCGCTGGCTATGGTAAAACTGGGTCAACATTGATGTTGCGCTTTCTCTTAAATTATACATACAATAGATTTAGAATTGTTTATTATTATTTGCGGCATTGGTTAACACATCCATCATTGTGGTAATGGTTTCTTCGAGTACAAGCGCATTAATATTTTTAGGCATATCTTGCTGAGTCAGGTTAATTGCGATCAAACCATGTAGCATCGACCAGAAGGTGTAGTAGTATTTTTGGACGACATCAGAAGATTTTTCGGTGACCTTCAGCACATCACTAATCACTTCTATAAGTAAAGAGGCAGAGGTTTGAGCTTCCTTCAACGTGGCTTTGAAATCACAGCAAGTGAACTCAATTCCAAACATGATCTGATAAAGATGCTTTTCGTTAAAAGCAAAGTTCCAGTAGGCAATCAGCATGTTCTTTAACTGTTGACCCGAATCAGTTGCAATTCTTTTTGCTTCTTTTAATTGTCCGGTCAGTAATACAAAACCTTTGCGCGCAAGCTCTCGCAGTAAGTCTTCTTTACTGTCGAAATATTCGTAAATAACCGGGGAGGTGTATTCGATTGCATCGGCAATCTTGCGCATACTTAGATTCTGCCATCCATTCTCCTTTCCAATATAAAGGGCGGCTTGCAAAATGTTCTGCCTAGTATTCTCCTTGTGCCTGACAACTCTATCTTTACTTCCCATAATTAAACTGTAAATCGTCCTATCACCTAATTGTGATAGCTTTCTTTACGGTGTAAAAGTAGGGTGGCTTACGGATGGATATTGGGCAAAATCAAATAGAAAGACTGCAAAATCAAAGAACCAGTGCTTTTCTAAAAGCATTTGGGGTCTGGTTGCTATGCTTTTTGAAAAATTTACCAAAATGTGTAACATCCTCAAATCCAAGACTCCAGGCAACTTCTACTACATTCCATTCAGTATCCTGCAAGAGAAGTTTAGATTCTTTCATGATCCGGTCTGCAATTAACTGGCTCGTTGTTTTACTGGTCACTTGTTTAAGTGAATGATTAAGGTGATTGACATGTACAACTAAAGCCTCAGCAAATTCTGCCGGGTGTCGCAGCAGCATTCTATGTGAAGTGCTCATAATAGGAAATTGACCTTCCAGTAATTCTTTGAAGTAGTTAGTGATACGTAAGGAACTGTTTGATTCACGAATTTGCAGATCAGGGGCTGGCTGCTGTTTTAATGCATCCAGTACCAATTGTAAGATCATTGTTCTAAGCATATCATACTTATAACTGAAATCCAGCATGATCTCGTGCTCCATATTTTGAAAGATTTTTGTAAAAGATTCCATCTGCTCCTGCGTAATCTCCATTAGCGGAGATACCTCGGGATCAAAAAGAGGATAATCAATAATATTTACAAACCTTTCAAAAAACTCACTGGTAAACACACATAGGTAGCCCGCGTATTGAGGGCCAAGCGGCTCAAACCGGTAGACCATATTGGGACGCGAAAAGAGAATAGCGTAATTCTTTATCTCAACAACTTTGTCTGCATAAAATACGCGACTATGTCCATGATGGATACTAATCTTAAATAAACCTTTACGGTTGTAGGGTGTACATCTAAACTGCTGGTTTTCATCAGGGATATGGATCACAGTGAATTCATCTTGCATTCGATTGCTTTCCGGAACCCATTTTTTTCCATAATTAATATGGCGGATGGGAGTTATGACTTGATTATTCATGTTTTTCCTTATTATGTGTAGCAGTTAATAAACATTTACATTTAAATCTGACAAATAATCAAAGCGAGTTGGACATTCTGAATAAAAATATCCGTAAAAGATGATTTGTAGGGAGACGATTTAGCTTTTTAGCATCGTTTCCTTATCCAAAGGTACGTTAATTTAATAAGTATGGGTTTTGAAGCCAACTTAATACCTTTCTTTTTTAAGTATTGTTGCTTAAAATGATGATCATATTATATTGGAGGTGCCTATTGTTGAAGTATTTTGAATATAATACAATGTTTGTATAAAACAAAATTGTACCTAATAAAGGCTATAGTAAATAATCTGTTCATAAGATGATAACCTTAACTACTGATCAAATACTCATCTCATTGACGATCAAAAAACGGTGGAATAATAAGACAATAGCTTTAGTATTACGGAATAACGAGGAAATGATATGAATACATATGTTTACACTTTTTAAAGTCAGTTTCATATTTATCTTTATAAGATGAAAGTTTATGATGGGATTTGAACTTAATATCTATAGCACATTTTTATTATTGCCCTTTTCGCAAGCTGTTTTGTTTGGTATACTGCTCATTTGTAAAACGGGGGATAAATTCAAGATATCTAATCTGCTTTTGGGGACTATCCTTTTGATGTTAAGCATCAAGATAGCTTATTGGATGCTTGGCTTTGCCGGTTGGTACGATTCACATGATGCCTATACTACTTTCATGTTCTATTTCCCGTTTAACACAATCTGTCTAATAGGCCCCTTGATTTACTTTTACTTTTTATCAGCTACCAACCAAGATTTTAAATTTGAAAAAAGACATGCCTATCATCTCTGTCTACCTATAATATGGATCCTTGTTATTCTTAGTAAATTATCATTGGATTATATCCTTTACTTTCCATTTCCAAAAGCTCCCTTTACTCAATTCGGTACTAAAGGACCATTGGCTGAGATTGATAAATCGATACTTTTTACCCTAATAAGCTATGGCTCACTTATCTATTATTTATTACTAACATTTAAGTCATACAAAGCATATGAGCAATACGCGATTCAAAACCTTTCTTCATTGGAAAGCATAGATTTTGTTTGGCTTAGAAATATACTATCAGCGTTAGCTTTAGGACTAGTTTTGATGTTTATATATCAAATAGTAAATTGGGTTACTCCTATATCTTACAAGACAAATTGGTATAGTTATCTGTTTTTAGGCTTATTAGTATACTATCTGGGAATCAAAGGTTATATGTTTCAGGGGTTAAATAAACCAGCATTGTATTTTACTCAACAAATAAAGATTGACGATGATCAATCAAATGAGGTCAAGGTTTTTCTAGACTTACCTAATCATATGAATGAGCTTACACAGTTGTTGGATCAACAGAAGCCTTATTTGATATCAGAACTCACTTTAAGTCAGCTTGCATCCATGATGAAGTTGAACTCCGGTTTATTATCAAAAGTGATCAATATTGGTTATAATCTAAATTTCAATGATTTTATAAATGGTTATCGGATAAACGAAGTTCTCTCCAGGATTAACGACCAGCAGCATAAAAAAATCACCCTTCTAGGGATTGCATTGGATAGTGGGTTTAATTCAAAAGCAACATTTAATCGTGCATTCAAGAAACAAACTGGAAAAACACCTGTGGAATATATTAGAAGTTTAGAAAACACTTAGTGAGTTAGTCTCAAATTATGATTTGCAGCGACGAGTGAAGTTTTTTGAAGAACTTTTGCTGTTATGATTAAAACATGCATACTTATCCTTTGTCTATTGTGGACCACTATAGTATACAGCCAAAAAAAGCAGACGCTGCTTACTGCAGCTCAAATGCATTCGGACTTAACAATATTAATGTCTGCACTCACATCACTTCATCCTGGAACTTACCGCTACCTCACGAAATCACAACTGGATCGATATTTTAAAGAAATTAAAATACAAACTAACAATCCACTCACTGTCCAGGAATACTATGTAAAGCTTTCTCAACTGACTGCAAAACTAAAGTGTGGACATACTTACCTAAATCCGTATAATCAAAAAAAAGCTTTAACAACCCAATTTCAGTCTGATCTCGTAATACCCCTGCTCTTCAAAGTTATCAAGAAAAAAATAATTGTGACTCACAATTTATCAGAACAGGCCAAGATAAAGGCGGGGGATGAGGTAGTTAGCAT
>Ga0247803_1001914_pt1 | contig 10722 bp, 11 predicted proteins | sample UWRJL014104B1_FD_180928 | JGI IMG/M metagenome (GOLD analysis project Ga0247803, IMG submission 180928) | Plant litter microbial communities from Arlington Agricultural Research Station in Wisconsin, United States - UWRJ-L014-104B-1 | ecosystem: Environmental > Terrestrial > Plant litter >...
CCGAACTGACCCGCAAGGCCGCCGCCGGCTATTCCGACAGCCAGGTGATGATCGTCACCAACGCCACCCACGGCGTCACCCGCCAGAGCCCGTGCGCCGCCCGCGCCGCCCGCGACTTCCTGCGCGACCCGACCCAGCCCGTGGATCAGAGCTGCCTGCCGCCCGCCGACGAACCCCTGGTTTTCGATGAAGGCGATGCGGCCTGACGATTTCCTCTCGACCGTTATAAAGTAACACGGTACAGGACCGGCGATGACGCTCCCTGGCCTGGAAAACGACGTGATGCTCTCGCTGCTGGGCGGCGGGTTCGTCGCCGCCTTCCTGCATGCGGCCATCCCGACCCACTGGCTGCCCTTCGTGCTGGTCGGCCGCGCCCAGCACTGGTCGCTGGGCAAGACCCTGTCGGCCGTGGCCACGGCGGGGCTGGCCCATATCGTCACCACGGCGGCGGTCGGCGGCCTGATCATCGCCGCAGGGCTCGCTCTCGACCATTTCGTCACCGGCATCCTGCCCGCCCTGTCGGGGCTGCTGCTGCTGGCCTTCGGCGGCTTCTACCTGATCCGCGCGGCCGCCCGGCGGCCCGCGCCGGTGACGGCCAACGGCGCGACGCTGGAGCTGTCCGAACCCACCGTGTCCCACGCCGCCGCCTTCTGGGGACTGGTTGTCATGCTGGCGGTGTCGCCGGGCGAGGTGCTGCTGCCGATCTACATGTCCTCGGCGCGCGAGGGTTTGGGGTCGCTGGGCCTGCTGACCGGCGCCTTCGCCCTGGGCACCATCCTGGGGATGACGATCTTCACCACCCTGGCCCGCGCCGGAGCCTCGATGCTGAGGCTGGAGCGCTGGGCGCGCTATGAGGGCGCCATCCTGGGCGTGGCCCTGATCACCCTCGGCCTTCTCGTTTTCGCCCATCAGCACTAAGGATCGGTCATGGCCTCCTCCCATGACCACCCGCACGATCACGACGACCACGGGCACGACGACCACGGCCATTCCCACGCCGGTCATTCTCATGGTGGCCACTCCCACGCGGGCCACAACCACGGCCCCGTGAATACCGGCGACTGGCGTTACGGCGTCGGGCTGATCGTCAACCTGGCCTTCGTGGCGGTCGAGTTCGGCGCGGGCGTCTTCAGCGGCTCGACGGCCCTGATGGCCGACGCGGGCCACAATCTTTCCGACGTGCTCGGCCTGGCCATGGCCGGGGGCGCGGCCTGGCTGGCGCGTCGCGCGGCGGGGGCGGCCAAGACCTATGGCTATGGCAAGGCGACGGTGCTGGCGGCCCTGTTCAACGCCCTGCTGCTGATCTTCGCCTGCGGGGCCATCGCCTTCGAGGCCGTCCGCCGCCTGAACGAGCCCGCCCATGTCGGCTCCGTCACCATCATGATCGTGGCCGGCATCGGCTTCGTCATCAACCTGGGCACGGCCCTCATGTTCATGAAGGACCAGCACAAGGACCTGAACGTGCGCGGCGCCTATCTGCACATGATGGCCGACGCCGGGGTGTCGCTGGGCGTGGTCATCGCGGGCGCCGCCATCCTGTTCACCGGCTGGACCCTGATCGACCCGCTGGTCAGCCTGCTGATCGTGGTCGCCATCATGGTCGGCACCTGGGGGCTGCTGAAGGATTCGGTGAACCTGGCGCTGGACGCCGCCCCGCGCGGGGTGGATGTTGCCGCGATCCGGGCGGGGCTGCTGTCTCTCCCAGGCGTCAGCGCCGTGCACGACCTGCACGTCTGGGGCCTGTCGACCACCGACACCGCCCTGACCGCCCATCTGGTGCACGACCGGGCCGACGGCGACGCCCTGCTGGCCGAGGCGCAAGGCCTGGTCCGCACCCGGTTCGAGATCAGCCACACCACCCTGCAGCTGGAAAGCGGCGTCCTGCCGGATTGTCCAGACTGTTGATGAGCGAAGGAGACTGGAATGTTTGGTTCGAAAAAGTCTGAGCCCCAGGCAACTGCTCCTACTGGCTACGAAGGCTACCAACCTCGCTACGAGTATCTCGCTGTCGCTTATCTCGGCATTGGCGCCTTCAATAAGGAGGTCAATGTTCTGGCAGGCCTAGGTTGGGAGTTGATCAACGGCTGCATGGCCGGGACCGCCCACTATGGCTACCTGCGTCGTGAGATCAGGTATACGGCGTCCACCCAAGCCTAATTTCTCTGGCTCTTGGCCTTTCCTTGGCGTTCCCAGACCGCCATTTAGCGCCCATGACCGACACGACTTATTCCAAGATCCCCGTCACCGTCCTCACCGGCTATCTCGGCGCGGGCAAGACCACGCTTCTGAACCGCATCCTGACCGAGGATCACGGCAAGCGTTACGCCGTCATCGTCAACGAGTTCGGCGAGATCGGCATCGACAACGACCTGGTGGTCGGCGCCGACGAGGACGTGTTCGAGATGAACAACGGCTGCGTCTGCTGCACGGTGCGCGGCGACCTGATCCGCGTGGTGGCGGGCCTGATGAAGCGCCAGCGCCCCGGCAAGCCCGCCTTCGACGCCATCATCGTGGAAACGACCGGCCTGGCCGACCCCGGCCCGGTGGCCCAGACCTTCTTCGTCGACGAGGACGTCAAGGCCAAGACACAGCTGGACAGCGTCACCGCTCTGGTCGACGCCAAACACGTCATGGCCCGGCTGGACGACTCCAAGGAGGCGCGCGAGCAGGTCGCCTTCGCCGACCGCATTATCCTGAACAAGGTCGATCTGGCCACCGAGGCCGAACTGGTCGCGGTGGAACAGCGGCTCAGAAAGCTGAACCCGCTGGCCCCCATCACCCGGGCCGAACGCGCCAACGTGCCTCTGGATCAGGTCCTGGGCCTGGGCGGCTTTGATCTCGAGCGCATCCTCGACATCAACCCCGAGTTCGCCAACCCTGCCCATGGCGAGGCCGGACACGTCCACGACGAACACTGCGGCCATGATCACGATGACCACGATCACGTCCACGACGAGCATTGCGGTCACGATCACGACCACCACGGCGCGAGGGGCCACGCCCACAACGACGACATCAAGGGGATTTCCCTGTCGCTGGACCGCCCCATGCACGGCGCCCGCTTCACCGCCTGGCTGGACAAGCTGCTGGGCGAGCAGGGTCAGAACATCCTGCGCGCCAAGGGCATCATCGACGTGGACGGCGAGGACAAACGCCTGGTCTTCCAGGCCGTGCACATGATCCTGGAAGGCGACCTGCAACGCGAATGGGGCGCCAACGAGCGCCGCTGGTCCCGTGCCGTCTTTATCGGCCGCGACCTGGACGAAGCGGCCCTCAAAGCCGGGTTCGAGGCCTGCGCAGCGTGACATCGACAACCTACGACGCCCAGGTCACCGCCGCCCTTTTCGATCGCGACGGCGCGATCTTCTGCCTCGGGGACGGCACCGTTCGGTTCGAGGACGGGTCCTATAACGCCGTCCACGACGGGGCCATCCTGTGCGCCGCCCTGCATCCGTCCGGCGAGGGCGTGGTCACGGGCGGCGACGACGGCCGCGTGATCTGGAGCCGCAAGCAGGAGGCCGGCGTCCTGGCCACCAGCGCGAAAGGCCAGTGGATTGACGCCGTCGACGCCTCTGCCGAGTCCAAACTGATCGCCTTTTCGTCGGGCAAGACGGTGTCGGTCATCGACGCCGCCGACGCCGGTTTCCGCCGCGATTTCGCGCATGAGCGGACGGTGTCGGGCGTCGCCTTCGATCCCAAGGGCCGTCGCATCGCCGCCTCGACCTATGGCGGCGCGGCCCTGTGGTTCGCCCGCATCGACAAGCAGAAGCCGACGATGCTGAAATGGGCCGGATCCCACACAGGCGTCGCCTTCTCGCCCGACGGCGCATTCGTCGTCACCATGATGCAGGACGCCCAACTTCACGGCTGGCGGGTGAAGGATTCCAAGGACATGAGGATGGGCGGCTATCCGTCCAAGGTCCGCAGCGTCGCCTTCCTGTCCAAGGGCCAGCTGATGGCGACCTCGGGCGCCCAAGGTGCGGTGCTGTGGCCCTTCATCGGTTCCAACGGCCCGATGGGACGCGAGGCCACCGAGATCGGCTATGACGAGGGCAGTCTGGTCACCCTGGTCGCGGCCCGGCCCGAACACGGTGTCATGGCCGCGGGTCTGGACGACGGCCGCGTCTGGCACGCCCATCCGGCGGGCCAGGGGCTGAACTTCCTCAAGGCCGACAAGGGCGCGCCGATCGTCGCCCTGGCTATGAGCCCCGACGGCCAGCGCGTCGCCTGGGCCGACGAGGACGGCAATGCGGGCGTCGCAGAGGCTGATGCCGGGCCGGCGTGATAGACTTCCTCGCAGGAGGGGCGATTCATGGGCCGGAAAGACGATGAGCGAGGCGCCCCGGCCATGATCGGCTGGGGCTGTCTGACCGTCGCCATCCTGCTGGTCGGGGCGGCGATCCTGCTGGCCGTGATCTTCATCTGGGACGTCAATACTCGGCATTGATCGCCTCCCGCGAAGACCGAGGCCTTGCGCCCTGACGGCGGATGGCGAACATGGCGAAATGTTCGGGGTTCCCAAGCTCGGCCGTCGCAGCCGTCCCTTTCTGGTCGCTCTTCTGGTGCTGGCCCTGCTGCCCCTGGGCGGCGTGCTGATCCACGCCGTCGTGCCGCCGCCGATGACCATGCTGATGGCCCAGCAACTGGTCGCCGGAAAAGGGCTGGACTACCGCTGGCGCGGGCTGAAGGACATTTCGCCAAATCTGGTCGTCGCCGCCATCGCGTCCGAGGACGCCCGCTTCTGTTCCCACCAGGGTTTCGACATGAAGGCCATCGAAAAGGCCATGCGCGACAACGAGGCGGGCCGAAAGATGCGCGGTGGCTCGACCATCAGCCAGCAGACGGCCAAGAACGTCTTTCTGTGGCCCAGCCGCGACTGGATCCGAAAGGGGCTGGAGGCGGGCTATACCGTCCTGATCGAGACCTTCTGGTCCAAGCGCCGGATCATGGAGGTCTATCTGAACGTCGCCGAATGGGCGCCGGGCGTCTATGGCGCGGAAGCGGCGTCCCGGCACTGGTTCGGCAAGTCGGCGCGTAACTTGACCCCGCGCGAGGCCGCTCGCCTGGCCGCCATCCTGCCCAGCCCGCGCCGATACGACGCCGCCCGCCCCGGCCCCTATGTCCGCAGGCGCGCCGCCCGCATCCAGGCCGCATCCGGCACGGTGAGGAACGACGGCCTGGCGCCCTGCGTCCTGGGCTGAGCGCGCCCAGCCGGGCGTCGCCGCCCTTGCGTTAACCCTGCGCCATACCGCTTCCCTTAACCGGGGCGCGGTATGTGATGTCGATTGCGCCGCGACAGGCGCGCTGGGCGTCGGGCGGATTCATGGGCGTGGGAAGCGGATTCTTGAAGCGGGTGCAGGTCTGTATCCGAAACTTCACCCGCTCAACGCGCGGCAATGTCGCGATGATCTTCGCCCTGACCGCACCCATACTGGTCATGCTGACCATGGGCGGGGTGGACATCAGCCGCGCCGCCACGGTTCGGGTCAATCTTCAGGACGCCCTGGACGCCGCCACCCTGGCTGCGGCGCGCTCGTCGGCGACGACGGACAAGGAACTGACCGCTATCGGCCTACGGGCGCTCAGGGCCAACCTGGCCGGCTATTCCGGCGTGACCCTGCGCGAGGACCAGGCCACCTTCACCCTGACTAACGACCAGGTCGTCGTCGCCAACGCCAAGGTCGATGTGAAGGCGATGGTCGCCAACATCGTCCTGCCGCCCTACGGCCAGCTTCTGGACGACACCCTGCCCGTCGGAGCCCACTCCGAGGTCAACCGCTCGTCCAAAGATATCGAGGTCGCCCTGGTGCTCGACATCACGGGCTCGATGGACAACTGCACCCGCAACTGCCCGGCCAAGAGCAAACTGCAAAACCTGCAGGACGCGGCCAAGCAACTGGTCAACATCGTCGTCCAGCCGACCCAGACGCCCTTTTATACCCGCATGGCCATCGTCCCCTATTCGATCGGGGTGAACATGGGGACCTACGCCACCGGCGCGCGAGGTCCGCTTACCCAATACGTCAACATCACGGGCGCCAGCTGGTCGACCGGCACGTCCAAAGTCATCACCGGCGTATCCAAGGCCAACCCCGCCGTCATCTCCGCGACAGCCCACGGCTTCGTCGACAACGACACCGTCTGGATCACCGGCATGGCGGACGGCAGCAGCACCGGCACACGCTATTCCACACTGAACGACGCCGCCTATACGGTGACCCGGGTCAACGCCAACAGCTTCTCGATCAAGAAGAACGGGGCGACCGTCAACACCACCGGGTTTCGCACATTCGCCAGTGCATCCGCGGGCACGGCGACGAAATGCCTGGTCACCGACTGCTCGATCGTCATCACGGCGCCAGGCCACAACATACCGGCGACCACGAACGACCAGGGCTCTTCCAAGCCGGGGACCGTCTATATCTCCAACGTCGCGGGCATGACCCAGATCAACAGCCAGGGCTACGAGGTCGGCAACGTCACCAACAACAGCTTCTCGATCGGCGTCAACGGCTACAACATGGGCAAATACACCTCGGGCGGACGCTCGTGGTGCGGCCAGGACACCTGCCAGTGGCGCGTGTTCCGCAACATGAGCAACGTCGTGACGGCTGTCGAGGCCTCGACCTGTGTCAGCGAACGGACGGGCTCCAGCCGCTACAGCGACGTATCCCCATCGTCCTCGCGCGTGGGCCGAAACTATGCGCCCACCGCAAACCCCTGCCCGAGCGCGGTGATCCAGCCGCTGACGGCGGACAAGCCGACGCTGACCAAGCTGATCAACGACCTGTCCGCGACAGGCTCGACCTCGGGTCAGATCGGCCTCGCCTGGGGGTGGTATACGGTGTCCCCCAACTTCAACACCCTGTGGAACGGCGCGGCGACGGCGGCGACCTACAACACCCGCAGCACGCTGAAGGCCGTCATCCTGATGACGGACGGCGAGTTCAACGGCCCCTACTGCACCGGGGTGATCGCCCGCGACGCAGGCACGGGCTCGGGCTCAGACGCCAACAAGATCAACTGCAACGCCACCAACGGCGATCCCTTCGCTCAATCGGCCGCCCTGTGCACGGCGATGAAGGCTCAGAACATCGTCATCTACACCGTCGGCTTCCAGATCGCCGCCGGCGGCGACGCGGCCCGCATGCTGGCCAACTGCGCCACCAGCCCCGACTACGCCTTCCTGCCCAACAGCGGCGACGACCTGAGCGACGACTTCGAGGCCATCGGTCGCGACATCACCCGGTTGAGGATTTCGAAATAGCGGAGGCGCGACCGCGTCGCGGTAGCGCCCTCCTGCTTAAAGCAGCCGGATTTCTCTGAGCCGCTGCAACAGGAAGTCCTGAGAGGTGATCGCCTGGCCTGCGTATCGGTCGGGCTGGTCCGGCGTGATCGTGGACGGCAGGGTCTCGATCACGAAATCCGGATTGAAATGCAGGAAGAAGGGCGTGGAGTAGCGGGCGAAACCGCGACGCTCTGGCGCTGGATTGACCACCCGATGGGTGGTGGACGGCAGGACGTGATTGGTCAGCCGCTGCAGCATGTCGCCGATATTGACCACCAGGGCGCCGGGTGGCGGGGCGATGTCCAGCCACTGGCCATTGGCGTCCTTGAGCTGAAGCCCGGCTTCTTCGGCGCCCAGCAGCAGGGTGATGACGTTGATGTCCTCATGCGCGCCCGCCCGCACGCCCGGAGCGTCCGCAGGCACGGGCGGATAGTGCAGCATCCGCAGCACGCTGTTGCCCAGCTCGACCTTGTCCTCGAAATAGCCATCGCCCAGGCCCAGATACCGGGCGATCGCCCTCAGCAGTCGCCGCCCCAGCGCGTCCAGCGCCTCGAACATCGCATAGACGTCCTGGCGAAAGCCCGGAACTTCGTCGGGCCAGAGGTTATCGGGCATATAGTCCCGGTAGGGATGACCGGCGGGCAGCTCGCGCCCGGTATGCCAGAACTCCTTCAGGTCCACAGCCGATGCGCCCTTGGCGGTCTCGACGCCGAACGGGGTCAGTCCCCTGGCCCCGCCGGTCCCCGCCAGATGATAGCGGCGCTTGACGTCCTGCGGCAGGGCGAACAAGGCCTTGGCGTCGGCCAGGGCGGCCTCGATCACCGCCGGATCCAGGCCGTGGTCCGCCACCACGGCAAAACCGTATCGGGCGAAGGACGCGCCCAGGGCGTCGCTGAAAGCCTGGAAGTCGGCGTCGTGCAGGGCCATCGACACGGGTTCGATGGCGGGAATGGTCGAGGTCTGTTGGGTCGAGGTCACGGTAAGCCCTTGGATGCGCGCCCCTCATCTAGGCCTTCGATAAGAAAATTGGCAGACCCGAGCCAAAATGGGCGTCGCGTTCATCGCGCTGTCAGAATGGAACCTTCACTGTAAGGTGGACGTTCCCCGGCGGGGACGAACAACAAACAAGGGTTTCATCATGCGCACCAACTTTATCGTGGCCGGCGTCGGCGTCGTCGCCATGCTTGGCGCTTCCGCCTGCACCACCACCGATCCGTACAGCTCGACGCCAGGCCGCAACAACACCGCGACCGGCGCCATCGCCGGCGCCCTGGGCGGCGCCGTGCTGGGTTATCTGACCAACACCAACAACTCCGAACAGGGCCGCAAGAACGCTCTGATCGGCGCGGGCGTCGGCGCCCTGGGCGGCGCAGCCGTCGGCCAGTACATGGACCGCCAGCAACGGGCCATGGAAGCTGAACTTTCGGGCACCGGCGTCGGCGTCGCGCGTCAGGGCGACAACCTGGTCCTGCGTATGCCGTCGGACGTGACCTTCGCCACCAACCAGTCGACCATCGATCCGCGCTTCAACTCGACCCTGGCCGACGTGGCTGGCGTGCTGCAGCAGTATGACCGTTCGATCGTCGACGTGGTGGGCCACACCGACTCGTCGGGCGGCGACACCATCAACCAGCCCCTGTCGGAGCGCCGCGCCCTGTCGGTCGCCAACGCCCTGATCGCCAATGGCGTGATGCGTGAACGCCTGTATGTCGCCGGCGTCAGCTCGCGCAATCCGGTCGCCTCCAATGACACGCCGGCCGGCCGCGCCCAGAACCGTCGCGTCGAGATCCTGATCCGTCCGCTCACCAACTGATCCGGTTCGGACGATAGAATTGAAAGGGGCGGCGCACAGCGTCGCCCCTTTTTTATGCACACCGTTCCGTGACTTGCGTCAAAGCGAACCGCGTGATCTCTAGCCGCATCGATCCAGTCCGGGGGGAACGATGCAGTCGGACCAGCAAGACATCGCACAGGGCCTGAGAATGGCCGCCGTCGCCGTCGTATCGGCGGTGATCACCGCCACCGCGGTCATCGGCGCAGGCCAGGCCTGGCTTTCGCATTCCGCGGCCGCGCAGGCCGACGCCCCCTCCGGCGGACGACTTATCCAGACCGGCGGTTAGGGTTCGAACGCACTGGCGCGCCCCCGCACCGCCATCCCTGAACCTGCCCCGAGCCTGCCCTGAGCCTGCTCACGCCCAGCCGGATGCAGGGCCCTCTCCAGTCCCGAAAATGCAAAAACCCCGGACTAGCCTGCGCTGATCCGGGGTTTTCGGTCTTTATCGTCGTGGCTTCGAAGGCCGTCGGGGTCCGGGGTGAGCCGGACCCCTTGGGTCTTAGAAGTTGATGCCGATGGTGGCGCGACGGTTCAGAGGCTCACGCACGCCGTCGGCGGTGGCGCGGGCCAGCTGGGTTTCGCCCTTGCCGTCCAGCGAGATCACGCCGCCGGCGACGCCTTGAGCGACCAGGGCGTCAGCCGTGGTGCGGGCGCGGCGGTTCGACAGACCGACGTTGTAGGCGGCCGAGCCGGAGGTGTCGGCGTGACCGACGACCAGCACGCGGGTCGGTTGACCCGACTTGGCGTAGTTGGCGGCCTGGGTGATGACCGAGCGGGCTTCAGCCGTCAGGTCCGAGCGATCCCAGTCGAAGTACACCACGAACTCACGCGCGGTCGGAGCCGGAGGCGGCGGCGGCGGCGGGGGAGGAGGCGGCGGGGGAGGCGGCGGAGGCGGGGGCGGCGGAGGCGGCGGAGCCACTTCGTCAGCGCCGAAGGCGTAACGCAGGCCGACGGTCACGGTGTGGCTCTGGTCGTAGTCGCCTTCGAACGTGCCGGACACGCCGTTGGACTGGACGTAGTCGGTTTCCATGTCGCCGGTCAGGTAGCGATAGGTCACGTCGATGTTGGCGCGGTCGGAGATCGCGAAGGCGACGCCGGCGATGGCCTGGGCGGCGAACTTGGTCGAGCTGTCGTCGAAGACGATGCCGACGGAGCGGTCGTCGCGACGCGTGCCGCCGAAGTCGGTCGAGACGCGGTTCACACCGGCGCCGATACCGACGAACGGACGCAGACCCCAGTAGGAGGCGCCGAAGTCATAGATGACGTTGGCCATCAGGGTGGCCGACTCGATGTCGCCTTCGGGCGAGAAGCAAGCGCCGGTGGCGGGCGTCAGGTTGCAGACGCCGCCGGTCAGCGGGCCCACGTTGGGCGAACGGACGGTGCCGACGTCGCCCGAACGGTAACCGCCCTCGAGCTCGACGCGCCAGTTGGGGTTGAAGCGATAGCCCACGCGAGCGAACGCAGCCCAACCATCGTTGGTGTCGGCCTTGTAGGTGATGCCGTTGCTGGATTCTTCCAGGTTAATGTCGTTGTCGGCAATGTGGTAGCCGGCGTCGATCGCGCCGTACCAGCCGTCGGGCTCTGCCGACGCGGCGCCTGC
>Ga0247803_1001915_pt1 | contig 10719 bp, 7 predicted proteins | sample UWRJL014104B1_FD_180928 | JGI IMG/M metagenome (GOLD analysis project Ga0247803, IMG submission 180928) | Plant litter microbial communities from Arlington Agricultural Research Station in Wisconsin, United States - UWRJ-L014-104B-1 | ecosystem: Environmental > Terrestrial > Plant litter >...
AGTGGTAAGAACGTCACGACTATGCACAGTATATCTATGCTAACCTCGTTGTAGTAAGCCTAATCTCATGTCCACTGCGGCTATTACTGCCGCAATGCATGCATGCTGGCATTGAACCCTGCTGACGTTGCCGAAACATCAAGATAACGCACCCTACTTCGGCGAAACCATTGGCAGGATAGCCAACCGAGTCGCAAAAGGCAAGTTTGAGTTGAACGGAAAGAGCCACCAGCTACCGATCAACAATGGACCTAACTCTCTTCACGGCGGTGATGCTGGTTGGGGTAAAAGGGAGTTTGAAGGTCCCCAGGAGGTTGAGCGCAACGGCAAGCAAGCCACTCTTTTCAAGTACTTGAGCAAAGATGGAGAGGAGGGCTATCCGGGCACAGTCGAGGTCCGGGTCTGGTATGTCCAAGAGAAAGAGCAGGGCCAGGAAGTACTTCACATCGAATATGAAGCCGAATTAGTTGGTGATGTTGCTGAGACTGCGGTCAACATCACGAACCACAGGTATGAAACTACCATTGTTGATTTAAAGGCTCTGCTAATTCTAGCCACAGCTACTTCAACCTCACCGGTTCTTCTTCTATTACTGGCACCGAGGTCACTCTGATTACCAACAAGTACCAGGTGGTCGACGACGGTGGCATTCCCACCGGGCCCATCAAGGAGTATCCGGGCGTGAGTCCGAACACCGCATTTACCCTGGGCGAAACGGAACCCGACATCGATGACTGCTTCGTCGTCAATACCGACCCGGCCAGCATCCCAATCGATACCCGCTCCTCGCCACTACAGAAAGTAGCATCTTTCTATCACCCGGATTCCAAGATTCATCTCGAGATCCACACGACAGAACCTGGCTTCCAGTTCTACACCGGCAAATACATCGACGTGCCGGCCGTCGAAGGTCTGCCAGCCCGCGGCGCGCGCTCAGGCTTCTGCGTCGAGCCTAGTCGCTATGTGGACGCCATCAACATTCCTGAGGCTAGAGCGACCACAATCCTCAAGAAGGGAGACAAGTACGGAAGCAGGATCGTTTACCGTGGTTGGAAAGCGTAGATACTCTTTGAAGCGTCCTTGCTTCTATCCAGCGCGTTATCGCGATAGCAATCTCATAGGGCATTCGCCGACCTCGGTGTTTACAGCGAAGCTAGCACTTGAAGCCGAAATACACAATGCGTACGACCGACTCTCCGGCTTTTGCTGAATGTTGTTTCCGACTGCGAACCCCGATCGAGCTGCACATGCCTTTCACCGCACAGCGGCCAATCATTCACTCGCGGAGCATTCGCGATTCCCGCCTGTGGCTATGGTTGGCGCAATCGGTACACTTAGCGGTGCTCTAAGGAACGACCACTCTAGCTTCCGCAGCCTCGAACGTTTTCCTGCCACTACGAGCTCTTCTGTTTCCGGTCTTATATCGCGTCCGATTCCTTACGTATTAATTCTGCCCCACTCTCTGACGGTCTAAATATTTTCTAGGCCTTCAACGAGTGGGTATCACCGCCCCACAGCAACTGCACACAACGTCACTGATACTCATGATTGCAGATCTGCTTGCGCCCAACCCGATGGAGTGCACAAAGACAAGGCAGCCAGCCTTACAGAGATTTAAGCTATAGCCCACTAGGGAGACCAGCTTCAATGCAGAGAATGAAGCTCTGTCGGCATCCATGATGTACTCGGAGATCAGTCGGCCTTGGCTTCACTTGCGTTCGCGATACGCTGGGTTCGACAGCCTCGAAGTGCAGCAAATTGCGCAGGACCCAGTGACGATTGTATGGAGTAAATAGCCTACCAATGCAGCGCAGATCCAAACAGCGTCATATCCCGCTGTTTGCTCAGTCAAACGTGCGCTGGGGCTACCCCACAGCGCCCTGTGGCTGGCGATTCCAACCATGTTCTGAAGTGTTCGATAACGTCCGCAGTTTCTGGTGGACCTCTCCGCGCACCGCACCGTGCCGTACCGGGCTAGCATACGATACTATAGCAGCCTCACGGAGGACAGTGGCTTGGTAATCTTGCCGATACTCGCCGAGCACCCAAATGCGCAGGTCAAAGAATGCAAATCGAGTTGATTTTTCCTACACTATCCGCATAAGCAGACATCTACTCCGTATCTCTGTACCTCCGTTATGAAGTTAGTACGCTGCTACAAAGCTTCTCTCAGCTAAGGACCAGGACCACGCATATCGCCAACTTGCATTTTCAGGAAGCATCTAATAAGCAGCCCTGCTGTCGAGCCAAAACAAGACACTGTGCGACCCCATTCGGACGACCAATCGTTTAGCAATCGCAGTGGATATGATCGTAGTCGCGACGGCTGGAAGCGCTTGATTACAATGACTGAGCAGTCGTTGCTTAGCCTCGGACCCTCACGATATGATTTGGAAGCCTCCTGTTTCGATTATCAAGCAGTAATGTCAAGCTTTATCAGCGCCCCATGATCGACGATACCCGTTGAAACCTGCATCTAGTGTGCTTACAACTGCATTGCAGCTCGAGTCTTTAAAGGATGCGACAGCACGACGTCATGTACAGGCTTGAAAAGTTGCTAGCACAAGTGTCGCGGATAAGTCCCATGCACGCCGACCTCCACTTCAATCATTGCATAGTCGTAATTTTGACGCAATTGCCACAGTTCGGCATATCAAACTCTGCATAGTCCAATATTAACATGCGCCTTCGACCCAGGAGGTGCTCTGTTTTGTCGGGACCAAGCAAGTATGGCCGCGCCCGCTCACGATTCCCTCCACCACACAACCTCGCCGTTCATAAGTCATCTTCTATCGTTGTTCTAGCGAACATCTTGGCGATGCAGTGTTGCCTTGTTGCAGTACCGGGCACATTGGTGGCGCTCGCGTCGAATGTTCCTTCCATGCAGCTATTCGTCCGGATATGCTACTGGGTGGGGCCCGGGAGCTTAACCATCAGGCCGGTGCCTCGTGTAGTTAATTCAACGTTCTCTATTTCGCGAGACTTGGTCGGCGCAGCCGAGATCACAGGGAAAAATTTGTTGTCGATTCTGGTGCGCGCTTTTGTGAGCATGGTGTCGATGATGAGGTTCTGGGAGTGTGTATCTTGGAGTTTGCGGGAGAGGACGTAGAGGTGGGCTAGGGTGGTGTACTCCACGTCGTCTTCGGGGTCTTCCAAGGTGGGTCGTATGATGGGGATGGTGGAGGTGTAGACAAGTTGGATGTACTTGGCGAAGAGGTCGGGGTGGTCTTCGGGAAGATGCACGATCTTGCCTTTACCTGCGGACCAGCGGCTACCGGAGTGAAGCGTGTTGCGGAAGAAGTCTGATCGCGAGGTAATGAGGGCCTCGCTGATTCTGAAGCTGCGCTCTTCAAAATCTGGGCTTCCGACATGGACGGTCATGGTCTTATTGATGCTGTGGGGCCGTGGTTAGGAAGTGAGGGGTCGGAAGGTGAAGGCTTTCTGCTTACTCGGGAATTTGGTTCAGGGGGACGCGGACGTCGAAGGGGGCTTTGATATTCTTTAGCTGGTCCATGGTATCGGGGGTTGGGGTGTTGGGGTGTTGGGGTGGGGGAGGATTTTGGGTGCATTTATACTATTCAGGTGTAGATATAGGCGGCGGGTTGGAACTTGGTCGTGACTTATGTTATCGTGTGTGGTCATCTAAATGTCTTTGACTGCTTCAATCACCCAACTAAAAGGTGTGACTCTATTTTATGTGCGTGTACCAGCGCGGCAGTACATGACTTCCGAGATATGTGAAGTGTAGATCATTGCATGTTCCACAAAGTCTGAATAATAACGGTGAACTCTGACTCTTTGCAAGGGGAGTGATTGCACGGCAACCAAGGAACATCAGACGCCTCCATCCCAGTCACTTCGTGTCAACTGGCGTCGAAGCTAGCCTAGGAAGTGGATATGTCTGTTCACAACGTCGCAGCAAGTAACACGTTCCTAAGCTAAAGTGCTTGCTGAAGGATATGTTCTTGTAGACGTTTTATATATTCGATTTGATCGTCATGGGCACATGAGGGCCCCAGTGCACCTCGTTCATCATATGGCATATGTGACAACTGTGGAATTCACTAATATTGATGGTACTGCCCAAGTAACGGCACAATTTCTGTTACGTGACGAGTGTAAAACGAACGCTAGGAGCGTTGCGAATTAAACATTCATAGCCCGCGGCACAAAATATTACGCCCTTCCTCACGATGCATCATCTCATCTTTCTCACTTTCTCTCGTCGCAAATCACGACTAGAAGCTCTATATCAACCAACAATGTCGCCTGAACAACAGCACCACGCGAGTGAGATCAGAAGGAGCATTGTGCAGTGAACAAACCCCACCCACTTACAACCCAAGGCGTGAAGTAGCGTTTCACCTCAATACCCGCCATCTCATTTCACATCATCTCACTCCACAGCACACACCACATTTAAAGTACAACACAAGACAACTGATCGCAGACCGTGTTCGAGATACTCTTGCTAGATGAATGCATCCGGTACCATCAGTCCTGTTCATAATCCGCGTGAAGCCCAACCAACCATTCTTAATAGAGTACAAGTAAAAGAGCTTAGAAGTATAAGCAAGCTGCCCGTCAATATCCGTCAATGCCGCTTCCATCGAATCTGATACCACATCTCCCCAAAGAGAGCGGAAAAACCATATCCATCAAGATGCTGCAAAGGGTAAAAGACAAAGATCCGGGGAACTGTGTTCCCAAAGGTGAGAAGAAGTAAGGAAAGCAACGAAAATAAGAGACCATAGGTAATTATCGAACACGGTTCCAATCTCAGCATCCAGTTCTGAACTGTCGGAACATGAGTGGTGAGAGAGCTCAGTCCGCCCACTGGACGGTAGACCGATGCAGAAGCCAGACAACGACCAGGCTGTGAGATTTTTGGGGCTTAGGGCCGTTACGCAAGCATATGGACGTGTGGTGACGACTCTGGACCATGGAGAGGTGAGTCGATTGTCGAGCGAGAGATTACGGAGTTACGAATCCAGAATGAAGAGTGCTGAAGGTATGAGAAAATGGGTGGGAGAAACACGCCAAAGCGATGCCAGCAAGACTCAATTATCCTCCAGGAGCGAATTTACGGCGAGACGTGTCTCGCTTGTGCAGAAGGTATACAATGGAGAATCGTGAAATCGCAGGAAGTTGCCGCACGATAAAAATCGAAGTCATGGAGGCGATCATGACCGCAAAGTCGTAGGCGTTATAGTCGTACGAAAAGGGCGAAGTCGCAAGTATTAGTGCCGAAAAGCGAATGGATTATGAGACGAAGTAAAGTGAACAGGCAAAAGAACTAGTCGTCAATATGCTGGCGCTTGCGTAGCTTCCTGAATTTCGGAATGCCGATGGAACCAACAAAGTCCCAGATGCACTCGTATAACGTAAAAGGTAGTGGTGGCTCCGCATTGGGCTCAGGCGTGTCGTGGTCGTGGCCAATGTACCAATGGGCTTCGTACGGGCGCACAACCATGATACCCGTCTGCTTGCCCTCCGAGTTCATTCTGGCGAGATAGAGCCAGTTGCTGACCTGCTGAGACATTACCTCTAGAAGGGCGTGGGAGTAGTCTGAGCTCTTCCGTTGTCGATCTTGTTGCTGTGACGACCTAGGCGGCGGACGCGGTCGTAGATGGCCTTGACTTTGTAGATGAACTTGCTCGATAAGTATGTCCACCTGGTCATGCCCTCCGCGCCTGAAAAGGTGCGACGGTTCGCTCGTGACTGGATGCCGGTGGAGCTGTCCTCAGACAAAGCCGAGTCGTTGGTGCCAACTGACTGAAGAACCTCTTGAGCGCGGCTTGACTTTGCCCGACTGGCCGGCCCTCTCTTGCTGCGTCGCGTCTTACGAATCAATCGACCCTTGCGTGATGGACAAGGTTCAGCGTCCTCGTCCGTTGTGTAGTCAGACAAACGACTTGTCGAGTCTGCTATGTGTAAGTGCGAGGGCAGTGGGAGAGCAGACGTGGGATATCGGTCACCTGCGCCGTGGGACTGATCGTCGTCTCTCACGCGCACCGGCGCTGTAGCAAAGCCGCTCGCGTCAAAGCCAGCGGGCGATTTGCCAGTCTGCTTGTTCGCGTTGACAAAGAGGCTCCAACGCTTTAGGCTCTCGCGGCGCGTGTGAATGGGTGGGTTGGTTGATCCGGGCGCAGGGGTGGTACCAGCGGGAGACGGGAGAGATCCGGGTGTGCCGTCCGCACTGAACGTACCTGAACTAGCCGACGTGTCCGACAAGCGGTGTCGAAGGTTTGATGGGCCGTGACGGGGTGAAGACCTTGCAGCCGCTGGCCGGGGAAGCGAGATGTCAATATCCACCGACTCTGTGGTGGCCCAAGGGTAGTTCTCGTCGCGATTCCAAGGGCGAGTATCGGTGACGGTATTGGTAGGGGTACTCTCGAGGGTACGAATAGACCGGGAAGACAGTCGAGATTCGGACGAGATGCGCAAGTCGTGGTGACCAAGAGACAGAGAACGTGCTCGTAGGATGGCGGGGGATGGAGCCTCGAGCTCTGCCACTGTTGTTTTGTCACGTGCCGCCGTGTGAGCAACGCTCCAACTCCGTCCCTTAGTGGCACCGATTTCACCCAGTTCCTTGGCAGATGCCGAAATATCGTCTCGGTGCTTTGGTTGCGGCTCGTTGTAGAGATCATCGTACGTCACAATCACCGACGACGAGCCAGGCACTGCCCGCAGGCGGGCGATGGACTGCTTAGGTGCTGGCCTGCTCACTTCCTTTATCTCTTCTAGGGCATGTTCCATGATCCTCTCCTCTTCGACGAACTCTTCTCCACCCTCGGGCGTATCATCCTCGCGGAAGTCCTCCCTCAGCGACGGCATCAGCTCCGAAACCCGCAGCGTCAGGCCGTCCACCGAAGGGATGTTCAGATTGTCGACCTCCTCCTTGAGTGCTTGGGGCGAGAATGACCGCTTCTTTTGAGACATGTCTGCGGGTGTGGAAGACATCCTGTTGCCCGTATCCAGGCCGGTCAGGCTACTCGAAAACATCTCATGGTCACCCCCAGCAGAAGCCGGTCGCGATTGCTCCAGTCGCACAAACTCCTCTCGCATCTCGGGCGCCAGCTCCATCGACCGAGAGCCCCGATGCTCGACAAGATCACTAAGCTTCTCCAGCAGATTCATCTCGCTGAATTCCATCGAAGGCAAGCAACGGGGTTTTGCAAAGATGCTCTTGCGGTACGACTTCACGGATGAGCTCCTACCACACATTGCGGTGTCATCTACCGACATACGACCAACACGGAAATCAGGCTGACCGGCGCCGGGGAATCGGAAGCTCGAATGCTTCAAGTTGCTCGCGCTCGTATTGAGACTCGAATCCTCGTGCGACTCCTCTTTCAATTCTGGCAGGTAATTCATGGGATACTTGTGGGACGTAATAGGCCTTAGGTCTGTCGTTGTCGTATCATCCTGGCCAGTCCCGTGGGCTACACCTTCGTCGCCACCAATGACAGAATGAGGGGCCAAGGGCCTATGGTTAGGCCAGCTCAAATGTGTGGTTGTCTGGCTGTCGCGATGAGTACCCTCCGGCGTCTGGGGAAGAGCAACGGGTGATGGCTGGATACGAGTTGATGGAAAAGAGCTGGTTTCGGGCGAATACACGGACAAACCCTCACCAGGTATTGGCGAGGGTGTAGCCAACGGATGCATTTGCACTGTGGGAGTAGTCCTGAGGAGTTGATGCTCCACTGGGGGGCACGCCTTGGCTGTCATCCCGTCTCCATGCAGGGTGCTGAGTTCGCTATGCTTCGTCGACGCTGTGACTCGAGATATCGAGACGGGTGTCGCCCTCTTGTTCACATCCGAGCGTTGCTCTACTGGGCCGTTGCATTTGCTCGACAGTGCCCTCTCTCGCATCGGTGGTGGAGTGGGGATATTTTGGCTATTGCTTTCCTCTTGCGGCCTGATCTCTCTCTTTACAGGCTTGCGACTAAAGCTGGAGGTTGCTCTCGCAATCCACGCCATAGCAGCGCTCGAACGCTGCGCTTCTTTGGAGGAACTGGAATCTCTAGGCGGTACCGGCGGATGCATTCGAGGGGCACTCCCTGTCGAAGAAGAGATGGAAGTGGCCGCAGATCCCTGCTTGATTCCTGGCTTATGGTTGGACCGGAACTTGTTAGACGCCTTGATCATGCTCGAGTCGGATGCTGATGGTGGCGGCTGCTTTCTCCCTGACGCTAGGGGGGACGAGTGTGACGTTTCGGTAGTGGGTCTCTTGATCTTCGGTTCTGAAGCAGCCATCCGCGAAAGGGGCAACCTCGAGTCTGGCAAGGACACGGCACGCTCTGGGGTAACGGCGTCCTTGCAGGTCCTGAACGACTTCGCATCCGGGTCTTTGTATGGAACTTCTGGTCCGGAGAGGTTCTCACTAGACTCGAGTGTCTTCAAATCCGCCTCGTCCACCGGATGCTCTGTGAGATCTGGAAGATCCGTGCAAGACTTGAACGATTGCTCATCTGACGACTTTGCAGCGTGACTGCTCCTCTGCTCCATACGATCGTCCGCAACGGCGCCCTCGTTAAGGGCCGACTCGGTTTCTTGTCTAACGTCGGTATGTTGGTAGCCATCCAGCAGGTCCGACATACCATCTTCCGTAGTCGGAGCACCGTCTGCTTCATTCACCTCACCGGTGTCATCGATAGCTGTTGCGAGAGCGTTGTCAACGGCCGTTGATATTAAGTTTTGGACGGCAAATTCCAGAGTCGAAGAATTGAGGACACTTGATCCAGCCTGAGAAAGGATGCTGTGTCGGTTGTTGTTACTTGGCAGCTGCCGAGACGCAGTAATTCGGTCTCCTTGGACATCCTCCACCACCAGCCTGTCATCATTGGCAGGAGCGTCATGAGAGCTATTTGCCTCTCCTGACGCTTCGTACGACTCAATACCCCCAGTCGGTGACGCGAAACCCACTACTGATCGAACAAGTTCTTTCGTTAGGCGTTGTGGCACGGGAGACGCCGGAAGCTCCGCAATGTCAGAGCGCATAATTGTGATCGACTCGATAACTTCGTCAACAACGGACGCGTCAAGATTCTTCGCAACGGGATCTGGACTGCCTCGCTCTTCAAGGATGCCCTTCATACGATGGACGTAGCCAGTCGGGATCGCAGCGGCTTCTGGCTCCGCGAATTGCTCGTCCTCGAATTGCTCCGTGTAGTCGGAGTATCCTTGATAACTTGGCGTCTCCTCTCTCGTCACTCTCGAGATGCTGTGGTGTGGCTGTGTGCCAGACGGGTTGCCAAAGCCGCTCATGGGAACGTCAAACGTCGGCGTTGGTGGCGAAGTGGCATCAGATGATGGAGCGTCCGAGTCAGCCCGTCGGTTGGTAGAGCCACTCGACACAGATGGCGGTCCCGACCGATAGGAGGCCGACCTGCACGACTTCTGCGATTTGCGGGTCCGCTCGACGGCCTGAATGCGGCCGCCGTGATGCCGATGCGGAATCAAAGGGGGTACGGGGGGTATATCTGGCTGCGGACCGCCATAGTACACGGGTGATAGAGGCCGAAGAGGTGGGCCACCACGAAGAGACATGTCTGAGCGCGCTTTCATTCGATGCTCCGGGCGCGGAGGTTGCGGTAGGTTCTGACCGCCATAACCGTGACCACGTCGCGATTGCCCACAATATGGTTCGCTCCAAGCAGGCGACGGGGACCGATAGCCAGACCTGCCAATCCTGGGCGGGTTTTTGTATGAGTCGTGGGGTCGCTGAATGTGCTGGGTACTCCGCAGACTGTTGTACGATCGGTTGCCCGACAGTGGCAAGGCTGGCTCAGACATGTTGCTCATGGTCATGGAGAAGCTACGAGCGCCGTTGTGTGAGTCGCGCGCTCCGCGCGCCACTTGAGGAAAGTAGGGAGAAGAACCCGGAATATTCATTACGGTGGGTGAGAGCGTGTCCGCAACGTATTGAGGCACGTTGTTCTCCCGTGAGTGGCGAGGCGCGTTCGATGCTTGCGAAGGCCACCCTCGGTGCATCGACGTCCTGTTGGAATGCATGGATTGGGATGAAGCCGTCGACATGCGAGAGGCGGTCCCACGTCGAGATGCTCGTGGGATGTTGGGCACCCCGCCGAATGAGTCCGGCGCCGTTAGACCGTCGAGGTTTCCCGTGTCAGTCGAGTTCCTGAGCATACGAGCGACACCCGGCGCCAGGGCATAGTCCGCATCAGACGCTGCTCCAGCTCCCTTGGAGCCCCGTGAAGCTGCCGACATGTTAGAAGCCCGGCTGGCGCGGCCGCTCGCGTTCATATCGCGGTCCCCGAGTGGCATGATGGCAGCTGGGACCAGCTGATGCCGAGTCGAGTCTGCCGTGTCAACGAAGGTTGGTGTCGAGGGATTGCGTGTATGGCGGCTGTGAAAGGATGTGTCGGTGAAGATGCAAAGAGTGAGCGGCAGAGCAACAAGAGCTGCTCGGGATGAAATGCTTATCCAAAGGAGCCAAAAAGCCTGGATAGCAGACGAAAGTCCCGCTCTGCCCGAAGACCAAGACACGAGAAGAATGTGTGGACGGGAAGTAAAAGAAAGGGAGGAGGGGGCGAGGACGGACGGCGTAGTTGTTTGGCAAAGGCAGAGGGCCTGGCAGGCGTGCCTAACTTCACCTCCGAGAACAGCAGCCGCAAGCCGCGCTAACAATCCGTACGCTGGTCCCCTCTGGAAGGGCCACACATGCAACAGGCAAGGTGCACGGCGGTAAAGGAG
>Ga0247803_1001916_pt1 | contig 10718 bp, 12 predicted proteins | sample UWRJL014104B1_FD_180928 | JGI IMG/M metagenome (GOLD analysis project Ga0247803, IMG submission 180928) | Plant litter microbial communities from Arlington Agricultural Research Station in Wisconsin, United States - UWRJ-L014-104B-1 | ecosystem: Environmental > Terrestrial > Plant litter >...
CTCCAGACCACAGCCAACCTTTCCTCGCTATACCGAGCCCCGTCCGACCAGGAGGACACGCACAGAAGCCTTGGGTACATATCGCGGCTGGACCACAAATATTCGACGAGGTACATAGATTGAGCGGGCATTTGGGTGTTGCTGGGTTTGTCAAAATGTTAATTTCGGTGCCGTTGTGGGTAGCTTTGACCGTGGACGTAAGATGCGAGGATGAAGTGAGTTGGGGGCCAGTTAGTGCGGCGGGTTTCCCTTGGTTGTCTGGTTGTGGGGGCGCGACTATTTTGTGAATGATCGTCGCTTGTGGAGTCAACAGTGAGCCATGAGTGCGAGATGAGGTCGTTAGGCTGCAGCGGGTGTTTCGTGAACATTGATTTTCGTCGATTCGGGGATATTCCGTTGTCATCAATGGTGGCATGTTGGGGGGCAAGATAGGCGCCGCATTGTTTCTTTCCCAGAACCGGTTGCGATTGAGGTGGAATCCTGTATGTGGACCATATCCTAAATACTCGGGAGCGCGCAGTGGGATATCTTCATCGTAGGGGTGCGTGAGACGATGACTATCGTTTGACGGCAAAGAAGCTACGAGGGAGAGAGAAACGCACAGACTGAGTAAGAGCTTCATAACTATCTCGAAATGCTAAAAGAACAACGTCGAATCAAGACTACTTCGCCGCACATTACAGGCGCTGTAAAATAGTTCGAGGCGAGGAATGTGGAAGCGACAGCGTGGCATACCTGTCAATTGTACAACGTTTGAAGAATGAAATCACGAGTAAAGGGAATGCGTACAGAACAACAGCCTGTCTCCAGCACTACATTCGCGCATACCTGGGGCCCTGTACACGCGCTTGCGGTGTGTCGTCCCTTCATAGTTCAGAACAGCCTTGCAATGCAACAAAAAGCTTTACCACTTCTCTAATGCAGGTCGTAGATCAATCTCCCACGTAAAGTTGGTCCTGGGCTGAGTGTGAAGCCACCAATAGTCATTTGCGATCTGCTCCGGTTAGTCGAAGTCACTCCTAGCGTGGGAAGGCGCAGAAGGAGAAATACGTACACCATCAGCGCTCAGCTTAGCATCAGGACCCAGATCCTTTAACCACTCCTTCGTCCTCGGAATATCAATTACCCCATCGATGATAGCGTGGCTCACATGTACACCCTGAGGGCCAAACTCCTTCGCTAGCGATTGACTCAAAGCTCGCAAGGCCCACTTGCCTGTCGCAAACGATGCCATAAGCGCATTGGCCTTTACAGATGCTGTCGCCCCAGTGAAGATGAGTGAGGGCGGATGTTGTGACTTTTGCTCGACACCCTTGAGAAGCAAGGGCAATGTCGCTTGCGAGAAGAGGAAGCCACCGTTCGCACTGACGTCTAAAGATTTCGAAAACACATCTTCAGGGAGTTCCAAGAACGGCTTGCGAAGGAAGCCGCCGCTTGCGTTGAAAATCGCTGCCTTGCGTCTGTGTGAGTGGTCGAGGATCTTCAAGACACCAGACTGGAGGAACATACTGCGGCGCCAACATCCGATCCAAACTCTTTCTTTATGCTTTCGATGGCGCTCTTGATGCTGTTGGAATCAGAGATGTCGGTGCTGATACCGATCGCCTTTCCACCGCTCGAGTTGATCTCCTTTGCAATACCCTCAAAGTTCTCTGGGCTGCGCGCAAGTAGCACGACGGGGTATGTGGCGGCGAATTTGCGGGCGACACTCGCTCCAGTACCTGTAATGCGGGGACACCCGTCAGATACCCTCGGACTGTGAAACACCTAATTACATACCAGGTCCAACACCAGCAACGATGGCAATCAGCTTTGAAGTCATTCTTGAAAGGTGCAGAGTTGGTGGTAGAGTTATGTTGAAAAAGGTAACGGTTCGTACTGAGGCAATTGTTGGACTGGGGGATGAGGGGAGAAGTTTGAGTATTTGTACATCGATTGATTAGATATGCGACGGATGTTTACTAATGTCAAGGACGTGATGCGATGGTGGGGTCGGATTGTGCGAGATGCGGAGACCAGGCGACCTAACGTCATCGAGATTTATAAGCATTTGTAGAATTTAGGACGAGAAAGATGTCAACAGGATGATTTCGAAAGGGCTACAAATAAAAATAGCGATAAAAGTATCGAGGATCCGAGCACCGACTACGCCTCTGCAATTCTACGGAAGGGCCGATGTCGAAAGATGGCCCAAAAGGCTAAATCTATCTGTAAGGTGCCGCGCTGATCCGCAATTGCGACTAAAGTCGATACTATCAGGTTGACCCCTGGGAACGAAGATACGTGCTCCGGATATGAGCGTCCTAGAAGTGAGAAATCGTGGCCCACAGTCAAAGTTGAGCTCGCATCTGTAATTAGTAAATCAACATTCCACGACAAAAGGGGTTTCTGGAAGTGACTTCGGTTGCAGAAACCAACAGCTGCAACGAGAAAATGTATATCCCCATCAAACCGTCCGTATCATCGAAAAACTCCGGAACGGTCTGCAGGCGATCATGGCAAATGCCATGTGTGGTTTTTTCTTCGCTAGTCGTATAACTCCGACCAACCATCGAGAAGGGTTGGAGAGTAGATATTCTAGCGTGAATGGGAATGGAAAGGTGGATGTGTATCATCGTCGAAGAGCGGACTCTACTTTGAGGGAGCACGGGCGCGGTCGGAGAGCACCGGATCACTGATACAAGCCATGTCGGCATGTCCATTGTTCGAGCTGCAGGTATAACGCCCCTATTCTCCATGCACTGTGCACTTCCGGAGTTGGTGAATAGTTGTTATGCATTCCGTCCGCTCGTTGAAAAAGAGGTACAGCCCGCGCCTATTCCCCGGGCATCCCAGCCATGAAATGTCGTCACAGAGAAAGCCAACCACCATTTATGCCTCCCTCTTCTTCGCGCTCGCCTCCCGGCCCTGGCTTATCCTGTCCAGGATGGTCTCGCGGTCCTGCTGCTTGTCAGATTCCACGTGTGTATATGTGGTCCTTCACGAGCGTACCTTGTCGAGCTTGAGCTTGTTGACGACGACCTTTGAGGCAGCGATGGGAATGGGGACGGACTGGCCGTTGCTCTTCTCGCGGACGACTATTGGACTGGTCAGCGCGTCAATCGGACAATCTTGCATCGGGAGAGGACGGACCGCCGTTGATGTGGAGAACGTATTTCAGGCGGTAGACGGAGGTGATCTTGCCCTCGCGTCCCTTGAATGACCCACGCACAATCGTGACCTCGTCCTAACATCGTTTAGTTCCTGTCGTAACGTAATCTGGGTTTGCGGAGGCGTACGTCTTTTCGCACCGGGATGCTGTTCAGGTCAGCAACAATCTCTGGAATTACAACGGTGATAATTACCTTCGCACGTTGTGCTTCTCGCGGAGCTCCTTGCTGAGCGGCGCCTGGAGATGTCAGATACGTCCCTCGCGATCTCAGTGTGGCCCACGAACCGACATAACAATGCGACGAACGCTGCTCGGGGCACCGAAATGGGCCTTCCGCGACTTGCGTCGGGAGCTCGCGACGGATTGCTGGACCTTTGTCATTGTGCTGGTGTTGACGACGGTGATGTTGTGTTGGATCGCTTCCGCAAAGGCTAGAAGTTGTGTGCGGTCGCAAAATTGAGGCTATCGCTTGTTGGTCGAACGCTAAGCCTGGTGTAGCGCTAGTGGGCTGGGCGCGGAAAATCGTTCGTCCACTCCGACCGCGGCAACGCGTTTAGCGGTACTTTGACTATCGCCGCATCTCCGCATTCACGCGTCGGGGCGCATCGCGGTGCTCTTTCGGACTTTGTACGCGTCTCTATCGCTAGTATTCGAGTGCGCGTCGGGTCTGTCGCGACTCGCATCCCCGCTACCAACCTCCCAATCCTACTTTACCCACACAATGCGACGAACCCCACGCACGACGGCATCGGGCATGGCAGCAACTCCCTAGATGGTGGATACCATGGCGTCCAACAACTACAACCCTTACGATTACCCGACCCAGCAGAGTTCGGCACAGCAATACTCCGCATACCAGACTGCGCCGGCGTCGAGTAATGCCCCGCAGTCCTCGCGTCAGTACCAGCCTGGGGCCACACAATCGACGGACTACATCTCTTACCAAGCGCAACGGTACGGTGGGCATAACAACACCTATGATAATAACCAGGACGCCTCTTGGAGAACAGGTAATAACTATGGCGGCAATCGGGAAACTACGAGTCGCGCGGCCGAAGTGCTCCGCAACATGAGCAATACCGATTATACGGCCAACAGCACGACAGAGGTAAGCCGGCCGGGCTTTACCGCGACCAACGCCATGTCGGCTTCTCGGTACCCTGACAACACCCCGCATACACAGCAGGCGCAACTACAACCTTCGCAACATTCCCCGTATACACAGCAGACACGTCCCCGCAGTGTAAACGCAAACCGAGGCCAAGGCTCTTCGTCCGTCCGAGGCCTGCCTTCTATCGCGTTGGCAGCAGGATATCCTTCACAACGTGCTGCGACTGCATATCAGCAGACGCAGCGCTCTGCTAGCCCGACGCAGCCTCTCTACGGACAGATCAACCAGACTCCAGTCAGTACCGCGAGGAGTGCGGCTCTGACCGCTGCCATAGAATACAACGACCATAATCGGAGGCAATTACCCGATCCAAGCACGTCTGTTTCTGCGTCTTACCACTATGGCGACACCCAGGCAACGGCGTCCGCTGCACAATCGACAGCGAATGCAGAGACGTACCGTCAAAGCGCAACCACTGTGGATCCAATGGCGGTCTACGACCCATGGCCGGAGTATCAGCGCAAACAGGTTGCACTCCGTGCTCAGAAGGCAATTGAAGATGCAGCCCGTGCAGAGGACGAGCAGATAGCAGAAGAAGCGCGCATAGAAAAAGACCACGAGAAGGAGGAAGATAGGCAACCGTTGGAAGAAGAAGAGAGGGCTCGCCAAGCGCAGGTGAACCATGGCAAGCAGAAAGGCCATAATCCGCAACCATCGACCTTTGTGGGAACTGCGTCTGCTAATACCGCTCAAGTTGTCCCTTTGACCGAGATGGAAGAAGAGATCCGCGCCTTGATGGCTAAGATGCGGGAGTTCAACAGCAAAGACCCCGCCCTTCTGGCACGCATTTGGGAAGAAGAGCGAAGAACAAAAGCGCCTAAGCCACCTACGACTCAGAGCAACCCCGCCCCTCAGGCCGCTCCTGCCACTGCTCAAACAAACGTCCCATTGGCTAATCAGAGGCGAAAGGCGACTCCGAAGGAGGCTTCTGTGTCGAAGCCGGCGACGCCAGCTGCAGCGCCAAGAAGAGCACCAGCTACAGCAGCACCTATAAGTCGCTCTGGTGGCAATACCATTTGGCCACCTGAAAAGAAGTCACACTTGGCCACTGCTGCGTCAGCCTACCTCAACGCTCAGAACCCTGCACGGCCCTTAGAAGTGAGCGACGTGCTGCGCATGCTCGATGACAACCCATCATATATTGAGTTGTGCGAACAGCTCGAATCGATGGGTTTGAAGCTGGATCGTGCTGCGTTCGCCAAGAGCCTCCTGACAGCGGTTCCAGATGTGAATTCTGCTTCAAAAGCGAAGACTGCACAGAGTCTATGTGCTGGTGCTGTCAATGGCACAATGTCACAGAGAGCTACAGCTGTACCTCCCGCAGTCATGAAGAGAGACATTGGCCTGCCCACCACCCCAGCCGCTGGCTACGCTTCAGTGCCCATACATGAGTTCCCGGGGGTTTTTAAGAATGCTGCACCGACGCCTATCTCTGTTGCGGAAATGGTACCCATCCGGCAGGAGTTGAAAATTCCCGCGAACAAAGAGGAAGCTGCGCGTAAGCGCACCTTTGATGACCTTGTCGACCTTACACAACTGCCGGAGGACGACGACTTTGAGCCACCACGGAAGAAGGTGAATACTAGCCCAAAGTATTCGATAACTTCATCTGGACCTATCTTCAATGATTTCATGGAAGTTGACGACAATTCTCCTGCGAACTTTCCTATTCCTGCCCGTGGTGCTTCCCAGGCAACTCAGGAATCGAGACCACCACCAGTGAATGAGCTACGACACACCACGGTTGTGGAGCCGTTGGACCGGAGGAAAGCCCTTCGTCGAAACAATTACAACATCAAGACTATTGCGCGGGATGTTCTCCTTGCTTGTGGCAGACATCCTGACACGCGACAACTTAATCAGCATTTGGAACTACTGAAGCAGACGTTACCCCAAATTACGAATGACGCAGATTTGAGCACTTTGCGGTGGGATTTGATCGATCCGGGAAGGCCACCGCCAGGTTATTTCAAGGACCGCGTAGAAGTTCTAGCAGAAGATGCCGACGACGAAGACGACTCGGATGTTGAAGAGAGCAGACAGCCAGCCCGCCGGTCATCGACACAAGGCCTGGGTGAAGGCATGGGCCAGCTAAAGGTCCAAGCTCTACACGAAGCGACCAACCCGTTCAAGCAGAAGCGACGCGGTCGACCTCCAAGGCAATCTTTGCCAGCAGACCCAACCGCATCAACACCTAATCGATCGAAACCGACCCAAATGAGTGCAAGCGCCCCGCGCCCTACGACAGCCGCGGCTAATGTTGGCTACGCTGCGTTTCGGTCTGCTACCGAGCATGATGCGGATGGTAATATACTACCTAAGAAGAAGGGACGCCCCGTCGGATGGCGTAAAAACATCCACGGCTCTGCGGCTGCTCAAGCGCGGCCCCCGGCAAATGGCCGTACTGGACCTGGACCTGGACCTTCGCGCTACGTGCCCCCACAGCCAAGCACACTGCGACATGTTAAGACGGGTAATAACGAACCTATTCGTATTGATTCGCGATCTCCTAGCGTAACTAAGAGAGCGCCACGCTACCAATCGTACAGGTGCGAATGGCAGGATTGTAAGGCCGAGCTTCACAACCTGGAGACGCTGAAGAAGCACGTACACAAGGTACACGGGAAGGAGAACACGGAGGGGGCTTTGGAGTGTCTGTGGGGCGATTGCGCTAGACACATCGCAAGTCACGACGCGATGACGAATATTCGGGTTGAGCAACACGAGCCCAAACCGTTCCGAAGTGCGATTAATTGGCAGGAGCACCTGGAGCAAACACACTTTAGTCCTTTGTCGTGGCGGCTTGGCGACGGTCCAGCGAGTGGCCTCTCTGGTGAGTGAGACGACCTGTGTAGGTGTTCACTGATGTTAACAGATTGAGCAGATGCAAATGATTCCGAAGCATATCTGAGCGACGCTCAAGGTCGCTGTGTTACTCCCCACATTATCGCCCGACCCGAGCACATCGACGGCAACAGTCTAAACACACGCATTGGATCCAATCCTCCCCAATCCGCTTCGGCCCCGCGTGGACGCGGGCGTCCGCCAAAAAAATCTCCGGAGCAGCAAGCGCGTGACGAGCAAGAGCGTTACATCATACAGAAGAAGGGTCTTGGAGGACCCGGTATGGACCGTGGGGGAGCCACGTTGGTGAATGACAAGCGTAGGAGAGGTTTCCGCGACCAAGACGAAAATGAGGAGGAGCTGGTCGATGCCGAAGACTGAACGGTTACTGGGCTTGCTAGAGGTGGTCAGAAGTCAACCTCGCGTATGGGATAGTTACCCGGGATATGTGACAATAGTGCCGTGTGCAAGCATTGAGGTAGAGTTTGGTATATCCCATATCCTGGCATCTTCCAGAGTCTCGATATCTTGTTTGATCCATCGCGAACCTGTATACATTGTAGAAGGATCAAACATTCTCTACGAAGCTCTTGGTCTCGCATGCGGAAATCCTGGCATGGCAGACAGATTAACGGATCGCGCTCTGCCGCTTTGACCTTAATCACACCCAAAATTACCAATGACTCCCTTGAATGTTTTGCCTCTGAACCGCGCATTGAAAACCGCTCAGCCTCTCCATAAATGATTGCTCATGCACATGCTTCCAGCTCAACCCAGGAGCTATTCAGCTCTTTACTTTTCCCGCGACAGCCTTGGGCTTCTCCGCAGCGGCGTGCTCTTCTGAGTTGACCTCAAGGAAATGGTAGAGGACGATGAGGATCATGGCGGCGCTTCCGAGGAAGATGGCGAGGGAGTAGAGTTGGCTATCGGATATCATTGTGGCTGCGCGTGCGGTGTGATTCGGTGGAGGGTTCGTGGACGATGAGATAAGGATGAAGCCGCCTGTTGAGCAGTCAGTGGACAATCAGAGGCGTAAAGCAAGAGAGAAAAGCGTACTGTATACTTTTCTTCGACGGAGCGAGAGATCTGGGAAGTGCAGCGTGTTGTCGGGCGATTGGAGGTGGTTCTGGAGATCTTGAACTCCCCGTGTCCTTGAGCTTGAGGTATGGCTTACGTCAGCCTTACAAGCCTTCCGCTCCACCCCCGCTCCTCCCCGCCGCCCACTATGATTCCATCGTTTCTCACTTTGCGCTCCCGCCCACAGCCTCATCACAGGTCCTACTCCACCATCCCAGGCGCCCCACACGGTCTTTACCCTACCAGACCACACCACCTTTCGTTGTCGAATTTTTAACTACATTCGATTCGCCGCCGGAATCGCTCTACGCCATGCCTCCTAAAGGAAAGGACCAGCCGAAGGCGGCAAAGGCCAACGTCGACAAGGTGTGTATGAGAGGTTCGAGCATGAGGATATGACATGCTAACTTGGAGCAGACGTTTGGTATGAAAAATGTACGTTCGCCTCCCATTCTCCGCGTCAATCCCGCGGCGCGTCCTTGCGACTTCAAAACGCCGCGCACACCTCACCACATCTTGTCATGACCGCCACCGACTGACAACGTTCACAGAAAAAAGGAGGCGCCGCACAGAAGCAAATAAGGCAGATCGCACAGGCATCAGCGACTGCAAGTTCACCCGCGGAAAAGAAAAAGGCAGCGGAAAAGCTGCAGAGAGAAAAGGAAAAGGCAGCAGCAGAGAAGTTGGCCAAAGAAACCGCCGACCTCTTCAAGCCCGTCCAGGTCCAGAAGGTGCCCTTTGGCGTCGACCCGAAAACCATACTCTGTCAATTCTACAAGAAGGGGCATTGCGACAAGGGCAGGAAGTGCAAGTTTAGTCATGACCTGGCTATCGAGCGCAAGACGGAGAAGAGAAGTTTGTACACGGACACCAGAGATGAGGAGGAGACGGAGGAGACTGCCGCGAAGAAGAAAGATGGCATGGACGACTGGGACGAGGAAAAACTTGCACAAGTCATTATGAGCAAGCACGGGAACCCAAAGACGACAACAGACAAGGTGTGCAAGTTCTTTGTTGAGGCAGTCGAGAACCAGAAGTACGGCTGGTTTTGGGTGTGTCCGAACGGAGGCGACCAGTGCAAATACAGGCATTCGCTCCCGCCTGGGTAAGTCTATCTTGACACGCGCTATGACAGCCACGACGTTTCTAACTCTTCACAGATTCGTTCTCAAGACCAAGGAGCAACGCGCCGCCGAGAAGGCCCTCATGGACAAATCTCCCCTCAACACCCTCACCCTCGAAGATTTCCTCGAATCAGAACGACACAAGCTCAGCGGAAATCTCACGCCCGTCACCGAAGATTCGTTCGCCAAATGGAAGAAGGAACGATTAGACAAGAAGGCGGCCGAAGAACAGGCCAAGCAGATGAAGGAAGCTACAGGCAGAGCCATGTTCGAGAAGGGCGACTGGAAGGGTGATAGCGATGCGGACAGCGATGATGAGGATGACGAGGGAACATGGAATCTTGAGTCGTTGCGGAAGGAGACGGAGGCTGCGCGGGCCAGAAAGGAAGAGGAGAGAGTGGAGGCGCAGGGGGGGTATGAGGGCTCTTGAGATGTAACACATGGATGCTGAGATGGCTTCACTCATGCTAGATGGCGAGGTGCGAGAAGGGTTACCACACAATGCTGCAAAAGCTTGTGGTGCTGCACCGAGAGTGGCGGATGAGTAGATGGTGGAGGTGTATAGACTGAGCGTGTGCAAGAGAGGAGATGCATTTTGGACTTGTAGCGATTTGCGGCATGCATCTGCACTGGGTCGTGGACCTGGGTGTTTGGCGTTTGGTCGATGGTGATCCTCGGTCGTTCGTTACTGTTTTGTATGGTAGCTAGTAAACCATCTACATGGTCTGCATGCATTCGCATTGAGCTTGTGCTATGGTCTCGGGCCACACCATGTTGACTTGTCTGGCTGCGCCGCACAGCTGCTTGCACGCGCCGCCCAAAACCCTCGCAAGCAATGCCTGTTATGAAACATTGAGAGATTGTGTCCAGTCCACGAAGCAACGTGACACAACAGAAGGTTATCGGGGCTTATCCTTCTCTAGTACACTTCGGCGTTGAGCTTCAAACCTCTAGACATGTGAGATATCCAACGATGGATGGTGGAACATCACGTGAATTCACGCGCATCATGGTACCAGCACTCAAGCACCTCGGCATTTGCTTGTTCCACATGTTAGGCTCGGCGCTGCCTTTAGGCCCAGCTCTTGTCCGAGGGATCGATATTAGTTCCAGTAATTTAATGTTGTCGTGCGTAGCGTAGGAAACATGATCGCTCGGGCCGCCCGAACTAAAACTGAAACAGAGGCGCAGTTCGTAGATGGCGTCAGGACCAACCCGTTCGTGTTTGCGGCGCATCACGACCGTGTGGTTGGCCAGCATTGACGATCGGGCTCCCACTCGCTCCCCAACGAGCACCTGCCAGCGGCGCCCATGACAGGCTTCAGGTGTCAGCTCACGCACGGCAGAGGCA
>Ga0247803_1001917_pt1 | contig 10715 bp, 10 predicted proteins | sample UWRJL014104B1_FD_180928 | JGI IMG/M metagenome (GOLD analysis project Ga0247803, IMG submission 180928) | Plant litter microbial communities from Arlington Agricultural Research Station in Wisconsin, United States - UWRJ-L014-104B-1 | ecosystem: Environmental > Terrestrial > Plant litter >...
CGCCTGGATTCTCAAAAAAATCCACCTGTTTCTCATTGGCGATAGCTTTACTGAAAAGGAACGAATCGGAAAGAAAGATTTTGTGGCAGATCACTATACCTATGTTCACTGGAGCCAGGTCTTACATGTCAGACTCGATACGACTCAAACCAATATCTTGCTTTTGGAATGTGTAGAGAGACATTCCCGGGAAAAATTTTCCACTCCAATCAAAAATTTGGTGCCTGATTCCGCGACTTTCGTAGCGCAAAATGGGAACCCGGGTTTTATGACTGAACTGGATAAAACATTCAATTCAAAAAATACGGAAAGCCGCTTGGATGAGTTGCTGTTTCAAAATGACTTTGTACTCGCACTCAAACAGCTCAAATCCGATTTTAACTACAACGTGTTTGGGCGGACAAATAAGGAGGTCACTTCGGTTAACAATGGAAAATCCATCGTCTATTACATGGATACAGATACGCCTGAAATTACTTCTTCTTTTAGTAAAATAAGGAATTCAGAAATGGATTCAATTGTAGATAATATCAATCAAAGCGAAAAAATGGCATTGCAAATGGGATTTAATCAGGTGATTCTATCCATCATTCCCAATAAAGTATCGGTTCTTGCGCCAACATACGACCGGTACAACCACTTGATCCGCCGGGTTTATGAACATCCAAATCTTCATCCACAATACATCGACGTGTACGAAGATTTTCAAAAATTGGGAGAAAAATCTTATTTGAAAGGTGATAGCCACTGGACATGTGAAGGACAGTATTTGTGGCTGAATAAGATCAACCACAAACTAATCCAGATCACACAGCCTTCCGGACTGTAAACTTTTTCACTTTTTACAAATTCTCCATTTTCCTGGTCAATTTTCCTACGGTAAGTCCTTGAACGATAATGGAAAACAAAACAATAAAATAAGTGATGGCAATGATCAGGTCTTTGTTCAGGTCATCATCAATGGAGAGTGCCAGTGCAATAGAGACGCCACCACGCAAGCCTCCCCAAACCAGAATGGTGATGGATTTGCGTCCGAAGCGGTTTTTAAAGGGAATGAGTTTTACAGGAAGATAAATCGAGATAAATCTGGCAAAAAGCACTACTGCGATAGAGATCACACCAATTAACCCGTATTGCTTTAAATCAGGAATAAGTAACAATTCAAATCCGATGATGAGGAACAAAATAGCATTGAGGATTTCGTCAATCAACTCCCAGAATTTATCAATGTAATCACGTTCGGTTTCCGAAACACCGCCCAGATTTTTACCATAATTACCTACGACCAGACCGGCCGCAACCATCGCCAGAGGACCAGACATGTGCATCGCCTGAGCAGCCAAATGCCCACCCATCACAATGGCGAGCGTGATCAAAACATGCACGTTATAGCCGTCAACACGGTAAATCATTTGAGAACCAATAAAACCAAGTAGCAACCCAAGGACAATTCCTCCCAGTGCCTCCTTGATCAGCAGCATCGAAATACCACTGAAAGATGTATTGACCTCCTCGCCTCTTGCAAGAGCCAGCATGACAATAAAAACAACGACGGCCATACCATCGTTAAAAAGCGATTCCCCGGCAATTTTGGTTTCCAGTGATTTGGGAACACCGGCTTGTTTCAGAATGCCCAGAACTGCAATGGGATCCGTTGGGGATATCAATGCGCCAAAAACGAGACATTGAATAAATGGAATGGGCATGCCCACCAGCGGCAAAATTTGAAATGTTAAAAAGGCCACGACAAAAGTAGAAATGACGACACTGACCGTGGAAAAAACCACAACAGGCATTCGTTGTTCCTTTAAATCTTCAAGGTGTATGTGGATGGCCCCGGCAAATAACAGAAAATTCAGCATGGCACCCATCAGAATTTCGGTAAGATCGACACTTGCAAACAGTCTGGTAATTTTATCAAACGTGTGTGGAAAAATATTGTCTGTCGCTAAAAGAGCAAGCGAAACAAGCAACGCAATGACCATGATTCCGATGGACGCCGGCAGTTTTAAAAAACGGGCATTGATGTATGAAAAAACCGCAGAAAGGACAATGAGGGCAGAAAAAGAATAATATAACTCCATGAAAATAGTTTTTGTGCTAGCCCAAAATAGCGAAAATCGCCAGGGAATGAAAGCGAAACCGGCTCAAAAGACAAACTCTAATGGTATTCTAATTTTCAAAATTATCTTTATCTTGACGTGCTGGTAGTGCACAAATGATAATTTTCAGAAAAAATCCGTACAAATCAAAGTTATGCATCCGGATGTAAATTCCAGTTTCCGTCATGACAAACAACCGTACTCCTATTACTATTCCGCCCACGCCCGGTGATAAGCTTTTTGACAATATTGCTTGGGTTTTACTGGTGATTCTCTGGGTTGCGAGTATTTATAACGTGTTCACATTGCCTCAAATAATCCCAATTCATTTTAACGGATCGGGAGAAGCTGACCGATTTGGAGACAAAACTACGCTACTTCTACTTCCCGTTCTGGGCTCTGTAATTCTGCTGGGATTGACTAAAATAAACCATTATCCGCAAATTTTCAACTTTCCGGTCACCGTTACTTCTGATAATGCTTCGCGTCAATATCCATTGGCACAGAGAATGATTCGCTTTCTGAAGCTGTCCATTGTACTGATTTTCCTTTTAATAAATCTCTTTACGACGTTGACTGTTAAAGGAATGGCCCAGGGTTTGGCGTCCTGGCTTTTACCGGTAATTCTTGTGTTGGTTTTTATTCCAACGCTCTGGTTCACGATAAAATCACTTCAACTAAAATAATGAACTAGCTGATTCTGAAAGAATTTTCAGACCGTGGCACAGTTTTACTGCTTTATGGCAGGAACAGATCAGAATATAAATCGGATCGGTTATCATAAATTCTACGAAATCTATATAATACATCAATATGAGTTCTTATAAAACTGAGATCCTTTCTTTTAAAACGATTAACGAATTGCCTGATTCGTGGCAAAAAGCAGATTATCTGGCTTTGCTGAGCAACATGGATTACGCAAATCCGGAAGAGATCAAAGATGCAGAAATAAAGGAAATGTGTTTGCTGTCTATTACCGACTTTGAACCCGCCGAAGCCGCAAAAATTGTCCTTGATTTTGTGGTTGACGGCCGCCTTACGGAAGGTCAGATTGAAAATCTTGCGCATGAGATCATTACGGAAAAACTTTGGGAAGAGTATCCGGAACTGTCGTTGCATCCTGACTTTTTCAGGGCCACACAATTACTTTACGCTGCATACAATGGGAAATTCCCGCGCGCGGAGGCCGTGCAATTTGAAGTGAAAATTACCGGCGATTTATCCATTTTTGAAGAAAATCCGGAAGCGCCCATTGTGAGGATACTCGCAGCAGGGATGTCCGACCACAGCTTGATTCACCGTTTGTACAGTGATCAGCTAAAAGGAGAACATTTTGATGAAGCAAAAAGTATTTTGTGGCAGTTGAAAACGGTTGCGAAAGACGACACGTCCATTACTTACGACATTGTGAGTTCATCTTACTGGCTTGACGAAATCAAGTATGCGGACAGCTATGAAGCAGAGGCGCACGCAGATGCTGCCGTTGAGGAAGAAGACTAACCAGCATTTTGAGTGACCAGGTCTGGACAAGCGGCTTATGCTACTTGTCCAATTTTTTTTATAACCATTTTAATTTTCTAAGTTTTCACAATCTATTTTTAATACATTCAGAAAAAAACTGCTTACTTTCAATTGAATGTACGGTTTTGATTATTATTAAATTGATTTGCCCCTATGTCATTTTTACGCTTCGTAATCTGCTTCCTCTTTTCATTACCGCTCGCTGCACAATATCAGACTAAATTTGAGCAAAGTGGTGGAAAACAAACGCCTGCTTACGACGAAGGAATCGCATTTTACAAAAAGCTGGCAAAAGATTTTCCTCAGATCCAAATCACGGAAAAAGGCCTGACAGATAGTGGAAGACCATTGCATCTGGTCCTTTATTCCAGAAATAAAAATTTTGATGTCAAAAAACTGAAAGCACAGGGAAAAGCGATCCTTTTGGTTAACAACGCCATTCATCCCGGCGAACCTGACGGTGTGGATGCATCCATGCTTTTGCTGCGCGACATTGCATTAAATCCTGCCAAATTCCCCGAACTTGACAGCGTTATTCTGGCCATTATTCCTTTTTATAATATTGGTGGTACTTTGAACCGAAACAGCACAACCCGCACCAACCAAAATGGTCCGGAAGAATATGGATTTCGTGGAAATGCAAGGGATTATGATTTAAACCGCGATTTCATAAAAAGTGATACACGCAATGCCAGAAGTTTTGCCGGCATTTTTCATGAATTAGACCCGGATCTTTTCGCCGATACGCATGTCAGCAATGGCTCGGATTACCAATACGTGATGACACTGGATTATGCGCAGAAGGACAAACTGGGCGGTTCTTTGGGAGAATTCAATGACAAAACATTTCTTCCCTTTATGTACAAACATTTAAAGGAAGCCGGTTTTGAAGCAACACCCTATGTGAATGCATACGGACAAACACCCGATAAGGGTTTTGTTCAGTTTCCCGACTGGCCACGTTATTCGACGGGCTATGCGGCTCTTTTTCATACCATCGGCGTTATGACGGAAACGCATATGCTGAAACCTTATGACAAACGCGTAAGATCCACTTATGCCTATTTGCATGGGAATTTAAAAGTGTTGGCTTTGTATCGGAAGCAACTTTTGAAACTGAGAAAAGAAACCAAAGAGTCAGTTAAAGTTCAGGATAAATTTGCCGTAACATGGCAGGCAAATAAAGACAAACAAACGGATATTGAGTTCAAAGGTTATGAGCCTGAAATGATTACGAGCAAAGTAAGCGGTGTGAAGAGATTGTATTACAATCGTGAAAAACCATTTACGAAAACCATTCCGTTTTATGACACTTACGAACCACTTGATGTGGTCGAAAAACCGGCAGCTTACATCATTCCGCAAGGCTGGCACAACGTGATTGATCTTTTAAAATTGAACCAGGTACAGGTTTCACAACTGGATCAGGATCAGGAAATAGAAGTTGAGGTTTACAATATAGAAAACTACGAATCGCCGAAACAGCCATTTGAGGGGCATTATTGGCATACTGCCGTAACATTAAAGAAGGAAACGAAAAAAGTAAGTTTCAAAAAAGGTGACTGGTACGTTCCTGTAAACCAATGGACAAATAGATATATCATTGAAACGCTGGAACCGAAAGCAGTGGATTCATTTTTTAAATGGAATTTCTTTGATACTATTTTACAGTCAAAGGAGCATTTCTCGGCTTATGTGTTTGAAGATTTTGCAGTTGAATTACTGGAAAAATCACCGGAACTGAAGGCAAAACTGGAAGAAAAAAGAAAGTCCGACCCCGAATTTGCAAAAAATGGCAGCGCCCAACTGAACTTTATTTATGACCATTCCCCTTATCGGGAAAAGGAATATTTAAGGTATCCGGTTTTTCGTAAAATGAAGTAATAATGCATCTGAAATGTGCAGAATGAACGTTTAAAACTTCTATGCTGTTATGACTCCAATGTCAATGACCTCAAATGGTAAAATGACATAAATACAATTTTTTTGCTCTTTCCATTTTGAATTAATTTGGTGGAGCGTCTTAACAAAACCAAATGACATTTCAAGAATTAGAACTCATTGAGCCTATTTCCAAGGCTCTGACAGAAGAAGGCTACACAATTCCTACCCCGATTCAGTCAAAAGCGATTCCCCTTATTTTACAACAGAGAGATTTACTGGGTTGCGCACAAACAGGAACAGGTAAAACGGCTGCTTTTGCAATTCCAATTTTACAATTGCTTAATAATAAACCAGTTAACAAGTCTGAAAGGAGCCGTATCAGAACGTTGATCCTTACGCCTACGCGTGAACTTGCTATTCAGATTGGTGAAAGCTTCGCAGCTTATGGCCGTCATACTGGTATCAAACATACCGTAATTTTTGGTGGAGTTGGTCAAAAACCACAGACAGATGCCATTCAGAGAGGTGTTGATATTTTAATTGCAACGCCAGGACGTTTGCTGGATCTTATTAACCAGAATTTCATAAAACTAAATCAGCTGGAAATCTTCGTTCTGGACGAAGCGGACCGTATGCTGGACATGGGATTTGTACATGATGTAAAGAAAATAATTAAATTATTGCCCGCAAAACGTCAGTCGCTGTTTTTCTCCGCTACCATGCCGGCAGCCATTATGACACTGGCAGATACGATTCTTACCAATCCTGCCAAAGTAGAAGTGACGCCGGTTTCGTCAACAGCTGACACGATCAAACAATCACTGTTTTATGTGGATAAATCAGATAAAAATTCGTTGCTGCTTCATATTTTAGAAGATGCTACGATTGCCACGGCACTGGTGTTCACACGTACCAAACATGGTGCTGATAAAGTGGTGAAAGTGTTGCGTAAAGCAGGGGTTACGTCAGAAGCCATTCATGGTAATAAATCTCAAAATGCACGTCAGAATGCGTTGAAGAACTTTAAAAGCCAAACCACACGCGTTCTCGTAGCAACTGACATTGCAGCGCGGGGAATTGATGTGGATGATCTGACACACGTGATCAACTACGAAATACCAAATATTCCTGAAACCTATGTTCACCGGATCGGAAGAACCGGACGTGCAGGAGCAAAAGGAATTGCGTTATCATTTTGTGATTCAGACGAGAAAGGTTTTTTGAAAGACATTCACAAACTGATCGCAAAAAATATCCCGATCGAGAAAAATCATCCTTACGATACAGGAAGATATTAATTGCAGATAATTTGACCTGCATTTGAATAAAAGAATAACAACCACAAAGATGATTTGAACTTCGGTTCTCGCAATCTTTGTGGTTGTTATTTGTTTAATAACCAGGCTATAAACAGACTTCCCAGTGACAAAAAATACTTACACAGACATTTCCCTTGCTGAAATGCAGGCAATGAGAGATCAGTCTGATGTGGCTGTGGTTGATGTTCGGGAAAATTGGGAATTTGAAGAATTCAATGAAGGTGGAATAAACATTCCATTGGCTGAAATACGGCAGCATAGAGATCAGTTATCAAATTTTTCCACCATTATTGTGATCTGCACCAATGGCGTCAGAAGCAAGGTTGCGGCCATGGATTATTGCAGAATTCCTGAATGGAAAGACAAGGTGATTCTACATGTCAAGGGAGGAATTATTGAGGCTGTCTAAACCTCAACCTCTCCCTCAAAAACCTTCACAGCCGGCCCAATCAAAAATATATCGTCAAAATTTCCGGGAGTCGGCTCATTATACGCCACTTTTAAAGTACCACCCAAAGTTTCTACGGTAATCGGACTATTCCATCCTTCACGGATATGTGCTGATAAGGCGCTGGCTGTCACGCCCGTTCCGCAAGAATACGTTTCGTCCTCAACTCCGCGTTCGTAAGTTCTTACACTTAAATGATTATCGTCCAGTACTTCAACAAAATTGACATTTGTGCCACCGACAGGTCCATATACCGGACCATACCGAATGTCTTTTCCCACATCCACAACATCGGCTTCTTCCACATTCTCCACAAATGTGACATAATGCGGTGAACCGGTATTCATGAAATCATACTCTTCGTACTGCTGAACGTTACTTACAGGTGACATTTTTAAGCGAATAATGTCGGGGGTAGCATTTCCTTCATGAGGCCCATCGACGGCGATAAAAGACGTATTCTCATCAAAAAGCCCAAGATCGTGCGCAAACCGGACTGCACATCTTCCCCCGTTCCCGCACATGCTGCCTTCGCCGCCATCTGCGTTGAAATAAACCATTTTAAAATCATAACCGACCTCATTCTGCAAAAGAATCAGCCCGTCAGCACCAATTCCAAAACGACGGTGACAAAGCGATGCAATCAATTCCTGAGAGGCAGGAAATGATCCGGACCGATCATCAATCATAATGAAATCGTTTCCGGTTCCCTGATATTTATAAAATGTAATTTTCATGATTTGGTGGCTATCAGCCGTCAGCAATCAGCTTTCGGCCAATTTAAAATACTTGACTACTTTATGTTTTAGGCTATACCGACATTTCAAAATTAACAGTTCAAAACTAATTTTAATTCACGGTCCGTCGACAGGTGTTAATTAGTGAAATTATTGGCAATGCTTTTTGTAACAACAAAAAAACCCTGCAAAGAAAAATCGTTTGCAGGGCTTCAAATTCTTGTGAAAAGCTGAGACTATGCTTTTGCAACTTTAAGCTCCTTGATACGAGCTGCCTTACCCTGACGTCCGCGTAAGAAGAACAAGCGTGCCCGGCGTACTTTACCGCGACGAAGTAATTCAATTTTGGAAATACTTGGAGAAAGGATTGGGAAAACACGTTCTACCGCGATTCCGTTTGATATCTTACGTACTGTGAATGTTTCACCGCTTGCGCTAAGGTTACGGCGTTGCATTACAGTACCCTGAAATTGCTGAATACGCTCTTTGTTACCTTCCCTGATCTTAACGTGTACGTTGATCGTGTCGCCTGCTTTAAATTCAGGATACTCGGATTTACGATTTTCAATCGTAGCTTCTACGAGTTTAATAAGTTCGCTCATGACGAATGATTTTTTATAAAATAAATAAATAGAGCTAATTTCCAGCGGACGGGGTGACGCCCCTTCATTCAAAACAGCTTTTGAGAAAACGAGTGCAAAGCTAATTTTTTTTAAGCATAAATGAAAGAGTTAAAACATTTTAAATGACAAATCTCTATAAAAATCCATGTCTTTATTTAGTTCTTTAAAATTTCTGTTACTTACTGACATTAACCAATTCTCCCTCCATCCGCAGCGCGGCGCAATATTTGTAGCAAGATTATCCTAAAAAATTCCAGGTGTATCACACCGCAATAAATCTTAACCAAAATGAAAATATTTAACGTAGAGCAAATAAGAGCACTGGACGCATTTACAATCCGGAACGAACCCATATCGTCACTGGACTTGATGGAACGTGCGGCAACCGCATTTGTACGTTGGTTTTGTGAACAATTTGTCAATACCAGGCCGATCAGCATATTCTGCGGAAAAGGTAACAATGGCGGGGACGGACTGGCTATCGCACGTATTCTTTCTCAAAAATCTTACAGTGTTAAAGTCTTTATTATCGAACACAGTGAAAATGCATCAGATGATTTCACAGCAAACAAGATGCGGTTAAAAGATCATACTGATCCGATAACCATCCGTTCGCAAGAAGATTTACCCACATTTCACGCCAATGAAATTTTCATCGATGCGCTTCTTGGATCAGGTTTATCGCGTCCGGTAACCGGAATTTTGGCAGATGTGATCCATTTTTTTAATTACGCACCGAATAAAGTTATTGCCGTCGATATTGCCAGCGGCTTGTACGCTGACAAACCAAACGACAAAAATGATGTCATTGTAAAGCCACATTGCACCGTTACATTTCAGCTTCCGAAACTGGCCTTTATGATGCCGCAAAACGCTGCTTTTGTTGGAAGCTGGCACCTTGTCGATATTGGACTTCACCAAGATTATATCAAAAGCACGCCGACTTCCTGGTTCTATACAGACAAGTTTTCAGCAGAAGCCAAAATTATTTCAAGACAAAAATTTTCTCATAAAGGTACTTTCGGTCATGCATTGATTTTGGCAGGAAGTTACGGTAAAATGGGTGCTGCCGTACTTTCGGGAAAAGCCTGTTTACGCTCCGGCGTCGGATTGCTTTCCATGCATATTCCGTCCTGCGGGTATGATATCATGCAAATATCGGTTCCCGAGGCCATGGTTTCAGTTGATCCTGAACAAAAGTATTTATCATCATTGCCTGATTTGAATAGCTATTCAGCTATCGGAATTGGACCGGGAATCGGGCAGGGCGAACTTACTGAGAAAGCGCTCGAAACTTTGCTTGAAACAACAAAAGTGCCTTTGGTCATCGATGCAGACGCACTTAATATATTGTCAAAAAATCCATCATTTTTGAATAATTTACCCAGACAAACGATCCTGACACCGCATCCAAAGGAATTTCAACGCCTGGCCGGTGAAAGTAAAAATGAGTACCAACGATTGGAATTAGCCAGAAATTTTGCTCATAAACACGAAGTGATTATTTGTTTGAAGGGTGCGAACACTGCCGTTGTTCTTAACAATGGAGATGTTCATTTCAATTCTACGGGCAATCCAGGCATGGCCACAGGAGGAACCGGGGATGTTTTAACAGGAATAATCACAGCTCTGTTGGCCCAGGGATATTCCCATACAGATGCAGCAATTCTTGGCGTATATCAGCATGGCCATGCCGGAGACAAAGCAGCAGATAAAAAAGGACAAAGCGCCCTGATCGCATCCGACGTAATCGATTACCTGGGTTGGTAGTAAAAGTTGTTTGCTAAAAACTAAGAATCAGATATAAAGTCCACCACGGCGTACTCTAAATTTTTAATTCTTAATTCACTCCTAACTCATCAACTGAAAAACAGCAAAAGCGGAAACATAAGCCAAAACGGTCAAATACGCCAATTGAATCATAGGCCATTTCCAGCCATGTGTTTCACGGTAAACAACGGCAATGGTACTCATGCACATCATTGCAAAAACGTAAAAAACAAGGAGGGAATAACAAACAGCCGGTGTGTACATCGGTCCGCCCGTATCCGGATTTTTTTCCTGGATCAATCTTTCTTTAA
>Ga0247803_1001918_pt1 | contig 10712 bp, 4 predicted proteins | sample UWRJL014104B1_FD_180928 | JGI IMG/M metagenome (GOLD analysis project Ga0247803, IMG submission 180928) | Plant litter microbial communities from Arlington Agricultural Research Station in Wisconsin, United States - UWRJ-L014-104B-1 | ecosystem: Environmental > Terrestrial > Plant litter >...
TGGTGTAAACTTCTCCAAGCATGTGATACAATTGGCGCTTGCTGGCTATGTCATTCGAGGCAAGCAACTTGCTTGCTTCGATTCCTTCAATAGCAATGTTGCAGTCACGTATCGATGTGTAAGCAGCATTCCAAAACTGACGCAGGTCACCATTTCCCGGCAGCGCATCCAGATTCCATATCTGGTGACGATCAGCCGTTGCTCCCCAGCCACTTTGCCGTTCAATGTCTGTATTACCGGTCATGTTGTTAGAAAGCCTGGACCTGAAACCGTCTGTCCCAAAAGAAACGTATGCGGCATTTACACCTTTGCGTGCATCCTCTACATTTGAAAAAATGTAATTTGTATCAAAAGTTGAGAGCGATTCAGGCTCCAGAAAGTCTTTGCAGGAACAAAGCCCCAGAAAAACGAATATTAATATATATATCCTTTTCATAATCAATAACTGTTTTTAGAATTAGAATGTCACATTAACACCAAATGTGTAGGAACGGCTGCGAGGGAATGATGAATAATCTACACCCGGAGTCAGCCCCTGATAACCCGAGCTTCGGGAGGTACTTACCTCGGGATCATATCCGGTATATTTGCTAAACAGGTGAAGGTTGTTACCTGTAACATAGATCCTGAATTGCGACATTTTCAATTTGGAGATAAGTGCCTTCGGGAATGAGTAGCCAAGGTTCAGGTTATTAAGACGTATAAAGGAACCGTCCTCGACAGCCCAGGAATGTATTACAGTCTGTGCATCACCCATGCCATGCGGAGACCAGATATTTTTCCCCTGGTTCATTTTTTCCAATTGTTCCAGATTGGTTACAATGCCGCCGGCCGTTCCGGTGTACGAACCGTCGACATCCAGGTAAGTGAAGCGATTATCCATCGACATCATTGAAAGTAGATTGCCATTTGTGACCCTTCTAAACTGGTTGTACTGAATTTTACCAGTGTTGTACACATCGTTGCCATAAGACCAGTTGAAAAATACAGAAAGATCAAAGCCTTTGTAGCGGCCATTGAGTCCAAAACCACCCTGGGCTTTTGGCAGCGTATTACCAATCACCTGACGGTCCAGACTGTTGATCAATCCGTCTCCGTTCAGATCCTTCAATTTGAGATAGCCAGGCCTTAGGTTTGCATTTCCTGAAACTGTTCCCGAGTTAGGGACCCCCTCTTTAAGAATATATTTACTGGTAACGGCATCATAAGACGCAAAATCAGTGGTGCTGTAAAAACCGTCCGTAACATATCCGTACACATCACCAATCGTACCACCTACTTTCAGGAAGAAGTCATCCTGATCACGAAGGTCCGTACTTGCCCAGTTTGATTGAAAGAAACGCTCATTAGTCCCATCCAGCTCTTCAATCTTGGCCGTGTTACGACCGACGTTAAAATTGGCCGACAATGAAAAATCCGGTTTGTCTATTAAATAAGCGGTCAATCCAAGCTCTATTCCTTTATTTGAAGTGCGTCCTACATTATTCCATTGCGTGACAAATCCGGTACTGGATGGGATCACAGACCTCAGCAGCAAATCCTTTGTTGTGTTATGATAAAGATCGAAAGATCCTTCCAGTTTGTGTTTGAAGAACGAGAAATCAGCTCCGGCGTTGCGGTTGATTGTTGTTTCCCACACAAGATCCGGATTGTACAATGTACTACCAGAGGGTGTGTAATACGTGTTGTCAAAATTTCCAAAGCCCGGTCCGCGAAGTGTGGAACCCTGAAACAGGAATTGCGTGGCAGTTGCATCAATCCGATCGTTTCCGGTTGATCCGTAGCTTATTCTTAATTTTAACTCGTCAACAGCAGCCACATTTTTCAGGAACGGCTCCTCAGAAAGCTTCCAGGCCAAAGCAGCGGCCGGGAAAAACCCCAGTCGGTTTTTCGCTGAAAACTTGCTCGACGCATCCATGCGGAATGTTCCGGTAAGTAAATACCTGTCCTTAAGAGCATAATTTATGCGACCAAAACCCGAGGACCTGTTTGAAGCTGTGAACTCACGCGTTTCATGACGGTCGGTACGGCCGAAAGTCATGTTGGCAAATAACTCTTCCGGATTGATAGACTCACGGAAATCTTCTGAACGAATAAAGGCATAATTTCCGCCCGTTGAATAAATTTCCTGTCCAAGTAAAAAATCAACTTTATGCGCTCCAAATGACCCAGGACGATAGGTAACCGTGTTCAGCAATCGATAAGAAGTGAGGTCTTGATTTGTTTTTTCACCAATCGGAAGACTGCTTCCGTTATTGAACGACTCGCCGGTAAGCGGTCCGTAAAACCGGAGGTTTTTATCCACGGAAAGTGACCCGGTAAAAGTAGATTTTACATCCAGGTTCTTTAATACCGCCCAGCCAACTGCACCACTCAATACATAATCATTGGTGGAACGTTTCCGCCAATCCTGTTTTACGAGCTTAACAGGACTTACAAGGCTTAACAAAAATGACTGAAAGTCATCATCGTTGCCAATCGATGTCAGGTCAATATCCAGTTCGTCTGCAATACCATTGGTCGGGCGCGTCTGGACAGCATCCTTGATATTGATCTGGGCATTGCCCGATGTTCCTGCCCCGTCGACAACCGTGCTCGTAATCCGTGCCATCCCTTCAAATTTCAACTTTTTAGAAATATTCTGGTTCAGTTTAAAATTCAAAACATTTCTCTTGAACGCAGAGCCTGTCAGCAATCCCTGATCGGTATTATTGGTAAGACTCAAACTCACCTTCGTACTCTCGCTTCCTCCGCTGATGCCTAGATTATGGTACTGGGAAGTGCGCGGACTCCCAAAAAGTTCTTCCTGCCAGTCTGTTCCCCGTTTGCTTTGATACAGATCGTAATCATCGTATTTACCAAAGAATTTTTCAAAGTTTTTAACATCCGTCGATGACCGTAGTTTGGCTCTCTCATAGTTTACCATCACGAATTCATACGGGGAAAGCACCTCATATTTACGGTTCTTCGGCAAAAGCTTGTATTGCATAAAACCATTGTAAGACACCGATACCTTGCCGGCGGTGGGATTCTTTGTTGTGATCACAATTACACCATTGGAAGCTTGTGCCCCATAAATAGCCGTTGCTGATGCATCTTTCAAAACGTTAATACTCTGTATATCGGACGGCGGAATATCACGTATGCTACTCACAATAAAGCCATCCACCACGTAAAGCGGTGAGTTGTCCTGTGTGATGGACCCTCCTCCACGTACACGAATTACCACCTCTGCATCCGGCGAACCATCCGAGGTTAGTACACTTACACCCGGCATGCGGCCTGTCATGGCCTGGGCGGCGTTAGCAACCGGGATGTTCCGCAGCTCACGCCCCGACATGGTCGCAACCGAGCCAGTCATGTCGGTCTTTTTTACGGTACCGTATCCGTAATCCACCACAACCACTTCTTCGAGTTTACTGGCGTTATCCTCCAGCACAACATCGATTTTAGACTTACCACCTACCGGAACCTCACTGGTAAGCATACCAATGAAGCTAAAGACCAACACTGCGTCGGAAGAAGCACTGATGCTGTAAGCTCCCTTTGCATCTGTTGTAGTACCTGCGGTTCCGCCTTTGACCCGAACTGACGCTCCGGGAAGGCCTTCCTTGTCTGTTACAGAACTAACGATCCCGGAGACTTTGTGCTGGGCAAAAGATGGCAGCACACAGAAGGTCCAAAATACCAGCAGAACCAATCTGCCAGGGCTTAAATGGAAATGTAGAATTGATATTTTCATAGTTGCTTAATTAAAAATGGTTAGATAAATGATTAGAACTGGTTTTCGGGACTTTTCTTTACTGATTTGGTTCATAGTGAGAGGTTAGAGAAAAACAAGAAAAATTTAGTTTATTATTAAATTAATGCTATTCATTTCGCGTGGGATATTTTCTCAGAAACAATTGGTTTTCAGATGCCGACGTTTAATTATATCCCGGGTTCTGTACAAATTCACCCTTGTTTTGCAGAACATCAATTTCTACTCGGGGAATGGGACGAACCTGATGAAACGATTTGATATTTGGCCCGGCATCAGGATTATATTTTATCAGCCTTTCCAGCAACTTTCCGGTCCTTTTCAGATCAAACCAGCGCAGCTGTTCGCCCGCAAATTCCCTTGCCCTTTCATCAAGAATAAAATCAAGGCTGACATCCGACGCTGCAATTTTCATGTTTAAGGCCTTTCCGGGAAGTGCAGCTCTTTGGCGTAAAACATTTATGTACTCAGCAGCTGCGGCATTGTTGTTCAGCTTCATACTGGCTTCGGCAGCGATCAGGTACATTTCTGCCAGCCTGATCACAAAAGCATCACGCTTGCTTACCACGACGTCTTTGCCCGACCTTGTAGGATCTGCAAATTTCCGTAAAGCGGCAAAGCGAAGGCGCGGTATCGTGGGAACGCCATTGATCTGATAAATATCGTTGGCGTCGAAAATGGTGTATCGTTTTGATTTGCGGTAGACTTCGGAAACAACGGTTTTCGAAACCACTGCAATGGTATCTCCAATCGCGACGCCCTGAGGTAAGGTTGTTTCATCATTGGCCAACCAAACCGTACGAAAAGTACCTTTCCAGCGTGAATCTTTTGTTTCATCATACAGATCAATCAGATACTTCGATGGCATGTACTGGATTAGCGGACGGCCCGTTTCCAGATTGTATTGCCAACCTTTCACCCCTACAAAGAGCGGCAGATAAAGAAGATGACCATGGTTTCCACCCTCCCAAAGCCAGAAATAACCCAGGTCGTCATATCTGCCGTAGTCATTCAGCGTATTATTTTCTGAGTAATTGACAAACCATATCACTTCACTATTGGTATTACCATTGCTGTTGTTAATGTCCCAAAGCGCGGCAAAGTCGCTCATTAGTTGGTAATGGTAATTTTTGATCACACGGTCTGCCATCGCGAGTGCTTCAGGGTTCATGTTTCTGGTCAGATATAACCGGGCCAGAAATCCGGCAACGGCAGGTTCAGTCACCCTTCCTCCCTGGGCAGCAGTTACGCCTTTTAATTTTTCGAGCGCGCTCTCCAGATCTGAAAAGATCAATTTGTAAACTTCGTCTACCGGATCGCGCTTTGCCGTCATTTCGGGACCGTCCGTTTCCTGTGTACGCAACGGAACCGCGCCAAAAGTTTCCACCAGATGATAGTAGTAAAAAGCTCTTAGAAAACGGGCTTCACCTTCTCTTTTTGTTTTAATATCAGCGCTCAGAGCCGACTCCCTAACGCGGTTGATGGCAATATTGCAGGTATTTACTCCTTTGAAAAAACTTTTCCAGACAAAAAAGAGACCATCATTTGTTCCCTGCAAATTAGCGTTGTAATCGTAAAAAGGATAAGAACCGGCAGCTGTATTTCCATAGAGCATCTCATCAGTTCCAGCCTCGGTGAGCAGGTGACCAATTACCTTTCCATACCAAATCCTGGTAGGTGCATAACAGGCGTTTATAAGACTTTCCATGCCTTCTGCTGTGCCGTAGAACTTGTCACCGGTTACGGTGTTCTTATTGGTTTCATCAAGAAAATCAGTGCAGGAAAAAAATACAACGCCAGCTAACAAGGCAATTGTACTGGTTATATATTGGACAATTTTCATATCGATATACTTAGAAATGCAATGTGTGTACAGATTTTCTGGTTAAAAATTTACATTAAGACCCATGATAAGCTGCTTCGTGAGCGGGAATTCCACCGAACCGCCACGCTCGGGATCATAATCCTTAATCTTGCTGAAAGTCAGAAAATTCTTGGCCGTCCCGTATAAAGTCAAACTATCCAGAACCGTTTTTTTCAATAAGACCGAAGGTAAACTGTAACTGAGTCTGACGTCCTTAATCTTCCAGAATGATCCATCGACATATTTCAATGTAGAAAGGAACTGATCTGTCCGGTTGATCCACGGTCTTGGATAGTTGTTGGTGGGATTTTCCGGTGTCCAGTAGTCTACAACAGCGGTTGTCCCTCCCGGATAATAGTGTGAAAAATAATCACTTGCAATGGTTTGCCCTACTCTTGCATAAATCAGCACTGACAGACTCAGGTTCTTGTATTTAAAGTTGTTGTTTATGCCCCCGCTCCATTTCGGAGCTGCCTGCCCAAGAACGACCCGGTCGTCGGTGGCCGTTATCCTGCCATCGCCGTTCTGATCCTTTACCTTAATTTCTCCGGGCAATTTGGCATATGCCTGCGCCTGATCCTTTTCAGCAGTTTGCCATATTCCAAGTTTCTCGTAATCATAAAAAACACGCAAAGGTTTACCTACAAACCATGATTTTGACACATCATCTCCACCCTCACTCAGTTCTACAATTTGTTCCTTAAAAGTTGCAAAGTTCAGATCCGTTGTCCAAGAGAAATTCGCGGATGTGTAGTTTCTTGTGGAAATGATCAGATCAACACCTCTCGTTTTGGTCTTGCCAACGTTGTCGACGGTTTTGCTGTACCCCGTTAATGAAGGCAGAATCCGATCCATTAAAAGATCTCTGGTACTGGTTCGATACAAATCAACGGAACCCAATATACGATTAGAAAAAAAACCAAAGTCGGCTGCAAAATTAACAGTACTTGTCTTTTCCCAGCTGAGGTCTTTATTGGCTAATAATTTAGGCCAGTATCCAAATGCAGGCGTTTCATCAAAAGAGAAAGCCACCTTGCTAAGGCCACCCTGTGTCTGATAAGCTCCGATTGCACTGTTTCCCGAAACACCGTAGCTTGCACGCAATTTCAAATCAGACAGCCAGTGCGGTATAACTAACATAAATGGCTCTTCCAGGATTCGCCACGCTGCGGCAAGAGATGGAAAGTATGCCCATTTATGTCCTTCTGCCAAAACCGACGCTCCGTCTGAGCGCAAAGAAGCAGTCAGAAGATAACGATCTTTGAATTTGTAGTTTATTCTTCCAAACACAGAACCAAGTGCACTTTCGGTCAGACTGCTGTTGGTGATCACGTCTTTTGTATTGGTGCCAAGGTTGTAAAAGGAAGAGGATAAAAATGGCTGATCCTTCCCTTCTCCTGAAAAAGTCATGGTTTTGTAACTGATCATGCTGGTGCCGGCCATGGCATTAATCGAGTGATTACCAAACTTGGTAAAATAGTTAATTACATTTTCCCAGGTCCAGCTACGGTTTTTAACATCTGATAATGCCGAACGTGAAAAACCGTTGTTCACTCCGGCAAGCGTAGTATTGCTCCCTTCAAAAACTCCCTGCTGGCTATTAGCAAGATCCAGGCCAAAGCTTGATTTAACAGACAAATTCTTCCGTATTGACCATTCTGTAAAACCCAGCAAAAAGATCCTGCTGCTGCTGGTGTTGTTGGTATAATTTTCTAAACTTTCGTCCAGTAACGGATTGAATGCAAAAGATCCCGGGAATGGATACTTATTGATGCTACCATCCTGATTAAATGGTATTCCAAGGGTGGAATTTTTGATCAGGTTCCAAAAGCTGGTATTTCGTCGTTGTTGAGATGATGAGTTGAAATTTAATACCATACCTAATTTCACATTATCCAGCACCTGATGATCCAGATTTAGATGTTGTACAAATCTTCGCAGTTGATCGTGTTCCAATGATCCTTTCTCGTTAAAATATTCCGAGGAAAGCCTGAACTTTGTTTTTTCGCTGCCTCCCGAAACGGCAATGTGGTTGCTTTGCACTGTTCCGTTATGAAGCATTAATCCCGTCCAATCGGTATCAATACCTGCATTAATATTGTCCAGTAAAACATTGAAGATCGTTGCATCATCGGCAGGACTGTTCCACTGACCGTTTGCACGGTAAGCTTCACGGGTCATTGCTACAAACTGAGAAGTATTGGTTACACGCTGATAATCTGTTGGATTGTTAATACCAAAATAGTTGTTAAACTCGATTTTGGTTTTCCCGGGTTTACCTTTTTTGGATGTTACTAAAATTACGCCGTTGGCACCTCTGGATCCGTAAATCGCAGTGGAGGAAGCGTCCTTTAAAACTTCAATTGACGAAATGTCGTTAGGATTTATGTCGATATATGAACCATACTGCACGCCATCAACAAGGATCAGTGGCTGGTTAGAGGCATTCAGCGAGCGGTTTCCCCTAATCGTAAAATTCACTGCAGCGCCACTTTCTCCGCTGGCGCGCGTCAGATCCATTCCCGCCACCTTGCCCTGCAGTGTTTCCAGAACATTGGTCACCGGTGTTGAAGTAATCTGAGATTCTTTAATTGAAACAACCGAGCCGGTCAGATCCGCCTTCCTGACATGACCATATCCCACCACAACCACCTCATCAAGATTACCGATATCTGACTGAAGAATGATGTTTAAAACAGACTGGTTGCCAACCGGAACTTCATTTGTAATATATCCCACAAATGAAAAAGCCAAAACAGCATCTTCATTCTCGATGCCAAACTTAAACTGCCCTTTATCATCCGTAACAGTCCCGGTTTGCGTTCCCTTTAAAATCACACTTACACCAGCCAGCACTTCCCCTTTCTGATCTTCTACAACTCCGGAAATACTGCGCAACACTGGTTCAGCCTGCGGTAAGGCAGTTGGCGATTCAACAGCCAGTTTGCTATCCAGTATAATTTGACCGTTAATAACCTTGTAGGTCAAGTGGAGAGGAGGAAGCAACTCTTCGAGTACCTGCAATAATTTCACTTTTTTCATTTGCAAACTTACCGGACGCTCTGAACCAATATTCCTTGAACTATAGACGAACTTAACCCCGGTTTGTTTTTCTATACTACCCAGAACACTACGCAACGAAGCTCCTTCGGCACGGATGGAGACCGGAAGGTTAAGAAAATCCTGCGCCGTACCCACGTGTGCCTTTGACACACCTGCAAAAACAATTAGAAGGAATAGTTGATATGTAGAAAGCCTCATAAGCCTCAAAAAAATAATAACGTAAGTATCTCCTAACCAAGCCATTTGGCTAAGTCATTTTTTTTCACACCTTTAAATGTTTTGTTAGTTCCAGTGACATATTGACACAATATTCCCTGCTGCTGACAGACAAAGTACAGCAGAAAAATTTAAGGGAACACCGGCTGATGATGGAGCAACATGGCCAGCTGTTTTGTGGATTTGGATAACTAATTACATAGGCGCATCAATTTGTGTTCTAGAATACTTATTGCAAATTTGCGCATCCTTTCCCGTCAATCAGTATGACGGTACCTTTGCGTATATAATGCGATTTCGTGGCGGCGCAGATCATGTCGAGCTGTTCATAAAGGGAAAAGTCCGAAAGGTCTGCCGTTAACGGACACTCATTGAGTTTCTGGTTCTCAATTTGAATATTTACTCCATACGCGCCTTTAAGACGTTGTACAACACTGGACAGTGGTTCTTCCTCAAATTGAAATGAAACTGGCTTCTGATTATCTTCGTTGGTGCTGACAAGCTTGGGCAAATCAACCAGACTGGTTACAAACTCTTTCTTTTCTTCCTTAAAAATAGTTTTCTGGTTGGGCGTCAAAATGACCTTCGCAGTATTCCCGTCTTTTTCAGATTTTTGATAAACTGCTACCCTTCCGCTTACCACCTCAATAGAAACCTGACCAGACAACTTTTCAGCTCTGACAAAAAACCTTGTTCCTAACACCTTGGTCACCACATCTTTTGTATATACATAAAAGGGTTTCGAAGGCATTCTGGAAATATCAAAAAACGCATCTCCGGTCAGATAAACTTCACGTTCAGCCAGATCAGCCGAAATCCGATAAGCTACGGACGCACCGGGGGAAAGTGTCACCGCGCTACCGTCGGGAAGCTTAATTGCAAGCTGTTCTGTGGAGTTATTTCTCTTTTCTGTCAGCTCCTTTCCGAAATTGAAATCACGCTCATTAAATGATATTTCATTATTTTGTAACCTGAAAAAAATCCCAATCAAAACAATAACAGAAGCGGCAATGGCAAGCCATCTGAAAGTAGTACGTTTCTTTGCGGGATAATTCATCAATGCACTCTCAGACTCACCTGCCTGTATCTGATTCTGAATCTTCTTCCACATGACCGGTTCGATCAAATCCAGGTCTGATTCTGTAAGTGCTTGGCGATCCTCATTTTGCATGATGGCATACCAATTCTCTACAAAAACCTTTTCCTCATCCGTACAGTTTCCCTGGTTATATTTGCTGAGTAACAAAGCAAAATCTTTCCTGTCCATTGCGATTCATGTTCGTCTATATGATAAGACAACAAAGCCAGGTGATAACCGCAAATGATTTAAAAATATATTTGAAAATTTATACAAAAACACCTTCTACCCTTAACTATTCTTCATTTAATCCAATTAAAATTCATTAAAATCTTAAAATAAAAAAAATAACAGCGAAATATTCGTGAAAGTAAGGTTTTAGTGTTTTTAAGGCATGACTAATGTGATATTCAACAGTTCGTTCCGAGATATGTAACTGAGTGGAGATTTCTTTCGCGGACTTGAATTCAAATCTGTTTAGCTTGAATATCTCTCTTGTTTTTTCGGGAAGTTCGCCTACCTGCCTATGCACAGAAGACACCAGATCATTTAGCGCCACCTGCTGCTCTGTATTGTATTCGGCAGAAGTTGTCGCCTGAACATGTACTATATACTTTTCCATGACCAGTTTGTTTCTAAAAACATTGATAATCGAATGGCGCAACGCAGTAGTGAGATAAGCAGCAGGATTCTCGACAAACTGTGTCTGACGATTTTCCCATAATTTTACA
>Ga0247803_1001919_pt1 | contig 10710 bp, 9 predicted proteins | sample UWRJL014104B1_FD_180928 | JGI IMG/M metagenome (GOLD analysis project Ga0247803, IMG submission 180928) | Plant litter microbial communities from Arlington Agricultural Research Station in Wisconsin, United States - UWRJ-L014-104B-1 | ecosystem: Environmental > Terrestrial > Plant litter >...
CTAAGTTTAATTCCTTTAAATAATCCAATAGATATAAACAAAAAGAACGCTATAGATAAAATTGTTGTTGATAATAACGAATTTTCAAAAAAGGATCTATGATCTCCTAGTCCAAAAAGCCAAACAGATATAATAGTTAATGTTATAACAATAAGTGTAATGATAAATATATTCCTTGAGTTTAGGATTTTATAATAGTTACTCATCAATTTTAATTTACTTCCGTTATTATTCTTTTTTGCCATTAAAAAAATCCTTAATCATTTGAGAGCTTTCTTCCGGGCTTCTTAATGAAACTCCTTCACCATTATCATCTATTCTAAAATGTCCTTTAAAGGCATCAGGCATTGGATTATATTGTGCATTTACCTGATTTAATGTTTCTTTAAAACAATTGTAATTGTATTTTTCGACTAAATAAGGTAAAGAATTCTGTCCTCTTAAAAGTTCGTATTCCTGATAATTATAAGGAGTTGTTTCTTGTCTTTTAAGTAATGTCAGATTAAATTTCTGTAATAGTTTTTCAATTTCCTTTTCATTTGTAAACTTAGAAAGTCCACGCAATGCATAGATTTTCATGTCGAGATATCTTTCCTTTTTATATGCATTATCAAAGAAATCCTTTAATTCGGGAAAATCAAAATCATATAATAATCTTAAGACTTTATTTCTAAGATCAAGTTGCTTTGTAGTAGAGTAAATCCTTGCTAAGTGAATAAAATTATCCTTATCGATACTGTTTTTGTCTAAAGAAAACAGCGCAGATCTAAAGTCTTTATTGCTGTCCTTTATTTTTTCATCAGTTAGTATACTTGGAAAATTACTCATTGTTAGAATTTAAATGACTGAAAACTGAGCCCGAGACTGAGAACTGCGACTGAATACTGAAAACTACTCCGCCAGCCAATTCTTAAAATCGAAGAAATTTTGCGGAGCAACTCCATGACCAACAGGATATTCCTTATAAGTAACCGGAATATTTAGTTTTTCAAGAATAGCAGGAGTTTTTCTCGCCCAATCAATAGGAATTACCTGATCTACAGTTCCATGAGAAGCGAATATTTTCAGGTTTTTAAAGTCGTTTTTCTCGAAACCTTCTTTGATAATTTCTTCGTTGAAATAACCGCTCATGGCTACAACTCTCTGAATTTTTTTAGGATACGAAAGCGCAACTGAATAGCTCAAAATAGAACCTTGGCTAAAGCCAACTAAAGTAACATTATTAGCATCAATAGGATAATTGGCAACCAATTCATCAACAAACTTAGCGATCAAGTCACGAGAAGTTTTGGCTTGTTCGTTATCTGAAAATTTATTCTGATCAGCATCAAAATTAATAGCGTACCATGCATATGCACCGTATTGTAAATCGTAAGGAGCTCTGGCTGAAATGATATAATAATTATCAGGAAGTTCTGTGGCAAACGAAAATAAATCGGCTTCGTTGCTGCCGTATCCGTGTAATAAAAGTAAAACAGGATTTTTGTCTAAGATAACTTTTGGTTCTTGTATTTTATATTCTAAAGATAGATTCATTTTCTTTGGAAGTTATGAGTTATAAGTTTTGAGTTATGAGTTTCTTTCGAAGTTGATCTTTGTCAAAGTTTCAAGCTTTGACAAAGTTTTTCAAGTTTGGAATTTGGAATTTTTAAAAATTTGGAATTTTATTAACCTATCGATTTAAACCATTTTTGAAACAAATTACCAACCAACGGAATTGGTCTTGTTTGCCCTTGTATAGCGCTAAAAATACCATATGTCCATAATATAGAAATGCAAATCCACATGGGGAAAGTAATCATGAAGCTGTCGAAATTGCTGATAATGGCTCCAAAAGAAATAAAAGCAAGCGATAATCCTAAAGCCTGACGAATATGAAAAGAGGCAAAACTATTTTTATTTTCAGAGTTCATAGACATCGCAATCAAAACACCAATAATTAAAATATAACTGGTAATGGCGATTGATTTTCCCTCTTCGATTGAATTATTCATTGTAATTATTTAGTGATAACAAGTTGATTTTGATTTAAGATTCCGTACACAGAACCTTTAATTTCAGTTCCTAAAAAAGCAGAATTTTTAGATTTTGAAAGGATATTTTCTTTTGTAAAAGTGGATGTTCCTTCCGGATTGAAGAAAGTGAAGTTTGCTTTTGAACCTTCGGCGATTGTATTGCTTTCAATTCCAAAAATAGCTCTACCAGATGTTAGTTTTTCAATTACAGTTTCCAGATGTAATTCAGATAATAAAGCTCCAAATGCAGTTTCTAAACCAATTGTTCCGTTTTTAGCCGTATCAAATTCCATTTTCTTGAACTCGATATCAATCGGATTATGATCTGATGTAATTGTATCTATAACACCTTCTGTAACTCCATTTAATAATGCCCATCGATCAACTTCAGTTCGTAATGGTGGCGTAACTTTAAAACGAGTATCAAAACCTTCCAGTTTTTCATCGGTTAAAACCAAATGATGTACAGAAACACTGCAAGTTACCTTCAATCCTTTTGCTTTTGCTTCTTTTATCAATTCAACCGATTTTGCAGTAGAAATTGTTGGAATGTGAAGTTTTCCTCCGGTATATTCCAGTAAAAATAAGTTTCTTGAAATTTGAAGTTCTTCTGCCAGATTTGGGATTCCTTTCAAACCTAATTTGGTCGAAACAATTCCTTCATTTGCCACTCCATTTCCTTTTATGTTTGGATCCTGTGAGTAGGTAATAACCAATCCGTCAAAATCCTGAACATATTGTAACGCAATTTTTAGCAAGTTGGCATTGTCGATACTTTTGTTGTAATCTCCAAAAGCAACAGCTCCGGATTTTTTCATATCAAACAATTCTGCCATATCTTTTCCTTCGCTCGCTTTGGTTAAAGCACCAATTGGGAAAAGTTCTGTAGCAAAACCATTCGCTTTATTTTTTACAAAATTTACCTGAGACTGATTGTCGATAACAGGGAAGGAGTTGGGTTGAAGAGCAATGCCGGTAAAACCGCTTTTTGCAGCAACATTCAATCCGTTTGCAATGGTTTCTCTGTCTTCGTAACCCGGTTCTCCAAAAGAAACACTGCTGTCGAACCAGCCTTGAGAAAGATGCAGATTATCCAATTTAACTTCGGTTGTATCCTCGATATCCAGAATCGAAGTTCCTATTTTTTCTATAATACCATCTGCAATTAAAAGATCAACGGTCTGATTGTGAAACGGACTTTTTGAATCGATAATTTTGGCGCTTCTGATGATTATTTTCATATGTAGATATTTATTTTGTACTGAAACAATTAAATTATTTTGAAACATGAATGCTTAATATTTCTAAACCATTAAGGAATTAAGTTAATAAAGGAAAAACTCAATATTCTAATGAACAAAAATATTACTTAAGTCTCTTTTACCATTTAAAATTTAAGACGAAGCTTATTCTTAATCTTCTTAATCTCCTAATGGTTCAAAAAAAAGTAAAACTTTAAGTTTTACTTTACGAATTTGATGATGGCCATTTCTAATGCTAAAAATAACAGTGCAAAGATAACAAACCATTTCCAAATTTGGCTGTCAGTTCGTTCAGTTTGTAGCGTATTAAAAATGGTCGAAATCGTATCAGCAGTTTTAAAATCAGAAACAACATTGGTGTTTACCTGACTCAAATCACTTTCGGTTCGTTTATAATTGAAACTAAGGTTTTCTACCCATTCTTTTTTATCAAAAACACCGTAGTTTCCTGCTGTTTCCGGGAAATCATTAAAGGTTAGTTTTACTTTATTATTTAATATCTGCTGAATCGGAATAAAAGAATCTTCAGTTCCTTTTACTTCCAGAATAGCATCTTTGGTCAATAAAACATCGACAAAATAGGGTTGATTATTGCCAATGGTCAAGGCATTGACACCAGTTTTTTGATTATTTTGCCCCATTTTATAAAATAACGGAACAATTAAAGGCGATTGTTGAAAGTTTGAATTTGCTGCATTAATTGGCGCTGAAAAAACAGTAATTCCCGAAACCGGATTCTGAATTGCAGTAACAAATACACTTTGATCTTCATACGATAAAACGGCCGGATAAGGGCTGGAAACAGCAAACGAACTATTTGTTTTTGGATATTGAAAATTGGTGATTTTATTCTCGAAAACACCTGAAAACAAAGGGTGATCAAAATTGATTTTGGTAATTAATTTGCTTTTGCTTTCAAGGGCATTAAACTGAATTTTTCCGAAATTACCCAGAAATGAATTTAGATTTGAAACTGAACTTTTTTCAGAAGGAATCACCACTAAATTTCCGCCTTTAGCAACAAATGCTTTTAAAGTCGTTTGCAAAGCCTGAGGAACTTCGATTAACTCATTTAGAATAATCGTATTCTGTTTGTCTAAACTATTATAATCTAAATTACTAATCGAATAATTATTGTAATTGAATTCTGCAGAAGTATAAATTCTCGATAAAAAATTGCTTTTTTCGGGTTCGCCGATACTAATAACATTTGTTTTTTTATTTTTCGAAATACTAAAATAAAGCTTGTTATCATAAGTAAGGCCATTATCTTCAATTGTTACGTATCCATGAAAAGCTTCTTTTGGAATCGTAAAATTGACTTTCTTTTTCTTCGCATCAAAATTGATAATGGTTTTGGCAATCAGTTTATTTTGATTGTACAATGCCATCGAAACAGGTTTAAAATCTTCTCCGTAAGCCGAAAGATTTACGCTGATTTCATAGAAATTTTCTAAAGTCTGATTGATGTAAACGCTGTCAATAGCAATGTTGTTTTTTTGTTCCGCTGATGGAATTATAAAATACGGTTTCTCTTCGCTATCAATAGTTGCAACGTCTTTTTCGGCCAGACCTACAGCATCTGTAATAATAACAATGTCTTTTTTATAAGCCGATTTATGGGCTTTTATCTTCGCCATAATCGACGGAAGTTCAAAAGGTGTTGCGCTGTATTTTAGGTTTTGTAAAGCGCTTTTGGATGATTTAATATCCGTATTCCAATAATTTTCGGTATTGGTTAATAACGAAAACTGGGCAGTTTCAGGAGTATTTTCTAATAATTCCTGAACAGCACGTTTTAGCAATTCGCCTTTTTTGCCCTTGGCTTGCATACTAAAGGAGTTGTCCAGAATAATATACATTTCGTTAGTGGCATTTTTACTATCTTTTGCTTCAAAAAAAGGTTGGGCAAAAGCCAAAATAATGCATGTAAGCAATAGCAAACGAGTCGCGAGTAAAAGTCTTTTCTTGATTTTAGAACTTTTTCGGGTTTGAATCGAAAGCTCTTTTAAGAAACGGACATTAGTAAAGTATGAAGTTTTAAAACGTCGTAATTGAAATAAATGAACCAAAATAGGAACAATCAATAAAAACAGAAAGTATAGAATTTCGGGATGTTTAAAATGCATTCTGGCTTAGATTTATTTCACTACTTATTGTAGATACTGGTCAAAAATACAAATTTTTAGTCAAAACAGATAGGTATATTAATTAAACCATATAAGTAAATAAGTTCATTTAATTTTTACTAAATAAAGTCTTTCTTATAATCTCTTATATCACTTAAATGGTTAAAAATGGTAATGAGAGGGTTTGAATAATGTAACTTTTGTAATTTCTTTTGTAACAAAAAATGACTTCCCGAATCATATTATTGAGTATTTTAGCCTATTCAAAAAACAAATAAAAACTATGAAAAGATTATATATGCTGCTTTTTTCGGCTGTGGCTTTTACAACTTCGCAAGCTCAGAGTAAATTCAATTTATTGGTAGGAACCTATACCAATACTTGCGATAGTAAAGGAATTTACGTTTACGAATTTGATGCAGCTTCAGGTGATTTTAAATTAAAGAATTCTACAGAAAAAGTAGTGAGTCCTAGTTATGTATCAGTTTCAGCAAATAACAAATTTGTTTATGCCGTAAATGAAAACGGAAATCAAAGTGCTGTAACGGCATTAACTTATGATGCACCAACAGGTAAACTTAAAGTATTGAATACAAATTCGTCTTTAGGCGCAGATCCTTGTCATTTAATTAATGATGATAAAAATGTAATTGTTGCAAATTATTCAGGAGGAAGTATTGCTGTATTTAAAAAAAATGCTGACGGAAGTATAACCGAAGGTCAACAATTGATTCAGCATGAAGGAAAAGGGCCAAATGTGGCACGTCAGGAAAAAGCGCATGTACATCAGGTTGTTTTTTCTCCGGACAAAAAGTTTGTTTTATCGAATGATCTGGGTCAGGATAAAGTTTTTATTTATAAATACAATCCAGGTGCGAGCCATGAAGTGCTAACTTTAAAAGGATCTGTAGATGTAAAAAAAGGAAGCGGTCCGAGACACTTAACGTTTAGTAAAGACGGCAAATTTGTGTATTTGGTTCAGGAATTAGATGCTAGTCTTACTACTTTTAGTTATGATAAATCGGGAAGTTTAAAGTTACTTGCTGAAACCAGTATTCTAGCAAAAGGTTTTACCGGAGGAACAGGTGCAGCAGCAATTAAACTTTCGCCTGATGGAAAATTTTTATACGTAACAGATCGTGTTGACGCCAATAATATTTCGGTTTATCAAATTCAGAAAGACGGAAAAATTAAATTTATAGAACAGCAAAGCACTTTAGGAAAAGGCCCAAGAGATTTTGCGATTGACCCAACAGGAAATTACCTTTTAGTTGGTCATCAATACACAAATGATATTATTATATTCAAAAGAGATAAAGCTACAGGAAAAATTAAAGCTACAGGTAAAAAAATCGAATTGTGTTCGCCTGTGGGATTGGTTTTTACTAAAATTTAGTTGAAAGATTCTAAGATTCTAAGTTGCTAAGGTTCTAAGCTTTTTGTTAGATCGTACAATAAAAAATGGCTTAAAGATTTGTATTGATCTTTAAGCCATTTTTTATGTTTTCCACTTAGTGTCTTAGAATCTTAGAACCTAAAAAAAAGGCTATTTATTCTTATCTTTTCTCTTCTTGTCTCTCGTTTTCAACATGTTTCGATTGACAGAACCGTGGGTTTTCTTTTTGGTTTTAGAAGGTCCTCCAAGATTGACTTTTTTATTCTTTTTATCTTTTTCATGAAAAGCACCATCACCTTTTAAGCTTTGTTTTTTCATTAAAAACTTAATCGGTTGTTTGTCCTTTTCAGGTTCTATTAATTTAGATGAAACTTCAACTTCTTCAGGGAAATCTGCAATTGCAAGTTCCTGATTCATTAATACTTCAACTTCCACTTTAAATTCTTCTTCACGAGGCGTGATAAAACTAATCGCAGTTCCTGTAGCATCGGCACGACCTGTACGACCAATTCTGTGCATGTACAATTCAGGAAATTCAGGAAGTTCGAAGTTGATAACGTGAGAGATGTTCGAAATATCTAAACCTCTCGCCATAATATCTGTAGTGATCAAACCACGTAGATTTCCTTCCTGGAATTCGGCCATCGTACTTAAACGATAATTCTGAGATTTATTCGAGTGAATTACACCAAACTGACCTTCGAAATCTTCTTCGATTCTGGTATGAAGCATATCCGAAATCTTTTTATTATTCACAAAAACCAAAACACGTTCCATGCTTTCGTTTGTTTCTAATAAATGTTTTAGCAGATTTACTTTTGTATTAAAGTTAGGTACGTTATACGTAACCTGAGTAATGTTTTCAAGCGGAGTTCCTGAAGCAGCAAGTGTAACTTCTTCCGGGAAATCAAAAAAGTCATTCAAAACAGCATCCACTTCATCAGTCATTGTTGCAGAGAATAAAATGTTCTGACGTTTGGTTTTCATCATCGCCAAAAGCGCCGTCAATTGCGTACGGAAACCAAGATTCAGCATTTCATCAAACTCATCAATGACTAATTTTTGAGTTTCATCAAAGCGAATAACGGCATCTAAAGCTAAGTCCATTGTACGACCTGGTGTACCGACTAAAATGTCGACACCTTCGTAAACGGCTTTTTTTTGTGTATTGATGTTTACTCCACCAAAAATACCAAGCGTACTAACCGACATGTATTTGGTTAATTTCTCAACTTCTTCTACAACCTGAACAACTAATTCACGAGTTGGAACCAGAATTACAATTTTAGGTGTATTGGTGGGTGTAAATTTGTATAATTTTAAAAGAGGTAATAAGTAGGCAAATGTTTTACCGGTACCGGTTTGCGCAATTCCCATCATATCGCGGCCAGACATAATCACGGCAAAGGATTTTTCCTGAATAGGAGTAGGCGTAACAAAGCCTAATTCGTCGATTGCTTTTTGTACTGATTTTGGAAGATTGAATTTTTCGAAAGTGCTCATTTGCATTAAATTTTGTGCAAATGTACATTAAAATGACGGTTAGATCGCTAAGATTTTCGAATCATCTGATAATTAACTTGTTTAAAATACTGATTTTGAGTGTTTAAATCCCCTAAAAACTAAATTTATTAGAGTAATTATAAGGATTTCAGTCTTTAAGAAACAAGAAAAATAGTCTTGGATTGGTAATTAAATAATAAGTTATTTGAATCATTTATAATACCTTTTTTAATATTTTTGGAAAAAGAGAAAAAGCAAAATTCTATAATCAAAATTAAATGGGAACATTTTCGCAGACAAATATTAAATGTAAAGACATACAAATTGTACTTGAAGAGTTGAAAAAATGCTTACCAACTGGAAGGGAGATGTGGCTCAACACAAGAAAAGAGTGGTTTTATAATGTACCACATGATGAAAATTCTTTTGATGGTGAAAATGTAACCTTAATAATCTCAAAAAATCTAAGTAAAGATTGGGTTGAAATTGAGTTTGATTTTCAGCCCGGTCTATATTTTTATGATGAAATATTGAAACAGATTTCAAAAAATCTTGGAACAGAGATTCTGTTAGCGTATTATCAGTCTACTAGTGATGAAGGCAGATTGGCGAAATTCAAAAACGGACAATTAGAATTGTCCTATTTTGAAAAGTATTTTTACGAAATTCTTGTTGAAAATGATGTGCGAACTGAAAAAAGCAACTATGTAGCAGACAATTTTGGAGTTGCTAATTCAGATATTGAATTACTTAAAAATTCAAAATTAGGACAAGAATCTCTATTGATTGATCACGATTTTATATATAAATATTATAAATCAGAAGGCTGGATTATTGATTTGAAAAAAGACTATGCGAAATGGGATTATTTGCATATTGAACAATTTAAATGAAATTGATGACTTATGAGAATAAGAAATCTTGGCTGTCAATTTTAAAAATCAAAACCCTTCAAAAACTCCCAAACCAAATAATGCAAAATCATATTTTACAGGATCTTGCATATCCATTTTGCGGAGTTGTACATCTAATTCTGCCAAAGCTTTTGCGTCGTTTTGCTTACGCGAAAGTATTCCAAGTTTGCGGGCAACGTTGCCGGAATGAACGTCAAGCGGACAAGATAATGCGGCTGGCGAAATGCTTTTCCAGATTCCTAAATCGACTCCTTTGGTGTCCTGACGCACCATCCAGCGCAGGTACATGTTGATTCTTTTTGCTGCAGAATTATTGAGCGGGTCTGAAATATGTTTCTGAGTTCGTGGCAAATGATCGATTTCGAAGAATATTTTTTTGAATTCATGAATGCTTTTCTGTAAACTATCTTTTTCCTGATGTTTTGCAAAAACAGCTTCTAAACCGCCGTGATTTTTATAAATGTGCTGCAATCCTTTTATGAAACCGCCAAAATCTTTTCCGTTGAAAGTACGATGAACGAAATTTTCAAGTCGAACCAAATCATCATCAGAATGTGTCATAACAAAATCATAAGGCGTATTGCCCATTAGATCCATCATTTGATGAGAGTTTTTGATAATCATTTTACGATTTCCCCAGGCAATTGTAGCGCTCAGGAAACCGGCGATTTCGATGTCTTCTTTTTGAGAGAATAAGTGCGGAATCTGTACAGGATCGCTATCAATAAAATCCTGATTGTTATATTGAATGACTTTTTCGTCGAGAAATTCTTTGAGTTCTTTTTGGGTCATGATTTTAATGAAAGTTCGTGTTATACGATTGACCTGGCCTTGATTGAAACATACTACTATTATAAAAAAAACATGAACACAAATTTCACAAATTGGCACTAATTTTAATGCTTAACCAGGTTTGTGAAATTAATTCCACAAACTAATTCGTGACAATTCGTGAAATTAGTGTTTGCTTGCTGCTCTTATGTCTAGACTTTAAGCCAGCACAAATCAATTTTTAATTACTAATTAAGCCATCGACCATTACCAATTTTCTATCCGCCATATTGGCCAGTTCTTCGTTATGGGTTACAATCACAAACGTTTGTCCAAATTCGTCACGAAGCTGGAAGAATAACTGATGCAGGTTTTCAGCAGAATGAGTGTCCAGATTTCCTGAAGGTTCATCAGCAAAAATAACATCGGGTTTATTGATTAAAGCCCTTGCAACAGCAACTCGTTGTTGTTCTCCGCCTGAAAGCTCGTTTGGTTTATGATGTATTCTGTGCGATAAACCTAAATATTCTAAGATTCTTTTGGCTTCTTTTTCGGTTTCTGCTTTTGGTTTGTTGGCCATAAAGGCGGGAATACAAACATTTTCCAGAGCGGTAAATTCAGGTAAAAGCTGATGAAATTGAAAAATAAAACCAAGATTTAAATTCCTGAAATTAGATAATATTTTGTCTTGTTTGCTTTTCTTTTTGAAATAACGATTCA
>Ga0247803_1001920_pt1 | contig 10710 bp, 14 predicted proteins | sample UWRJL014104B1_FD_180928 | JGI IMG/M metagenome (GOLD analysis project Ga0247803, IMG submission 180928) | Plant litter microbial communities from Arlington Agricultural Research Station in Wisconsin, United States - UWRJ-L014-104B-1 | ecosystem: Environmental > Terrestrial > Plant litter >...
CCGCCTTCGTCACCTCGAAAGATCGGCGGAGGCGTACCGTAATTGATAGAGAACAAGGACGGACAACGAGATCAAGAAGGAAGAGGGCGTACACTTTTGAGCGATGATGCGAGCAGAGGCGGTGGATAGTGGCAACCATATCGCTAGGATTTGTTGCTTCGACTTGCTCATCCGATATCCAATAACAGGAACAAGTTTAAATTACAGCCGCAACCCCTGGTTGTGATGTTTGCAATTCAATAAATGCCGATCTTTGCCATAGCGATGATGAGAAGCGTGACCCGGACAAAGGCCAATGGCGGACCAGGAATGCCTGGAATGCCGAAGAGCTCGTCCCCCTGCAAGCGAGAGCGCATTCCAGCCTTTTTGATCAAGGAATGCAGATCAAACCGCCGTGCTTGACCTTGCCTACGGACATGAGAACAATCAGTGGGCTGTGGGGTGCGGCTAGGCTGCGGATGGCGACTCTCGATCGCCTGACCGTGCCCGCCCGCTAAGTTAAGCTTAAACGCACGTATACCCAAAGCACCTCCTCATTCAGGCTAGAAAGCCGCACATCAATATAAAGTCGAAGACCTCAGATAACGCGATAACAGATGAAGATGACACGGCCATAGCTGTTTGATAACGGTGTGGATAGGTAGGCCCGCAGTCGCCCAAAGCCCAAACCCGATGCTGTGAATCTTAAATACCGAGCTGCGACGAGCTGTTGTACTATTGCTTGAAAGGCTAAAGGAGCATTGATATAGTGGGTGGGACGGGAGCGGCCGTATCTCCACAAGAACGGCAGGCGTTGCAGGCATGCGGGCAGATGGCGCGAGCGAGGAGATTTGTTCCTTCGAGCCTACCCTAGACGCGCGTAGCGGATCTACCGCGGAACGATGAACGGTGCTGTCGATCGCGAAACGAACACCGATCAACGCAAGAACATCTGCCCCTCTTCGCACCGGCTTTACAGCAGAGACGTCGTCTTGCGAGGCGAGAGTGGGCGGCAGTAGGCTGTTTCGACTAGCGACCGGAGCAGGCCGAACCGAGGGTTCGTCACACCTCAGGGCTGAACGTGACCCTTTTGTTCATCATCGTCGCATTAACAGACCCACCTCTTAATCTCAAACGATGATGCTATGTGCAGGAAGATCTTGTCGTTGATCCATCTCTGCGCCGTGGCGAGATCCCATGCTCCGGCGAGTCGTGCGCCGCGAGATGACTCAAGAACCTCCATAGAGTTCCTGTCACGGACGGCACTACTATCATGGTGGCTTAGTCCCAGCCACTCCTACTCTGACCGATAAGAGGCGCCAGATGAGACCGTTACTCGACGGCGGATTCTAGGCGCAGAAGTGGATGGCCGACGAAACGCCTAAGTGACACGCCGCTGAGCAACTATCACGTTGTGGGTAGGTAGAATGCACGGAAGACGTCTAGAAGAGGTACAAGTCTGTCATCCATGGATAATCTAGATGCGGAGGCGGTCACATTGTCCAACGCGGCGTACGTTACCATACCCTTTCACGAAGCGCACTGGACGCGTAATCTAGTGCACATCGAGATATTCGCCCCAACCTCTCGAACGTATGCAGCGTGAGTGAGACTTTACGGTAGTTAGGGCTACGAATGGCTCGTCTACGGAGTACTAATCGTTAGCGTTACCTGCGCAAAGGACCAAGCATGTTCAGGATCTTGCCACAGAAATGGCTCGGCAACTAGACCACCTTGCATAAGGACCTTGAGGCAATCAGCCGCTTGCGCCGTGAGTTTTCTCTAAAGTAAAGACCCACATCACTTGCATGCACGAGACCCTGGTACTAGTCGACCTTGTTCCAAATTCCCCGAACGTCCTCGCTCCGATCTTAACTACGCCTACCAGGTTAAAGGCTGACTACATCCAATTCTCGTCTCATTGCAGATGCATCGATAAGGCACACATCCGTAATATCCGATAGCCATCACAGTACTCCAATATAACGACCCACTTCCTGGTCGGGCAAGATGCTGCGATAAGTCGAAGATACTGGGGAGTTTGACTCCTTCCTGAAGCATCACTATGCCCGTTCGTGCATAGACAGGTACTTTCGCGAGCTACACTCTGCCTGACGCATCTAGTATCCTTGGTGCGCAATAATGGGTTTTCTGAAGACTCAAATCACTTGCTAGGCACAGCCTTCAATTGTCCCCCTCCTTGAGAAGCTGTGCCCATTTACTGCTTTCCCTCTACACGGCTGAGTGAGAGCTGTTGCAGACTAGAGAACTTTGACGCAAGTAGAGGGCTTCTAGACCTGTGAAAGATCTCACAGCAGAACGTACTTACCGCTATAGGAGCGTGAACGAGACGTTCAGCCGCCACAACAACCCTTACTTGCCGCAACCGAACATCGATCTCAGCTCCCTCCTCGTGCTTTCGCATCCACATGGCATCCTCCCTCGTTTAGGAAAACAGAGAACTGTAGGCATAACTCTGATCACTCCTATACAGATCAGCCTGAACGGTATTAGGTGAATCGAGTGCGGATCGACCCGCGCGGGATCATCCGAAGCCAACAACTTCGCGTTCCAAGTAATGTCTGGTCATGCGACGAGCTCTGCGGAGAACTTGAACGCTTATCCAAATTGCGTTCTCAATCCACATTCCACGTTACCCAGGTTACTACGGCGTGTAGATCCTGGGCGCTTAGGTCGCTTATCTACGACCCCATGAGGATTCGTTGCAGATCGTCTTCAATGGAAGAGATGCCCAATCCACCAAGGTAGGTCTCAGTCGGTCGATATGCGGCAAATCTGCATTTATACACTGCAAATTATCTGCGGGAGTCCAACACACATACCACCGCCATTTAACTTTCAATCTCGAATGATGCTGATAGAACTCCTCCTTCGTTGTCCATTCATCCCATTTCTTACATGTATGATAGATTTAAATCAAGCCGTTATTCATAGGGCGCGGCCCTCCACTGGCTGCATCTTGAGCCGCATCATGCATCGTGTCCACTAGGGTATGTGACCAATCGTTGAGGGAAATGGTACCTGCATCAACGTCACGTTGCTTTGACGTTGGGCCATGAGCCTAAACATTGAGACATTGGGCACTGATACCACCCTGGATCGGCTTTGCAGAGTTCGTACCTAAGCATTAGGAAAGCATGTACAAAGTTTTCAATCATATAGCGATATGCTTCTCGTGTTCTGGCCGGACGGTATAATGCATGAGGGTGAAGTGGACCTCGCATTTCCCCCAACCAATACTGACATAGAAACAGGGTATCTTCACACGAACTGCTATCTTCTCTTCAATCCCCTCCCTTATTCTCCTTATCCCTCTGCCCATTCTCCACGACGGTCTTCCCACTCTTCCCACTTTTCACACTCTTAACGCTCCTCAAACTCTTTCGACTCGTCGTCCTCCTAAGCTTGGCCTTGAACTTCTTCCACTTCTCATGCAGTCCATCATCCCCGTCCTCTTTCGACGGACGTTCACTATCTTCACTGCCCCTAGGAAAAGAGAACTCGCTGCCTAGATCCACACTCTGGATATTCGGGCGCTGCCTCTCTTTCCTCTTGCCTAGTAGCATGAACTCCTGCGTTTCCCATGCGGCCATATTCGCTATAGGGCCATCCGTAGGATTTCGCTGGGCGTCTGGATTCTTCCATGGGCAGTGCTCGCGGTGTGATTCGACGAGGTTGAGGCGTAGGGTTTCTATGGGTACGTCGAGCTTTTGGCTCATTTCCTTGAGGCGCGAGTCGGCACAGAGCCAGAGACCGTTGCGCTGGAAGCAGTGATTGCATACGGCGAGGGCGATTTTGGACTCTGAGATGCCTGTCCATCCGAACATTGCGAACAAGAAGGCAACAATGTCTGTGGGTGATGTGGGTGGTTCTTCGGTGAAGTCGGAGCCGGGAGTCTGGAAGATGGATGAGGGTATGCGCCGAAGAATATCTTCAATTCGTGGGTCGGGATATATCAGGTTTTCCAGGATGGGTAGATCGTTCGCAATAGACTTGAGGGACCGGTAGCGGCTCAGAAGCTCTGTTGAGCTCTTCGCTCGGCTGGCAATGGGGATATGGTAGATGTCCTCTGTGCGTACGTTAGCTATATATCGACGTGCTGTTATGAGTGGGAACATACCTTGACAGCCGCGCTTCCTCCACAAGCAGTCCTCGTGGTGTCCATCCACGATGAGCGCCTTGTACTTCTCCACCAGCCCTTCATCGATGTCGAAATCCAGGTCCTCGCTCATCTCGATCTCCTTCTCATTTGCGTCTTTCCGCTTGGGTCTCAGTCGGACGGCAACCCTCTGCTCACACCCTCCCTTGCACGCGACAGTGTTCCACATGTCGCAGCTCCATCCTTGCTTCGCCCACTCGACCTCCCCAATAGCGTCAGGCTTGTTCGTCCACTTCTTCACGTTCGCAAATGTCTTCAACCGCTCGAGAAACTGTTCTTGGCTGTACGGCTGGAAATTCGCCGGCTTCCGCGGGGTGACCTGCGTGGTGGATGTCTTGTTTGCCCCAACGACGCGCAGTCCGGCGCCAACACGTCTGTCTCCTTCCTTGCCCGGTGTGAATAGCTGGTCCTTCAGGGCCTGTATACGCTCGTTGCCCGAGACTGCCCGCTTGTTGTCCATGCCGACGCCCGAGAGACGATTTCGCTTCGAGACGGGTTCGGGGGTTGCGGGATGCGAGAGGGAGGCAGTAGAGGTATTATCGCGAAGGGTGGTTGCGAGGGAGGTGGTCGAAGCGCTCGCGGTAAGCTTGTCCAGCAGCGTGTCGAATTTGCGTTTGGTAGTCGCGAGCGCGGGCTCTGGGATCGGACTAGAAGCCATACTGGCGGCTCAGGGACGCGACTGGGGGTTGTAGGGTCGGCCTAGATTGATTGGGGGGTATGGACTTTATGCGCTCTTTGTTTACTCGGAAAGTCTGAAGGTTAAAGAGCGTTGCTAGGGCATTGTCCAGAGGGAAGCAGCAAGCATGGCAGTGTGGGAATATTAGCCTGCAGAGCGGAAGACCACGGCAAATGTCAGATTGGAGTATGTAGCAACCTCCACAGAGCGATCTGGTGGATGGTCGCCATAGCGCCCGTCCAAACCTCCGGCGCCGTTGCCGCGCCAAGGCCCGTGTTACGTAGTGGCTGCAATCCGGACCACTCTCCTACGTTGCCCATTGCGCTCATGCAACCACTTCTTGCGCTATATAAGTACTTTTTCCTCGCTTCCCTCATTCTGGCTTCTTCAATCATCCTGTCTCCCTCCTTCTTCGCCCGGAGTGTCACTCGTCTTGCTCAATTGAAGCAGCACATCTACCCCTCCCCCGCATTCACTTCCCAGAAGACTTCACAGTTTTCCTTGTCTACCAACAGATCAATCGCGACCATGGCCTACGACAAAGAACTTGAATTGGCACTCCTGGCCGTCCAGCGCGCCGCCCTCCTCACCAAGTCTGTTTTCGCGTCCCATTCAAAGGGCACCCTCACCAAATCCGATGCCTCGCCCGTCACCATCGGCGACTTTGGCGCCCAAGCCCTCATTATTGCGTCGATAAAACACGCCTTTCCCGAAGATGAGGTCGTAGGAGAGGAGGATGCGGGTGATCTGCGGGCAAACGACTCGTTGCGAGACCTGGTATGGGACTTGGTGCAGGCCTCGAAGCTGGAAGACAGTGCCGCAGAGGACACAATCGGAGGACCGATTAAGAGCAAGGACGCGATGCTGGACGCTCTTGATCAGGGCAACAGTGCTGGAGGACGCAAAGGCAGGATTTGGGCACTGGACCCGATCGACGGCACCAAGGGCTTCCTCCGTGGCGGACAATACGCAGTCTGCTTGGCGCTGATGGTGGACGGTGTTCCTACTGTTGGTGTGCTCGGGTGCCCCAACCTTCCCATCGACGATCAGGCACCGCTGGATAGCTCCATTGGTACCGACGCAGACTCTGGCGAGGGCAAGGGCGTGCTATTCAGCGCCGTGAAAGGCCAGGGTGCACACAGCCGGCCCTTGGGCAAAGGCGCATTGCAAGACGCGAAGAAGATCTCCATGAAACCGCTTACCAACATTAGCGACGCTACATTCTGCGAGAGCGTAGAGTCTGGACACTCGAACCACGGCGACCAGGCGAACATCGCTCAGAAGCTCGGCATCACAAAGCCTAGCGTGCGCATGGACTCACAGGCAAAGTATGCTTCCATCGCACGCGGAGCGGGAGACTTGTACTTGCGGTTACCGTTCAAGAAGACGTACGAGGAGAAGATTTGGGACCATGCCGCTGGCGTGGTGATCGTTCAAGAGGCGGGTGGAGAGGTGACGGATGCATATGGGAAGCCGCTCGACTTTGGTATCGGACGGACGCTCAAGGAGAACAAGGGTATCGTTGGTGCGCCAAAAGCCATCTTTCCGAAGGTGATCGAGGTGGTGAAGGAAGTACTGAACGCGAAAGAAGAATAGGTTATTGATGTGCTTAAGCACCAATGAAAGCTAAGATATCATGACCTGGCTACCATGCAAGTGGTTGTTATGCAGAACCTACTGCAACTACCCTCGTCGAGACTTTACTTCTCTTGGAGAACCTGGACTTGTGGTCAATGACCCAACCGAATTGATTTCGCCATACTCGTTACATTTCGGTCATTTCCATTATCACATCCCGTCTGAGCCGTCAGGTATAGCATCCTAACGTCGCGGTATGACATTGGCGACCATTGCTCCAGAACTATATGTTCTAATATTCCCCTAGGTACTCTTCGCAGACTTTGTAACCCGACCTTGGGAGTCGGGACGGTCATGGTCAGGCCGAGTAAATTCGACGCATCTAGGAAGTAATCTCTTCATGCATTTGCAGAGATTTATAACCCATTCCATGTCTTCCTTGCAGCAACGTCCTCCTTGTGCTCACCTCGCCGATCGTACAAACTCCGGCAAATCCTGAATTGAAGTCCCCACCCCCTGTGTCCCTGCCGCCCCATTCCCTTTCCCACTATACATGGAATGCGTATTTGACCCCGTGGTTTGGCTCACACTGCCATTTCTCCCTTCTTGGAGTCCCGGCGGAGGCAGCGGCGTGATGAAGCCCTCCCCATTCGGCTTTAGAGGCGAGAAGGTAGATGTATGAGGTGCGAACTGATATGTCTCCTCTTGGGTTTTCTGGCGTCGTCGCTGGATGAGGTAGAAGCCCATCCCGACGACTGCGATGAAGCCGACGCTGCCGACAACGACGCCCGCCATCCAAACTTTGCTTGCCGGCTCTGAGGGGGCGGTTCCGGAAGCCGGAGCGGGTGAGTCGGTGGGTTGGGTGTTCGAAGGTGATGTGTTGGCGACTCCGCCGCTAGCTAGGGCTGTCACCGCAGAGCCCGACGAGGTGGTCGGCGATGAAGATGACGCTGGCGAAGAGTAGAAATCGAACGTCGAGTATTCCGGGTTTGTTCGAGGATCCACGCGGTCCATATCAACGAACAGTGTGAAGCAGCCCCACCAACGTAGAGCCGTGGTGCTCTCGCCGATCGTGGTCATGATAAGATTGTTATGACAGGTCTCCGACGGAGCACTACACGACCGCAGCCATTAGAACACGACAGCAAGCCTGGAAGTCATACGGGTTGCCCGCATTTGGGACCTACATACCAGGAAATCGCCGCTCCGGGTGCATATAGGTAGGCGGAGGTGCATGTCGTGTAGAAGGACGACGAGCACTCCGATTGCCAATCTGGGACTGTCGTGGGACAAAATGCGACAAGATTACTGCTGACGGTGATTGTGTAGCCGTCCTCGCTGAGTTCGGACTTTACGACTGTGACGACATTAGCGCGGCGAGTGCAGGTAGTGAGGAGCTGGGTTGACATGTGCGTATGCGTGTGCTTCATTGGAATTTGGGACTTCTTACCATAGGGCTCGCCACCAGCTTCAGTCCAGTAGTATCCAATGAGGCGTGAATCATCATGGCGCTTTAAGAGTGGGGGAGGTGTGATAGTCGGGTCGTGGGGATGGACTGGAGTGCACAATACTAGAGCCAGGCTGCTAAGCTGAAGCAGTATCGATATCGCCATCGTGAATGCATGGAGAAAAGCCATATCTTAACGTGTTGGAACCTCTTCTTAGCTAAACCAAAGCTCTTAGTTGCAATAAACGTTGAAAAACGAGGGGGACGAAGAGCGACTGCAAGAAAGATAACAACGAACGCGTAGGTTTTAAGGTTAATCACAAGATGCACATGCAAGTATCCGAAACGCGAGTGCTTCACCCTGTTATTAACCTCTCGTCTGATTTGGCGCACGTGGTTGCTGTGCCGCATCGACAGGAAGAAGACCATCTCCTTTTCGCCAAAGCTGTTGCACGAGGCTGTCCAAGGCTGGCGCTTTGGACATGGTTGTTGGATGTAGCGATTTAAAAGAGTGGGTAGAAGGGATTTTAAAAAACAAATCAGACTTAGAAAGGAAAAAGGAGAAATGAGGAGTTGAATGAAAGCTTCTATGCATTGCCATCTTGCGGTTATTCGTTGTGTTGGTTCGTTGCGTTGCGGCCCCTGAACGAGGGTTCCCGTTCCCGGGCGATCATCTTAACGCCACGGGCTGTGTGGTATGTAACGATGTTATGCAAACGATGTTGGTGGCCAAGATCTATCCACTAACTGGTGAGCTCAAACCAACCACCGACGTCATGCCCGCACCAGAGTATTATGTTATGCTTGTCAAGAGCTTTGCCGTTGTCGACATGGGGAGAACAATATTTGATGGACTGATCGTCGGTTTTGCGCTCGTTCACTCTCTGCGTCAATTCTATGCTAATAACTTAATTAAAAGCCTGCCCCTGCGTGGCCTGAAGCGTTCGGTCCTAAAGCGAAGTCTGTGAAGCCTATTCTCGCCCTTAGCTACGCCGGCCCCTAGAGCTTCTACTGCACCGCCCAAAGAAACCCGAGACCTGCAATTATAGCGCCAGTGATCCAGCCTTTGCTTACTGGCTTCAAGGTGGGAGAGGACCTGCTTATGGTGGCCGACCCTGTAGTGCTCAATGAGATGGTCGTGGTTGAAGCTGGCGTTTTTGATGCAGAATAGAATTCGAGGTCTGAAAATGCCGCGTCTGTCCGAGGATCGACGCGATACAATTCACCAAAGGGGAAGGACGAGTTTGCACAGGTCCACCACCTCACACTCGCAGATTCATCCCTTGCGCTCGCTGTGTAGACATCATATCGTCCACAAGAGCTCGTCCCAGAACTGCGTGAATACTCCACGTTAGAAGACGACAATACATGAGGAAGGAGTGTTGCGGCTCGTTATCCGCATGTTGGATCTACATACCACGTAGATGCGGTCCCGCTTGCATACAGTACATTAGAAGAGCATGTCGTGTAGAATGAGGACGACGCGCATTTTGACTGCCAATCTGCAACCGTAGTAGGACACCAGGCGACATCGTTGCCATTCACGGTCATTGCATAGCCGCTGGAGTCGGTGTAGTAGGTAGATTCGACTGTAGTAGGTGTTAGCATGGTGGGTGGTAAGGAGACCGGATTGGAGTGGGTGTGCGAGTTTGTGAATGTCCACTGGGGGCTTGGGTCTTCTTACCAGTAACCCTGTGTTCATCGTCAATATACTTGAGGTAGTAACCGATGAAGTTTGGGTCCTGTGTTAGATCTGCATCGCGCTTTAAGAGGGCGGGTGGTGTGATCGTTGGGTCGCGAGGATGGACTGATGTGCACGACACCACAACAGCAAAGCTGCTGAGCTGAAGCAGTATTGATATCGCCATCGAGAATACATACAAGAGTGACATAGTGTCGAATTTGCCTCTGTCAAGCTTGTAATTGTATTAAACCGTCGAGGGAGGAAGTAATGAGGAATTACGACAAGAATATGCTGCAAACACGCGTCCATTTATCACCACAGGCACGAGAGGTAATTCTCCGAAAACGAAACGCTGCGCCCCTTTATTACCTTGAAAACTCCCCCGGCGTTGCTGCGCCGCAAAGATATCGCAAGGAGATCATGTCTGTTTTCCCTGATGTGGGTTGCCTGAGGCTGTGCGAGGTTGGTGCTTGAGGCCTGGATGCCGGGGGCTGGATGAGTAAGGAGGACGCAAAGAGATGAATGAGCTACTTTGGATTAGACTTTGGCAAAACCTGTCATGGGGAGAAACCCAGAGCTTACAAGTAGCATTAGCCCCGGCTGTATCGTTGCGTCGCGACCCCTAAGTGTGAGTGAAGCTCCCACACTCGTTCCCGGACAATCGATCCATGTCGGGGTTGTGGTGCGAAGATCGAAGACGCTGGGGGCCTGAATCCAACACCCACTGAACTCTACGCAACCACTCATGTCATCAGGCCACCCGGACGAGAATCAGGCGACCATATAGTCGACATCATCTGGAGGCAAAAGAACCAGGACGCAGACATTTCGGGTATGTACAAGGAAGTGCATAACTGGAGTTGGAAGAAATTGAGGGACCAGCTTTCAAGCAAGATATGGACACCGATAGATTGATTGCGTGCAGCCATATGATGCTATACAAACCCAGGGTCTCGAGCTACGAGGCTATCGCCCTATTCTCCTGCCAAATAAAGCAGTGAGTTTGAAATATACAATAATGAAAGGAAAATCCTCATCAACATTTGAGATACGCCCAGCACTGCCCTCACCTCCCCTCCAACCTCAACCGATCCAAATGCCTCCCCTCATCCCTCCTCGCGACCAAAAACCAAAGACAACTAAGCCAACACCAGATGCACCCCACC
>Ga0247803_1001921_pt1 | contig 10707 bp, 5 predicted proteins | sample UWRJL014104B1_FD_180928 | JGI IMG/M metagenome (GOLD analysis project Ga0247803, IMG submission 180928) | Plant litter microbial communities from Arlington Agricultural Research Station in Wisconsin, United States - UWRJ-L014-104B-1 | ecosystem: Environmental > Terrestrial > Plant litter >...
TCCACCATCCGTTCGTAGGTGCGGTAAAGCGACGAAAAAAAACTGCGCTTTTGCGCTTCGGTACCGCCTTCGACCTGAATTTGATTGATCACATTCGACCAGGCCTGCTCGCCGTTTTTTCTCAGATCTTCAAAATCAGAGGTTTTTAACTCTTTGTCGAAATTTTTCTTAGCCTGCTCTTGGCTGATGTATGAAATCGCATATTTGAATTCGATTTTTCCGCTTTTGTTCTCAGGAAAATTGATCCAGGCTTTAACTTTTTCGCCTTTCACGGTTTTTTCTGTTAGTGCTTTTTCACCGTTCAGAACTCCGGTTTTCCCATTTTCGCTGAAAACGCCATACATGTAGACAGGAATGTCATCATGATAAGTCTCTGTTCCAACAATTTCGTTGTCTGAAATAAATTTCCACGATCCTTCCCCGCCATTGTACAAATTAAATAAAAGACTTTTGGAAGAATTTGCAGGAAATCCGAAACGGTAAATTCCTGTTTTTTTGCCAGGTGTAAATTCAACCTGAACCTCATCGTCAACCAGATATGTAGCATAATACCAGGGCCGGGTTACTTCAAGATCATGATCATACGCCAGTTTTTCATTGTAATTGACAGAAGTGATCTGCTTACTAAAAGGTTTGATCGAAAATGCCTGTCCCAAGCGATGAGAAACGACGATCAGTGGAAAACTCGTGATCTGATCATCTAGATAATCCTTGCGCTCGGGGAACATTCGCACCATTTGATTTGGCAGCTGGATAGTCGGCCGTGTGGGTTCTAACAACTGACCAACATTTCCTACGCGAAGATCTACATATTTCAGGTTTCCTGAGGCTTCGTTTTTTTGTGCTTTTGAGCTAAAACTTAAACAACAACTAAGTAATAAAATACTGGAAAATTTTAACGTTTTAAAGGATTGGATCATGCTTTAATGAAATTTTATTTACCGCTAAAGTGCTTATGATTTTAAGGAATTATTTTTCAGGAAGTATAGATAGCACATTTGAGGTTAATCTTTTTAATCATCGGAAATCGTTATTAAAAACACTAACTATTGTTTAACTTTAAATCAATAATGTCATATTTGAGACAGATAACCAAAAATGCCAATTACGTGCGATACGATTAAGAAAAGATTAATAATAGATTAACAAAAACCCTAATGATTGCCTGAGGGAAAATTATTTCATTTCTCTCCATCCTTTTCCTATGAAATTCAAATTTCCGTTTCTCTTTTTCGTTTTCCTGATTTTAACTGGCATGGCAAATGTTAGCCTCGCTCAGTCTTACGGGCTTGGTTTTGATAGCTATGAAGTGGTGCAAGATAAAAGAACAGGACTTGATCTGAGCCCTGAAAATACGTTCTGCCTTCAAAAAGATTTTGAATTATCCTTCGACCTTTCCTTTTTACCAGACAAAAAAACCTACTTCGGATACATTGTCCGGCTGATCGAAAGTGACAAACAAAATATTGATATTATTTATGATAACAGCACCGAAAAACAGCACTTCAAATTAGTCGTCGGAGATAAATTCGCACCTTTTTCTTTCGATTTTCCCAATAGCGACCTTTATAAAAAATGGAACAGGATTACTTTAAAATTCAACAAGAAACAGAAAAATGTCCTTGTCGTTTACGGGGACAAAAGTTTTTCCCAGCCACTTAACCTTTCCAGTAACGGATGTTTTAAAATTCTTTTTGGGGCAAACCGGTATAAAGATTTTAAATCGACCGATGTGCCGCCAATGAAAATCAGAAATGTTACCATTTCTGAAGACAACACAGTAAAGTTTCACTGGGCGCTGGACGAAACAGATGGTTCCAAAGCGACTGAAGAAATTCAGGGAAAAGATGCACTGGTATCTAACCCAGTTTGGATAAAAAAACTGCATTATCAATGGAAGCTTGACCGGACATTGACTTTGAAGAATTATACCCGGCTGGGCTTTGACGAAAGTAAAGGTATTCTTCATATTGTTTGCAAAGATTCGCTGATCAGTTATAATGTCGCAGCCAACCGGTCGACTTCCATAAAACATGAACCAGGTTTACAGCCGGTTTATGTTGATAATCAGGTACTGTTTGATCCGACAAATAAAAAACTTTACCATATTTACATTGACGAAAAAGAGGTTTCAACTTTTGACTTTCAAACAAATTCATGGGATAAAAGCGCGATAAAACCGGTTCCTAAAACACATTTTGTACATGCAAACAAGTTTTATTCTCCTTCCGATTCGTGTATTTATATCCTTGGTGGTTATGGGCATTTAGCCTATAAAAGAAATGTCCAGCGGTATCATATTCCTTCCAAAACCTGGACGGACCTTTCCCTAAACGATTCTATTTTCACCCCGCGTTACATGGCTGCGCTTGGTGCGGGAAAAAAAGGTGCTTACATTCTTGGAGGATACGGGAGTTCTACCGGGCAGCAGATATTAAATCCGCGAAACTTGTATGACCTTTTATTTTTTAACACAGAAACCAGGACCTTCAAAAAGCTGTATGAGTTGAAACTGCCTAAGGAGGATTTTGTTTTTTGTAATTCGATGATCGTTAATGAAAAGGACAATTCTTTTTTTACATTGATCTTTCCAAAAGACAAATTCAACACTGAATTACAGCTTATTAAAGGTTCGCTGACCTCACCTGATTTTTCATCCGTTGGCTCCAAAATTCCCTATCAGTTTGTAGATGTCCTTTCTTTTGCCGATTTGTTTTTTGATTATTCAAGCAACCGTTTTGTTGCCGTGACTTTATATCTGGAAGACAACAATCAAACCAAAGTTGCAATTTATTCTTTGAATGCTCCTCCGCTTGCAACCCTTCAACCCGATACGCCCATCGAAGCTGGCGCTGATCCGATTTTCTGGCCGATTGGCGGTTTGTTTGTTATTGCGGCGGCTGCATATGTTTACATGGTTTATTTCCGGAAGAAAAAAGCATTCGCAATCCCGGCGGATTTTCCGGTTATAGAATCTACTTCCGGAGATGCAACAGCGGTATCTTCTTTAAGCCAAATTGTAAAAGCCGACGCTTTACCGCTTCATAGCAGCATTTTTCTTTTTGGGAATCTTCAATTGTTTGATGAAGAAGGCCGTGATATCACCAAACAGTTCAGCCCGCTTGTTAAAGAGCTGTTTTTGGTCATCCTTCTTTATTCCATTCGCTGGGAAGGTATCAGTTCGGAGAAATTAAAAGAACTGCTTTGGTTTGACAAATCATCAGAAAGTGCCCGTAATAACCGTTCGGTTAATATCGCAAAGCTGAAAGGTATACTTGAAAAAATGAAGTTTTGCCAGGTTTCGAAAGAAACAGGTTACTGGAAAATCAAGATCGATTATGACAAAATCCATGTGGATTACACATATTATCTCTCGTTGATCAGGAATAAGAAGGATTTGAATAAAGAAAATATTTCGGAGCTGGCAGAAATTACAAAACGGGGAAATTTTCTTTCCAACGTTGAATATGAGTGGCTGGATACGTTTAAGTCAGAAATTTCAAATGAGATTGTCGATACCTATTTACGTTTCGCATCCACAACGAAAATCGCGGACGATCCTGAATTTTTGATTCAACTGGCTAATTATATTTTCTATTTTGATCCGGTTAACGAAGAGGCGATGATTATCAAATGCAAGGCATTGGCACATCTGGGAAAACATTCTCTGGCAAAATCTACGTACGAGAATTTTGCCAGAGAATATAACCGGATCTATGGAGAGGATTTTCAGAAAGATATGCCGGAAGTTTTACATTCCTGAAAGCCTAGTCATATTTCATCTGAATGGCTTTGATTTCGCTTTTGCCTGATTTAGTCCCGGCAACGTTAATTCCTACACGGGGCGCTCTGTCCCAACGAGGTAACCAAGGCGCCTCAATCTGTACAGCATTGATCAGTGAGTCAATTTTCTGGCCCTTGATATCCCAGCTGAATTCATAAAAACGTCCGTACCTCGTTTGCAGTTTTAGCTTGATGTCTTTGTATTTTTCAGGAATTTCCTGTTTTTTAATTACCTCAACAACACCATCTTTAATCTGCCATAGTTCGATATTATCTTTGCGGACACCATAACCAATGGCGTTGTTAGCATCTCCGTAGACAATAATATTCTGTGTTATGTCATTCTTAGAAATCACTTCTGCTGTAAACGTATAGTTCCCTTTTTTAACTGTTAGTCCCAGAAAATTCCCGGTATTGGTGTGGTTGCTGTTCTCAATTTGAAGTGAGCCATTTTGTACAACATAGTCTGGTTTCGGAAAACTCACATCGTATACCCACGGTGCCTTCAAGGTATCCTTGTCATAATTTATGAAAATATTGGAATTAATTACTGCACTTGCTCCGATCGGGGCTTCCGCCTGGGCGGGCGGGGTTTTTCCATAGCGAAACGCAGGCCATTTTGAAGCTTCGTCCCAGACAAGTTCACTCAGAATGCCCTGTCGCCCGGAAAAAGTAAAATCGACTCCGTTATATGCGTGATGCAGATAGAAGTAGCGATTGTCCGGTGTAATTACTACCGTTCCGTGCCCCGGACATTTCCAGGTATCATCACCAAAAAGAACAGGATTTCCTGAATATTTTATCCACGGGCCCTGAAGCTTTTCGGCTCTTGCAAACCCGACCTGATAATCACATTTATCTCCGCAGCAAGCGTTTCCGGAATAAAGCATATACCAGTAATTTCCTCTTTTGAAAATCGCCTGACCTTCTGCCCCACCGGATTCCCAGCCAGCCGGATCAGCTTTAATCAAACTGAATTCTTTGCCAATAACTTTTAAGCCATCCGGCGAAAGTTCGGCGCCGAGGATTTCAATTCCTCTGTCCTTGTCCAAACCATATGCTTTCCAGGTAATGAATAATTTCCCTTTGTCTTCTACGATAAAAGCGTCGATGGCTTCTTTTGTCCATTCAATTATAACGCCATGGTCCTTGAAACCTTTCTTCAAATCTTTTGTCGATGCTACACCAATGAAAGATTGTTTGTCGGATTTGCGGCGCGCTGTATAATAAACGTAGAAAGTACCGTTGCGAAAGAACAGTTCCGGCGCCCAGAAACTACCCATCGTCCAATCCGGCAATTCCGCAAAAACAGGCCCAACATATTCCCAATCTATTAAATTCTTTGAACTGTAAATTGGATAGGCGGGTGCCCATTCCGAGGATGTTCCGGCAGCATAATAGGTATCGCCCACACGAATCACAGACGGATCAGCGAAGTCGCCCGAAATAACCGGGTTTCGATAAGTTACGACTGGTCCGGGATTAAGCTTTTGAGCAATAGTATTTCCGGAAAAAATCAGGGAAAGCGAAAACAGGAAAAGGAAAAATTTCATTCTTTCATAGATTGGTTGATCCGGCTAAGAAAACGATTTATTTCAATATTAGAAACCAATGACCACTACTATTTCGACCGAACAGGTTTTTGCATGCTGTACCCGCTCGCACCATGAAACCATTTCGCCCCTTCTCCCGTAAGCCATAAATAAAAATCAGAATCTAAATCTGGTTCAATTCCGACAAACTTCCCATCGCCATTCAAAGGCGTTTGTCCTTCTTTTTTTGTTTTAAAAATAGCAGTTCCCTCGTCAACCTCATCAAACATGGCCACGTATAAAGCCTCTGCACCAGACAACTTTGCTCCTGCAATCTGCTGCCAAAGGAAATCCCCCTTGGCTCTCGGAATCTGATTGTACAACGATTTGTCATTTTTTAAATTACCCCAGCTAAATCCTGGAAAAACCAACGGCGCGTAGTCAATTTTGTTGGTTTTGCACCAGGCAATATCTCCCGGCAAAGTTGTGCCGGCTACGTCAGTATAAGTGGATGCATCATATCTGCCAACGGCCCAAGGCATAATGACGTCTGCAGTTTTGATTAATGTGTGCAGATCAGTTGAGTTTTCGGTATCCTTTGTTAGCGTGCGCCAATAGTACGGAACCCCCAGCAAAATGGATGTTTTCTTCGTCGGGCCTTTGATCGAATCAACGAGTTTCCGGATATCGGCAATTGTATACTTCCGTCCGTCATTAAATCCTACACCCCAGATCGCCAGTAGTGGACGGCCGTGATGCCTCAGATAAGTAGGATTTTCTTTATTGTCATATATTTTGAAAAGCGTCTGTAATTCTTCCCAATCTTTCATAATGAATGCCATATCAGCCGAAGTTGAGCCACTGAGATCATACATTATGCTAATGGCACGTCCGTATTTTTTCGATGCTTTCAGCGCATTCTCTAATACTTTGTTAAAATGTTTTTTCCCGCTTTCTCCCTTAACCTCACTCACAAAACGCTGCATATACACACCGTCAATGTTATGTTCCTTCATCCATTTAAAATGCAGATCAACACTTTCCTCATCGTAAGGACTGTACACTTTTGCATTTTCTCCATTTTGATATTTGAAAGCTGTTGGATATGTTTTGCTATATTCTGTAACGTCTGGCCAGAAATCGATCGAAGCAAAACCCGGCTCAAACTTTCCAGCCTTTTGGTAATGATGCCAGCCACGTCCGGCTCCGTCGCCTTCCGCTGTGAACCAACCCTGATAACCAGCCATTACAAGACCTTTATAACTTGGAAACAAAACTCCGGTTTGATCATATTTTACCTCTTCAATAGGTATCGGAGTATCTGTTATTTTCTCCTCATTAACTTTGCAGCTGATGGATAAAACAGAAAAAAGGCAAATGAATTTTAAGATTTTCATTATTGAATACTATTAAACTTCAGTTTGTGAAATTATTAAAAGACAAACTGCCGGCCCGGAAATTTCCCGACCGGCAGTTTGTCTATAAAGTTAGTCTTACCGCTTTGGCGTAATTAAACTTTGATTCCGGTGCATCAATCAGTGCGCCGACACGGAAGAAATATTGATTCCCTGTTTTCAGATTACTACTGTTGGATGGTACATCGATTTCCAGCTGATAAATTTTGTTTGGATCGCTAACTGTATTGATTTCCTGGTCTGCCAGAACTGTTCGGATCGGCTCTCCAACGGCTGGCTCCGGATGCGCATACAACCCGATTTTTTTAACCTTATTGATAACAGTTTGTTGTAATTTAAAAGTGGCAACAACCTTGGTTCCAACTTTTTCAATCTTCACATCTTTAACACGAATATAGGGCTGCACTTTAAAGTCCAGTTGTGTTTCACCTTTAACAGTCACTTCCTGCGGCTCGGTCGGAACAAAGTTTCCACGTACCGGCGTAATTGTATACGTGTTCGCAAAGATCAGGTTGTTACGATAGGTTCCATCATTTTTCACGATCATGACCTGCTTGGTTTGCGAAGCATATCCGTGCTCAATAAATTCAATGGTGCTGCCACGAATGATATCCTGTTCAACCGGCTCATTGGTTTCCGCATCCAGAAACGTTCCGTACAGCTGAGCGTCGGGAGCCGGATAATTGTCTATCTTACAAGCGATTACAGTCAATACAAGAAGAAAAACAGGTATATATAGTTTTATCTTTTTCATGATTTTCAATTTTAATATTGAGGATTCTGAACCAAACCATTTGAACCAACGCCAGGGATATACCGGTAATATTGTTTGTAATCGAACGTGGCCGGATTCAGGCGCTGGATCGTTTGACGAATGAAAATGTACTTGGCCGGCGACACCCGTAAATCCAAAACTGGTATCAAGGCATGACGAACAGAGTTATTAAAAAGTGTGTGATACTCACGGCGTCTGACCAGATCCCAGAATCTTTTGTTTTCAAATGCCAGCTCCACGCGTCTCTCGCGAATTACATTGTCAATTGTCAAGGGAATGTCTTTGGTATGACCAGCACGCCGGCGAATATCATTTAAAGCTTTTGCTCCTTCCTCGATTTTTCCCGATCCACTTTCCACAATTGCTTCTGCGTAAATCAAAAGAATTTCAGCATATCGAAAATCAGCCCAGTCTGACACGGTCTGATTCCATCCTGGTGCAACATTCACGCCCTCATTCAGGAATTTTTTGAAACTCACTCCCGTCCGGGTATTGTTTCCTCCCCAGGTATCAAAGCCGGAATATTGTGTCCGGTCTGCGGCTCCAAATGGGTAATATGTTTTACCATTTGCAGTGATTGGCTCGCCTCCGAAAAGCTGAGCGCTTCCATCCGGCTTAATAAATCCGGCCTGGATAATAATTTTTTGCCCTTTCCAGGCAGTGCCTGGTAAAACAGCCGTAGCCCAGAGCCTGGCATCTTTGTCTTTATAAATACCCGCAGGATCATCGTATCGTTTATAATTTTTCGAAGCGCTAAATCCGTTATAGTCATTAATATCATTTCCAGCTTCCGTCGTCATCACCGGCGCACTTTTCCCTGGATCCGTGTAAGTTTCATACGCATCGATCAGGTCAAGTGTCGGATTCATACGTCCGGGATGCGGCCAGCCGTTTGCTGTTTGGTTGGGCTGATACCATATTCCGTAATTATGTCCGGTACCTGCCCCTGGCCGGGCAAAACCTTTGATGAAAATCACCTCGTTCAGCGCAATGTTAGGATCTTCAAATAACTTCCTGTAATTCTCTGCGGCTTCTTCCGGCGATGCTGGCGAAGGTTTATAGAGAGAAAACTTGCCGGAGTTTATAATCGTTTCTGATGCTTCAATAGCAGCTTTATAATATTCGGCAGCTGCTGATTTATCCAGTCCCACAAGTTTTTGATCGACCGCTGTACCTGAGATTGGAGCTCTCTCACCATATTTCGCCAAGGAAGCTGCATGCAAAGCTACTCTTGATTTCAATGCATAGGCAACCCATTTCGTGGCTCTTCTCTCACCGCCCGGCCACGATTCTGCCAAATTCTGAATCGCCACATCACACTCTTTTAAAACAAAATCCCAGGTTTCTTTTTCTGTACTTCTTGGCACTTTCAAAGACTCGACATCGCCTTCGTATTTTTGTACGGACGTTATCAGTGGAACTCCGCCATACCTCTTCGCCAATGCGAAATAAGCATATGCCCGAATAAAAGCACTTTCGCCAACCAACGCCTTGGTCTCATCTTCCGACACGCTTAGCGTCGGAATAATATCAATAAGTATATTTGTATCACGGATCAGCTTGTAACCCTGATCCCACCACTGAAAATCATCGTTACCAATGAAGTCGCCAAACTCGGTGTGAACTGCTTCATCCGTTACCATCGCAGGAGCAAAACCTCCATTATTCGGATCGCCTGTGTTCCAGTTAAAACCTTGCCTGAAAAATGTAAAATCTTCAATAGGAAGCTGGTAATAGAGATTTGCCATGTAAAGCTTCACACCTTCGGGATTGGAAAATAAATTTTCTCCCTGTAATTTGTCCAAAGGCTGTTTGTCGAGTACGTCTCCGCAACTCAGGGAAAACAAAACAGGCAGTAAGAGTATACATCTGAATAATTTCATTTTTTCTACACTTAGAATTTAACGTTAATACCAAAGTTGTAACTTCTCGTGACGGGGTAAGTCAGTCCGGCACCAAACAAGCCTTCGATTTTCTCAGGATCAAACGGTTTGACGAAAGGATCTGCCCAGGTGAAAATGTTGTGCGCATTTCCATAGATCCGGACATCATCTATACCAATTTTTTTCAGCCAGCCAAGTTTGAAAGTGTAGCCTAACTGTGCGCTTTTGAATCGTAGATAAGAAGCATCTTTCCGCCAGGCAGCGCTTTCTGCGTACATGGCGCCAACATTGTAGTTGAAGCGTGAAGCCGGCCATTTTCCTGGAATCCATTGATTATCGTCCGATAAATGCCATCTGTCGTAGAAGTATTCCGGTGTATTTCCGCGAAATGCAAATACTTCTGCATAGACTTCCCGGAAACGGACACTGTATTTGCCGGATCCCTGAAACAAGGCGGTGAAATCAAAACCTTTGTAAGAAGCATTCAAGGTAACTCCATAATACATTTTGGGGTCTCCGCCAAAGAATAACGGTATGGCATCATTTCCATCAATTACACCGTTCCCGTCAACATCCTTGTATTTAAAATCACCGGGAAGTTCGCGTGTGTTACCAAGATCGCCATTTTGAATGGGCGCGTAAACAACCTCATCCTTATTCTGAAACTGACCTTCCAACTGATATGCCCAAACGACATCATTCCAGCGATTGGCACCTCCGTTACGCCATTTATCCATACTACTCAAAAAATCGCCTCTTTCAACATAGCGGTTCATGGTCCGGGCAAAATTGAAGTTTCCGGAAATACCATATTTGAAGTCACGGATCTGGCCGCTGTATCCCGCTGTAAATTCGATACCTCTTACCCGGTCGCTGTTCAGGTTTTCATCAGGCAACGTCCCGCCAAAAGTATTAGGTAAAGACACATTTCTTCGCGCCAATAATCCCTTGCGATCTCTCTGATAAATATCAAAAGTCAGGTCAATTTTATTATCCCAAAGGCCGATATCAATTCCTACATCCTGAATTTTCGATTTGAACCAGGTAAGTTTTTCGTTAACAATTGCTGGTGAAGCTGCTCCCGTAGTATAGTTTCCATTCGTGAATTCATAACCGCCTCCTCCGCTGAGAGAAAAACCTGGCACATATTGAAATGGCGCGCCTGCATCAGATCCAACCAAACCATAAGAACCTCTCAGTTTAAGTGTCGAAATGAATGGAATGTTTTTCATGAACGCCTCTTCGGTTACCCGCCATCCGGCAGAAACAACTGGGAATAATCCCCATCTGCGGTCCGGATGATATCGGTAAGAACCGTC
>Ga0247803_1001922_pt1 | contig 10701 bp, 14 predicted proteins | sample UWRJL014104B1_FD_180928 | JGI IMG/M metagenome (GOLD analysis project Ga0247803, IMG submission 180928) | Plant litter microbial communities from Arlington Agricultural Research Station in Wisconsin, United States - UWRJ-L014-104B-1 | ecosystem: Environmental > Terrestrial > Plant litter >...
GGACGGGGGGAGGAGGGAAGGTTGAGGTTGTAGTTTGTTGTTGTGGTGGTGGGGGGGTGGAAAGAGAGTGAATGAAATTTTGCATGGCGTGGTGTACTTGTGTTGGGTTTAATGTATGACTATAGCTGTCTACGCTATTGGCTTGCTTCTGGTAGGTTTGGACTTTGGCCTGGATTGGCTTGAGACCTGTAGAATATGTGTTTAATACTATTTTCACATCTCTAACGCCGGGGCCGTTTTGACTTGTTCTGGAGCGTCTGGCTGGTTCAGTACTACTCGATAATGCGTATCATCCCGAACAATGAGGTTGCCGGACCGCCCTACTGTCACTGTCTCGAATCAGTCTATGGCAATACGTCGCATTAACACGGGCCCGGAAACACTTCACATCGGACTTGACGATAATCCTTCGTCTGGCAATGGAGGCTTTCGCAGAGAGGGCACGCACCACACATCACTTTTCAGGGTAGTCTATCATCGTACCCTCTCCCAGAAAACCCGCCACACATGTTTGTCGAAGAAGATCTTTCCAGTTCCTCAGAGCACCGCATGCACATTGCTTCCCGTTCGAGAGTTCTTCTCCGTGGGCACCGTCACACTCTGCCTCCAGCCAAATATGGAGAGGCTTGCGTTCTCATTTCCATCTTCCGCCAGCGAGGTACGGGCGCACATTTCGTCTGTTGTACGTCTTTTGTGATGGGCTCTGGAGAGTGGGGGAGAAGAGCGGACGTAGACACCATAAGATTGAGCGAACCGATCTTTGGAGCAACAGACATGTGCGTGGAAGATATCCATTGTTACTCCACACCAAGGCTGTAGTTTGTTTGACGAGGTGCTTGATGAGGTTGCACTAGGTAGGGATAGAGGCGAGCAGTCCGCATGCGAAGTGTATAAGGCTTACAGAAGCAGCGGCGGAGTGCACATTCGTACTTCGTGCGTAGTTTTGTGGCCCAGGGCATGCAACGCGATAGGGTTGGCCGTATCAGTAGTAAAGCCGTCTTTACAAACATGCCGATCCATCACACGAATATATGGAACTGTAAGAGGAACTGAAAGAATCACCATCGTCAGGAACATTGGTGGACTTTTGTGCCTGGAGTCTGCGAAGAAAACGACATCTTCTAATCCTGAGCCAAAGATAGAGAGCTAGGTATTCGCTGACGCAATCTAGGCTTGAAGATAATCTCCTAGCCATGGGCTCTCGAACTTATCTTCACACAAAGCTTTGTTGCCATACGCAACATTTTGTAGGTAGAAAGAGGAACAAAATGGTAGCTGGTTTCGTGGGTTTAGGCCGTCTCGCCGCCTCGGCTGCCTCCCCACTCTGTTCAAGGAAAGTATACGAGACACATCACTGGAAAACATTCGATAATTTAGGAGCTCATAAACAAAGCAGCAGATATTCTGGTGACTGCTCATTCTTGTTGCTTCCTTCTTCGAACGCAAAGGAAGAAGGCTGACATTAATACCGACGAAGTTGCCTCAGCAGCGACATGAACCCAACAAAGTAAGACTTCTCGATAACGGAGACGGCGAATCCAAAAATCGTATCAACCACATATGTTTTGGTTCACGTGGGCGGAAAGTGGGATGACGGAATCATATCCTTTCGAGCTGCTGGTTTAAATACACTTTCGCAAATGACAGGTTTTGGTTCATGACCGCAACCTCCACACCAAGTACATTCGACCTTTGGTATCTTCTTGAAAGGCTAATTAGAGAGTTGTGTGCAGCTTAAGAAAGATTTGCGGACGGCCTTATACAGTATGTGGGGGAGTCGAAGTCGGATCGAACGATATCGAGAAGTAGAAAAAGATAAGACGATATAGATAGGAACACTAACCCGACTCGAAAGGATACTGTGAAGGAATACGTTCCATGCCTTACCATCAAAACTCACGATATCCTAGAAGTAACTCAGCTTCTCTGCTATAGGACCTCTTCGCCTATAAATTAAGCTCCATTCTTCTCAATAGCCTGATAAGCCGCCATCCTCCCTTTCTGATTCTCTCCAACCCTCCACCTCTCAATATATTCCTCCGTCTCCCCCTCCTCTCCCTCACCTCCGTACCCATTATCTTTCCCTGCCCTAGGCTCTCCCCACTGCAACCAAACTGGCACAACCCCTGTCCACACGCTCCCCCTCAAACCCTCATCCTTTAGATCCTTTCTATCGTCCGACGGGCCGCCTGTTCTCACCTTCGCACTTGCACTCGCGATCTTGACTTTGAGGATGGAGGTGGATTGTAGCTCGGCGGCGGTGGGCGGGTTGCGTGATTTCTCCCAGCGGCCTGGGATGAGATTTTCGGTTATGAGCGTCATGGCGTAGAGACGTTCAGATTCCGAGGTTACGAGTGTAGCGTGGCCGTAGGCGATGGAGGAGCGGTAGTTGCAGGAGTTGTGGAAGGGGGCTAGGGCTAGAACTAAACCATCCATAAGCCTGATTTTGATTAGCTTTCCCCTAACCTCCTCGTACATATCATCTTACGAAGCGGCGACGGTAATCGGCAATCCCTCTTCCCCCGCACTTTTCCCACTCTTGAACATGCGACCCGATACGTAGCCGTGGATGTAAATATCCTGCTCCGTCGTGTTTGGATCCGCATCTTGGTTTTCGAAGTTACCCGTGCAGCCTAGCATGGGGAGGACGACTGGGAAGGGTTGCTCCGGGTCGTTGAAGGAGATGTGGAGGATGGGGCTGGTGTTGATGATGGAGTGGACGGTTTTGTAGTCATATGCAGCTGGTGTATGTTAGCGATGCATACATACCAAATGTTTTCGAGCAAAGAGGCCATGTATAAACATACCTCTTTTTGGCAGCCTCCCCAGCTTGTTCGTAGATGTCTGTGCATATGCCGGTGAAGTCATGGCTTCTTGCTCGTCTCGATGTCTCAAAGCAACTCAAGTCTTCTGCACTGAAGTTTTGTACTTGGCCACACAACCTTCAAAGTCTTTATACTCGCCGTAGCTTCCCGTCTGACTCCTCCACACGTGCTTCAAGGCCTTCACCATCGAAGCCATCGGTCGGCACGAGAAAAGGGCCGATGATGCACCAGCTGTCGGCTGTACCTGCTGCTGCGGGAAAGCGGGGTAACATGATATCGGTCAAGCGTAATTGGACGGCTGGAACGCGGGTCGCAATGACGCGAGCTGTCGTAGTATGATAGCGCGTATGAGGCGTGTGTACGGGTGCTTGCATAGGTGGTGGAGCATGTCACACGGGATATTGAAGGATAGTCGAGGAGCTTCGCACGACAAAGAACGATGGCAAGAGTTTGCGAGCCAATCAGGTGGGGCCACTGTAAAACCACAGTTTGATTAGTCGGAATCTTAGAAACCAAAAGCTTTTTTAGAAACTGCGCTTCGTATTCATCACTTCGGATCTTACGGCATTCCTCTCAAGTCATCAAAGGCAGTTTATTTGTTGTATGTCGAATGTCGAATGTGTCGAGAATTCATATCATCATGCTCTGCTTCTTCCACTTTCGTCATTCTCCACTCAGACCGACGCGTCCCTGGCCCTGAATCGTGTATTGAAATTCTCCTGCCTCACAAACCACGCATTGTGCGTCTTCCACTCCGCATCAGGATGCTCAAGTTCAATCTGCAAAACATCAGCTCACACCCCCTCTCCCGAATCTCGGGATGTGACTCACCTCGAATCGCCTCAAGAAACTCGGCACTAGCTTGTAAACCTCCAACAAGCTCACATTCTTGCCGATGCACGTCCTTGCACCAGCACCGAACTGGAACATGGTAGCTTTCATCTCCTTGAGCTTCTCCGGGCGCGCCTCGATCCACCGTTCAGGCTTGAAAGAATCTACATCTGCGCCGAAGATTTCTGGTCGGCGGTGAAGGACCCAGGCGTTGCACCCAACGATCGTGCCGCCTGGAACAAAGTTGCCCAGGATGTCCATGCCTTGTTGAGGCACGATGCGCTCAAGCATAAGCCCGGGGGCAGGGTGCATCCGAAATGATTCCTGTATGACTGCGTCGAGGTAAGGGAGCTTTTGAGACTCAGCCCAAGAGACTGTCTTGTCGGCTCGTGCTTCGACGGTACCGTCCGCAACAGCATCATCAAGCTCCTTCATCAACTTTGCGTAGACCTGGGGATGCTTAAGTAAGAAATAGAAGACGCTTGAGAGGGAAATCGCGGTCGTTTCAGAACCGGCAAAAACCATGGAGGTGCATGAGGTGAGAATTCGGGTATCGTCCATGAACTCTGGGTGGTCGAAGGCTGCCTGCGAAAATTTGGTGAGAAGATCCACACCACGAGGGTTGGACTGGTTTTCAGGGAGACCGTAAGCCTTGATCTTCTGAATTTCACCAGCGCGCTCATTGGACCGGGTTTGCGCAAAGAGAGTAACTGGAAAGACCGTGTTGTTGAGGCCGATGCGCTGTGCTAAGAGACTGATGGGGTTCTTCTCGAGGAAGAGATCCAGAATCGGCATTTGGCCGATCTAATGAAGCGTAAGTTTAGGCCCCCAAGCATGAACTGTCCAGAAACCAACTTACCGGTCCCGCATAGCTCAGAAAGCGCTGTATAAATCCAATGATCCCATCAACGTCCCTGTCCTCTTCCACGAATCCGAGACGCTTGCTCCATGTCAAATCTCCAATGACATCGAACGCAAAATATTGTAACCATTGACTGAAGCTGCATGTTTTGCCGGTGCTGGCGTACATCTCTTGTGTTTTGTCAAGAAATACGCCCATTGTAGAGCTCACGAGCGGTTCGTAGTTGACGAGCGAGCTCATGGAAAAGGCACTGTTGACGCAGCGGCGGTATTTGGCATGGTAATCTTCATCCGTGGTGGAAAAGAGGGACTGGAGGCGGTGGCCCTTGGAGACGGCGTTTTGGACGGGGTAGAAATCGGACTATTGAGGGGTCAGACCACGGCCTTCGCAAGTGAAATGTTGGTACAAACCTTCGTCATACCCTTATTCAAACCGTAAATGATCTTGATAGACTTCGGATCCGAAAATGAGAGGACATTTGGCCCCATTCGCACAATATCGCCATGTTGGCGGTGAAGCTTAATGGCGGTCCACTGGTGGTGTCTTCCCCAAACGTCCCAAAACCTCCACCAGTTCGTATAACCCGCAAGCCGTGGCCCCGGGTATTTGTTCAGACCTTTCCAAAACTTGTTGTTCAGTAGCCATCCGGAGACGACAGAAGCGAGTACGAGCGGCCAGTACTGGACCAGCAGCGGGAGTACTTCGTTGAGAAGCATTGTGGCTGATTTCTTGCGTGTTGAAGAAGCAAGAAATAGATGAGGATAGCGCTAGGTTTACATGTTTAGGCTGGTCGCCGCTTTGTATACGAGTGAGTGACGATAGCCGCGTGCAGCTGCTCTGATTGCCGTGGCCAGCGTGCTCAACTGAGCGAACGATATCTGGAATGGTGCGCGTCGGAAACGAGCTATAATGGGAGTCGGCAGTTGGGGAACAAAGGTAGCGCCTCCAACCGCCAGCGGAGATAAAAGCTACGTACCCCTTCTGGGGCGCTGCGTGCTGGGGTCTCCACCTTGGCAATAGATGTGTAGAGACCGCGGGGGCGGGGTCCGCTTTTCCGCCCGCCAGCCCTCTTTGCCATCTCACCTGTGCTTTTTCAACCCACGATGGTATCCGTCATATCGATTGCTTCATATAGATGATGACTTCTCTTGGAATAGCTTTGGCAGTCCCCGGTTTCGCTGGGAGCGTGTGCAGTACCATGACTTCGTCCGCGCCACCCTACAATCGTCGATTTTCGATCCTGCTTGACACTGCTCCAAACGGCTCATCTCCATGCGAGGTCGTGAACTGCCGATGAGGTCAACATGGCGGCTAAGCATCGTACGAGCGATAGCAGAGGCTACGGGCCAGCCGCTGGACGGCAGTTGCGGATTGTCGGTCCAAGATCCAATTGCCGAGCTAGAGCTTCCACGCTGAATCAGCGTGTGATACGGAGCGGCCAATCATCTTGGCCATCGCTTCGGAGCGGATCCGGTGAACTGTCCGTCAGCGTCGCCTGTGCTTTTGGCGAGCAAGTGTTTCAGGTGTACTCTGGAACTGGTGACGATACGGCTGCCTTGCTACTGCCTTCCTTGCAAAACAAAGACCTGATATGCTGTGCCATTGTCCACGCAGTGCTCGGCGTTTGAGAAGATGACGAAAACCAATGCAGAACGCTATAAATCAACAGATCCCCTCTCGCTGCAGACAATCGAGTCATTTGGTCGATAGTATAGTCAATCCTGCATCATGCCGATTGAAGAGTACACCCTCCATCGACAGCAATGGGACTTTCAAGGTGAGTAAATCAGAGTAGCTCAAGACGGCGTTACTCACCAACCACAGACAGCCTGCCTGTGCCTCTCGAAGAACGAATGGGTTGCGCCGTATCGCTGGCACAAGACTTGCCTGCGCCAAACGACATACTCGTGCAGACTGGATCAACCTTATGCGCTACGATACCCGCCGAATTGAGACTTGTGATATGGGAGTATGCAATCGGTCGGCAGACAATCCACATCGTGCACAAGTACCGAAGGCTCGGTCATGCTGTATGCGATACCGAATACTGGACGGAGAACCGAGCAGAGAGGCCCAACTTACGCGCGTCCTCGTACATGTACACCTATGGTTCGTTGCCACCAACGAAGCAGCTAGCCGACTGGAACATGTGCAGCCTGCTCCTGACATGTCGAAAAATGTACGATGACCCCTTTGGGCGTGTCCTCCTATGCTAAAAAGCTTACAGACACGAAGAAACCGCCACTCTTCTGTACACGAGCAACACGTTCGTTTTCTGGGACTTGCGGACGATCAATGTTTTTAGGCGAGGAATCCATTCATGCCGTTGGGAGGCAATCCAGTCGGTCGAGATCTACGCAATGTGTTACCGCGCAGACGACATTGAAGAGACCACGAGGGGAAAAAGTCGTCTCCAACTCGAAGCATGGCCTTTGGCGATTGCGGCGCTAGCTACACTGCCCCATCTCCGCCACATGCGTGTGTTTGTGGGGAATACGTTGCACCTTGATCCGAACTACATCAATGGACGGCGGAGCCCCAGACCTCATGCATCGACTATTGCGTTTCTGGAGAGGTTGCAGGAACTCGGTATAGGGTCTGAGATATTCATGCCCTTGAAGAGGAAGAGGTCGGCCCGTGAGCAATGTAAATGGAATTTGCACGCATTGAAAGACATGGAGAGATTGCGTCTTGAATTGAAAGACAAGGAGCTGGACTGTAGCGTATCCATTGGAGACATTTGGATGACGGTCGATCAACTGAGCGTACGATGAAGCGGCAAGAGTGTGGAATATGTTGCAGATTTCGCTACTGGCAAGTGATGTCAGCGAAGCAAGTGGTCTTGTGGCGGGTATCGCAGTGGGTCATGCGACGATAAAGGAAACGAAGCACCATCTTCGCATACGTGAGCGTCCTGCAATCCAGGAGTGGCCCGTAGTGCTTTCTTACATTGATAGGCGACCACATGGGGTGAGTGTTAAGGTCGTCTTCTCATTCGGTAGGATTTGGCTCAATAACAAGCTTGCCACTGATCTTACTTTGACGCCAATGTAACCTGGAAATGGTATACAGTATGTATTCCATAATCCTGTTTCTAGTCGTGTCGCTTACCCTTACAGCCGTGTACGCGCGCCGCGACCTGATCCGAAACTCAATCGACTGGCGATCGATGCCCAACAGCCAGGGAGTAGTGAGCGATTGCATACTCGCCAGCGACTACGCCTGGACGAGCACCTGAGTACCACCGTGACGACTATCATGCAGGTAAAAGTCAACCGACTGGATGGGGTAATTTTCAAAGACATTGGTGGATCTAGCACGAGATCTGCGCGACTTTTGCGAGCCCGCACGACTTCCCCAGACTCTTCCCGCGTGGCGTAGGTCATGAACGAGATGTAAATTCCGAGGGCTGGAATCTGACGATAGGCTGGGGTGCGAGATGTACTCGTGATCATTTACTTCTAGCCTCCTCCAATCCGCAATAGGGAGGCTTACGAGAGACGACGGTAGTGGACAATGAGACGGAGTGCAGCGAAGATGAAAGTGAAAAATGGCAGAAAGCATACCTAGACTTGGAATCGAGACATACGAGCTTGGAGAATTGCCGCTCGGGTGTTGGGCACTCGGCGCGGCGGGCCTACCTTTGCTTCGCGTTCTGCTTGCGAGCGTTGACTCATCGCGAATCGCGATCCACGTCGCCGTGCAGGCGGCGGACATTGGCGTATGCAGCCGTGACTCCCACCAGCATCTTCTGAAACGGCGTCGAAAAGTCTGTCTGCACGATGGTCCATTGGCGATGACAAGGAGCAGTCGCTACAGCAGCTGAGAAATGGCTCGTTGGAATCAAGCCTGTCGGTATTGTGTTGGAGACGGATGTAGATTCAATGGTTCACCGTTGGTAGCCGGCTCGCGGGCACATGACGGCAAATTCCTGTTCTGCGCAGACCCCTGTCGAGCTGAGGACGCACCAAAAGCGGCAAAGCAGACGATGCTCCTTCATGCCCACGATGCACGAGCAACAGTGCGTGCTCGTGGGGAAGTGTTTCTCCAGAACCCAACGAAGCAGCGGCAGAAGACTTGGGCACGCCGCCACAAGTCGGACGACGGCCGCTGTGAGGCGTGAGGCGCAGTCTGGCGGATGCGAGCACGAGGTGCAGGATGCGGCTTCGCCTAAGGTGTGCAGATTTTGAAACAGCGACGACGACGGGCGCTCCTATCGATAGCATCGCGCATATGGGACGACGATTGGTGGATCCGGGGTCGGCCGCATGGTCAAGATTTGCGCAATCGCCTGCCTCAGCCTCAGTACAGGACACTCGATGCCAATGGCGAAGTGGGTGCGAGAGGGGCACACGGCGGTTGAAACGGCCGTACCGGCGGCAGCGTACTTTTTCTGCGGAGACTCTCCCTGGACTTTGTACGCTGTGTTCACGTAGACTAGTGGACTCTCGGCCAGCGCGAGCCAGTGTCAAGGAACAGGTGGTGGATGACTGTCGTCGGGCGCTGCGAAGGTCGGCGGAGGCGACGCCGAGGACGATCGCCGTGGCCGCCACGGCCCAGGGCCACGACCACGGCACAGCCACAGCCACAGGCGAGCAAGCCACCTTGCCGGTTCTGGTTGCAAGATCGCGCTGCCCGGTCGCCGTCGTCGTCATGGTCGTCGACGATGCTTGAGCGTTCTGCTTCAGCACGCGCCCGAGCTACTCGCGACGGCAGTCAAGATGCACGCGCGAGCTCGCCTAGACCGTGTCTGAAGGCCCGTTGCCATCACACGAGGCCGCGTGAGAGGCTTTTCGGAGCGGATGGCCCCCCTGCTCGCATCCCGGCCATGCCAGCTGATTGGGCCGACTGTTTCTCGCCCATCTTTAGCCCCAAGCAACGTCGTCCTGTCGTCGCTCCAAGACGACCACGTCCAACTCTCCCACCTTCCTTCAACACGAGAGACCGCCCCGTGAGCCCCTAGCCCGCACTCTATCCGCCGTGCTCCCCTCTGTCCGCGTACTTCCGCATCTGGCAGCAGCACCGCTGCGGTGCGCGCTCCTGCTGGGGGTGCTGGAGGAAAGCTTCTGGAATCCACATCGTGTGCGGGATGCCATACCGGTACCGCGACCCTCCATGCTCGAGGCCGCTCCACTGCAGGCGCAATCCCAGGAGCAGAGAGCCGGCGCGCGCGACCTCACACGAGGCGTACTGTTGTGCCAGCCTGCGCGCATCCGATCAGGCCCCTTGTGCATGGTCCACCGTGAGCCCGCCTTCAGCTGCCTCGTCCAGCATCGACAGACTTGTTGTGTGCTTTTGCCATTTCCGCAAGCAGGCTGGCCAAAGGCCGTAGTCTCTGTCATCTCCGCCTGCGCATGCTACACGGCGTATGTATGGCGTTTGGGCGGCCATGAGGCCATCGCAATCTTTGGGCGCTCGCGCTCCACCTATCCACGCGCTACAGCGGCGTGGGCATGGCGGTCGCGGTTCCGGTCGCGCTGCCGGTCGGTCAGCTTGGATCCGACTAGACCTGCAGCTGCATCGTCGCCATATATGCACGACAAACAAGCTAGATGCGCAGTGCAGCCAAACGGGGCAGTGTGCATGAGAGACCCTTGCCGAGCTTGTGGCCACGCCGAGCGGGCCATGATCTTCCCCTCGTCAGCGCTCTTAAGAAAGATGGCACCCTCCCCCACTAGCCTTCCCTACCCTCCACCTCTCCCCTCGCCGTCCTCCCCTCTCATTCGCCCGTCCCCTTCTTGTCTCCTCGTCAATCCCCAAGGCCGTCACCAAACGTAATCCCGCCTGAGACATCTTCTTCTTCTTCTTCTCTTTGTTCTTTCTTTCGTTGTTACTACCGTCCCGTCTAATATTGCATCGCCTCGCCTCGCCTCGCCTCGCACCGCCTCGCACACCGCCACGACCACTCACAATGCCCATCCAGCTGCTGCCGGCCTCGGCAGCCGCTTTCGCGCCACGCTCCACCGTCAACATCGTCCTCAGTTCCAAAGCAGAGCCCTGGTTGACGCAGACCTTGAAGCGGATAAACCGAGTCAAGCGCCCGCTCAACAGTGTCCAGCAGCACACGCGGTGTCTCACCGAGACCCTGTCCGGCGCCAACGCCATCTGGTCGCTGTGTTCCATCATGGTACCAAAGGCCCCGGATTCGGAACTGCGCAAGGACGTCAACCCGCTTGTCGAGGC
>Ga0247803_1001923_pt1 | contig 10700 bp, 9 predicted proteins | sample UWRJL014104B1_FD_180928 | JGI IMG/M metagenome (GOLD analysis project Ga0247803, IMG submission 180928) | Plant litter microbial communities from Arlington Agricultural Research Station in Wisconsin, United States - UWRJ-L014-104B-1 | ecosystem: Environmental > Terrestrial > Plant litter >...
AAAAGTCTGGCTTCGGAAATTAATGTTAGTGCGACGGAATTAAATCAATACGTTAAAAACTCAAGAGCCCTTCCAATGGAAATAATGGTTAGGCTGGAGCTTCATAGCCATGGTATCATACCAGCAGAAAATTGGCTGGCACTTATTTCAAAGGAAAAATTTCATTTATTAAAAGCAAATGAACCTCTTAGAGAGCAGCAGAAGCAGTTTGTCATTATTTAAGCTGTACTTGCTAAGTTTAATGATGCGTTAAGCCATTACCTGGAGGTTGAGGCCGGGCGGCCGGTGCCGTTCGAAGTCCTCCGTCTCCACTGAGAACGTTTTAAAAATAATCAAAACCCTGTTTAAATCATTTAGACAGGGTTTTTTGTTTGCTTAACCGACAAAACATTCAAATATTCCCAAAATTAAGCAGCGTCAATCGTTGCGTCTTTTTACTCTGATAAAATACGCGCCGAAAAGCTTGTAGCTTATTTGGGGACAACCTGTTAAATGGATTTACATCTTGATTTTAAAGCTTAACAATTCAATTTTTGTTCATCTTAAAACAATTAAGTTATGTTAGAAAAGAGCTTTGGATTGTTTTTCTTTTTGAAAAAGCCAAAAATCGAAAATGGAGATGGAACCTTCTACGTGTATTTAATAATTACGGTGGACGGCGATTCAAGAGAGATCTCAACGAAAAGCCTATGGCATCCTTCGAAATGGTCGAAAGATGTTGGGTGTGCTTCGGGAAAAGAGGAAAACTCAAAATCCTTGAACTCTTTTTTGGATACCTATAAGGAAAAAGCATACCAGGCAAAAAAGATGCTTTTAGATAATGATAGGGATATCACTGCCCAGGCTATGAAAGTTATTTTGACAGGCAAAGGGGAAGAGCGTAAAATGATAATCGAATTATTCCAGTACCATAACGATCAAATGCAGGCTTGGAATTGCAACTTTTTTATTACAGAATATTCATTTTGGTTTAAATCGATTAGAAATTGTAACCAAAATAAAACAGCAAAATACCTTGGTAATTTTAAGAAGATAGTTTTTGAATGTGTGAAAAAAAGTGGTTGCGAAGCGATCCTTTCGCAGAATTTAAATTAATGAAAAAGGAGGTATTGCGTCGACCGCTGACAGATGGGAAGTTAAAAGTTATTGAAAATAAAAAAATTGAAATTGAGAGAATTGCTCAGGTCAGAGACATTTTTCCTTTTAGTTGTTATACCGGTCTGGCTTATATTGATGTGAAACAATTAAGCCGTAACCAGATTGCAACAGGTATTGATGGCGTGTACTAGATATTTAGCAATCGGCAAAAGACGGAAAGCGCTACCAGCCGCAGTGGCTATAATATAACAGATCAGGACGCCAGTGCGATGATGATGAAAAATAAGGTTGAGGTATTGCCCGCATATAATGTGCTGGCGGGCTGTGAAGATCAGTTTATTACCGGCGTAAGCCTGCACCAGAACACCAATGACGGCACCTGCTTCAAAGATCACTTGGATCAGCTGTCAGTTCAGCAGTCTGTGACCCCTGAAAACATCATTGCTGACAGCATCTTTGGTACCGAAGAGAATTATGAGCTACTGGAAAACAAGGGGATAAACAATTATTTGAAATTCCCCCAGTTCCATAATGAGCAAAAGAAATCCTATAAGAATAACCCTTTTTTAAAAGAGAACTTCTATTACGATCCCGCTGCCGATAGCTATACCTGCCCCAATAAGCAGCAGATTACTTTTCGAAGCAGCTAATTTCCACATAATACAAGTTGGCTTGATTTGAATATAGCTGAAAGATAACGTGTAATAATTTAGAATATACGCGCTAGGCAGAGACGCCATTCGACGCTGAGACAGAAGAATGCAACCATTTACAATTCAGAAAGAATTCGAAATTGCCTGATAGGTTTACCGTTTAGATGGGCTTAAAGTACCCATCAGGACACCTACAATGATTTTTACTGAATGGCATCTGCTTCCCTATTAGCGAACGAAACTCTCAAAAAGGGTTCCAAATTCAATTTCCGGGCCTATCCATTAGCCCTTGGTATTCTGCTAATTGCAGTTTCGAACCTGACGCGTATTGCATTGACGCTCAAGTCGGCGGGCACAGCTGAATATAACCTAAACAGCATCCTAGGGATATTTACAATAGGTCTTTTCTACGACTTGATTAATGCGCTGTATTTTGTTTTGCCGCTGATGTTGATGGGATGGCTTACACCTTGCCGGCTCACTATCAAGCCTGGCTACAAATTGCTAGCAAATGGTCTCTTGTTTATACTAATATTTCTTCTTTTGCTGGATGCGGTTTCGGAATGGATTTTCTGGGATGAGTTTGAATCGAGGTTCAATTTCATAGCTGTTGACTATCTGGTCTATACCAATGAAGTGCTGGGCAATATCCGTCAGTCTTATCCGGTTGAAATAATCATCACCTTTCTGCTAATTTTAACGATCCTATTGACGTGGATGATGACTACCGTACTTTCAAACCATACTATTTATCCATTCAGTTTCTGGAAGCGGTCTGTTATAACCGGCATCTATTCAGCTGTAATAATTGCAGCTTATTTTTTCGTCGACAACAAGGTCAGACAGTTTAGTAATAACAATTATGTTAACGAGCTTGCGGGCAACGGGATGTATGAGCTCTTCGCGGCTTATCGCAACAATGAACTGGATTACAACCAGTTCTATGCTACGTTAAGTAATCAAAAAGCCTTTGTTGATATTCATGCACTGATCAAAACCCGGGAAAGCCATTTCGTAGACCAAAATCCGTTCAGCATCCGGCGTGACATTGTGAATTTGGGGCCGGAATTGCGCAAAAACGTTGTTTTGATTAGTGTTGAGAGTTTGAGCGCTGATTTTCTAGGAAGCTTTGGCAACACCCAGCATATCACGCCGTTCCTGGATTCGCTGGCAGGGGTAAGTCTTTTATTTACCAATCTCTACGCGACTGGTACACGGACGGTGCGTGGATTGGAAGCATTGTCCATCGGCACACCACCTACACCAGGCCAGTCGATTGTACGACGTCCACATAATGAAGAACTGTTTACAATGGGAACTGTCTTCAAGCGAAAAGGTTATCAAACAAAGTTCATTTACGGTGGCTATGGTTATTTTGATAATATGGGCTATTTTTTTGAGCACAATGACTACCGTGTGGTGGATCGGAATGCTCTTAGCAAGAAAGAGATTGATTACGAAAACATCTGGGGTGTGGCCGATGAGAACCTATTTGAATTGGCGATGCGGGAAATTGATAACGGGACACAGGCTGGAAAACCGGTTTTTACGCACATCATGACTACTTCCAATCACCGTCCTTACACGTACCCTGATGGCAGGATTGACATTCCTTCCCACACCAGCAGGGAAGGTGCTGTTAAGTACACGGATTACGCCATCGGACAGTTCATCAAAAACGCTAGTCAAAAGCCTTGGTTTAAAAACACGTTGTTTCTCATTGTTGCAGATCACTGCGCGTCAAGCGCGGGCAAAACCGATTTGCCCATTGATCGTTACAAGATCCCGCTACTTGCCTACGCACCTGGCTTTGTAAAGCAAGGCACTATGCCCAGGCTTATGAGCCAGATTGATCTGGGGCCAACAATCCTGGGGTTGCTTCACTTTTCCTACCGCAGTCAGTTCTTCGGTTATGATATTTTTAAGCTTGAAGCTGGGCGCGAGCGGGCCTTTATCAGTACTTACCAGAGTTTAGGTTACATCAAGCATGACTCGTTAGTAATACTGAAACCGCAAAGAATCAGCGGCACATTCGTTCCAAACTTCGACGATGGTTCAAGGCGTGCTGTCACTTCGGATAATCGACTCATTAATGAGGCCATTGCCTGGTATCAATCTGCCAGCTTTCAGTTCAAAAACGGATTATTGAAAAAGTAATGGAAACTAAAATGAATTATCAATCGGTGCTTGATCAAATTGAAGCTTTTGTGTCAGCTCAATTATCCGCTTATGGTGAGCCGTTGGCGTATCACAACCTGAATCATACCCGGAATGTGGTATCAAATGCTTCGCAAATTGCTGCGCACTATCAATTTTCTGCTCCGGATCAATTTGTGGTTTTATCAGCCAGTTGGTTTCATGATCTGGGCTACGTAAATGGAGACCCTGCGGGCCACGAGCAGCGAGGTGCATTAATTTTCCGTGAATTCGCTAACAGTTTGTTAATTGAGGGTGATCTCATAGCACACGTAATAGGTTGCATTTTGGCAACGACGCTACCTCAAAAACCTACTAATTTATTAGAATCAATTGTCTGCGATGCAGACCTGTATCATTTTGGCACATCAGAATTTGCGGGAAAAGACCTGTTAATGTTAGAAGAAACCAGCCATAGGTTGAAAACAGATTTCCCTGCTGCCAGCTGGCTGGCAGGATCCGCAAAGCTCTTACGGTCTCACCAGTTTTGCACTTCCTATTGTCAGGACAAACTTACAGACCAAAAGCAAGATAATCTCAGGCAATTGGAAGCCCGAATGGGCACCGCATCCAGAGCAGATCAATAAACCAGCTGGTGTTTGCGCACTGCTTTTCCCCATTTGTACTGATGCGTCCAGTATGCCACTTTCATTGATAGAAAACCAATACCTGCCCCCACAAGCACGTCGCTGATGTAATGCCGGTTATTGGCCACGCGCAGTAATCCTACGGACGAAGCCACTGTGTAAGACGCGTAAGGTATCCATGGATAGCGGTCTTTATACTCTTCATTCAAAAAGGTGGCTGCCGCAAAGGCCTGGGTGGTATGACCGGAGGGGAACGAATTGTAGCTGCTGCCATCAGGCCGGAGCGTATGGGTGGCAGATTTCAAAAGTGTAACAGTTGTCAGCGCCATTGCTTCCCCTTTAATCAGAATAACAGTCCGGTTAATAAGATCTGTTTTGGACTTGACGCCAAAGGCGTCAAGTCCAAAGGCCACTATTAGGGGTGAAAATTGAAGATAGTCATCAACCTTAGTGCGGAACCGGGGAATGAGGTGGTTTCGTTCTTCGGCCACTTCGTTTCTAATTGCTTCTTCGGAATGCCCTGTTGACAACAAACCACCGATAATCAGCGAAGCAGGCGGATAAAATGACCGGCGTGTGATGGGTTTTTGGGTCGGCAGCGTATCACCTGGCATCATAGGTGAAGCACTCGCCCAGCTGCTAAATACAATAAGGATTATCAATGTACGCATGATCAGAAATAGAATATATGGACGAAAGTCAAAATTTGAAGCTGTAACCCGCTCGAATCAACTGGGTTTCGTAGTAATCGCGGCTTGTGTAATTAAAGCCTTCGCCGTAAACAGTTTTGCGAATGATGAGCGTTCCGAGAAGATCGGTTGCATTCACAAACAGCTCGCCTTTACGCAGCTGACGTTTTGCGCCTGCATCAACGAAGAAGCGATAACCGGTTCGGCCCTGCGGTACGATGTCGGGTGCGTGATAGATAACTGCTAGCTGCAACTCGGTCTTTTTTCCTTTTAATAACACATTGATTTTCGCACTGCCTGAAGTAAGCTGCTGTTTGCCAGCACTGTATATTGAACGGACCGGATAGAGGTTTTCCACCGTAAATGCATCAATGCTACTGCGGTAAAGGTTAGCATTGACATTAAGCGAAAACCATGGGGCAAGATCTTGTTGCCAGACAAGTTCACCACCGATGTTATAGCTCTTACCTGCATTTTGGAAAAGATTGTAGATCAGTGTGCTACCAGGTATAGTAGTTCCAATGCGCGTAATAGTACCGTTAGTCTGCTTGTGATAAGCTGCCGCGTAAAGCGAACCGAGAGTCCAGTTGGATTTGTATCCTGCCTCAAAGGAGCTGGTAAATTGTGGTTTGAGCGCAGGATTTCCGATTTTAATGATTTCGGCATCGTCATATTTTGGGAAAATGCGGATATCCACTTCGTTAGGGCGGTCAACACGCCGGTTATAGAAAAGCGAAATTTTATCATGCTCATTGAGCTTAAAAGCCAGACGCACATTGGGAAAAGGCTTTGCGTAAAAATATCCATCACTCTTATAGGTGGGATGCGTTGGACTGACAGTATAACGCAGATTAATATACTCTACGCGCAGACCTGCTTCCAGATCGAACTTACGGTTTTCGAAAACATAGTTGCCGTACAAAGCAGGAATCGTTTCCTTGTAGTTGGCCCAGCCGCCTGCAAGACTATCAAGAGGTGAATTCAAGCCTGGAAAAAACTGCATATTGGCTGGAATAAACCTCCTTCGCAGTTTCATTCCGCCTTCAAAGCGCCCATAGCGCAGTGGCCGGATATAGTCAGCATTCAAATCGAAAACATTTTCATCCGAAAGTAGCTTAAATGCATCGTGACCAGTGAAATCGGGCATCATGTTGGTAAATAAATACTTCTCATCTTCCCGGTGAAATGTATAGTTAAAGCCAATATTCAGAAGGCGGCCCGGTTGTTGATATTTATGCTGGTAGGAGGCTGTCGCAGTGACCGTGGTTTTTAATTCATCTTCTAAAAACTGCCATAAGCGGCGGCGTTGCGTAAGATCTGCATTAAAAAACGGCTGATCTCCCCGGTCCAGGATTTTCTCGCTGCTGAATAGGGCAGAAGCCGACAATGCATTGTGCTCATCCCAATTCCAGTCAGCGCCTGCTTTGGATGTGATCACATTCGTACTTCGGTTACGCTTTAACTGCTGCCGGATAGTGTCGCCCGAATCGTAGTAACGGTCTGTAAATTCATTCTTGTTAAGTGTCGGTGTGTGCAGGTAATCACCCTGAAAAAAGATGTTCAGTTTTTGTTTTTTGTAATTAAGGGCAAACGAGGGGTTCAGTTTGAGCGTGTTTCTGGATTGCGGGCGGATGTCAGGGAAATTATCTTTTCGTACCCACAATGCGCCTAATCCCGTGGTCATGCCGACCTTGCCATTGAAGCCTTCCTGTTTATTCTTTTTGTAAATGATGTTGATAATTCCTGCATTACCATTTGCATCGTACCGGGCGGAAGGGTTATTGATGATCTCGATCCTTTCGATGGCAGATGCGGGGATATTATCAAGACTTGTCTGATTTCCAAAGCCGGTCAGCGCAGTCTGCTGACCATCTACCAGCACTGCGACCTTGTCGCTTCCGCGCAGCATCACCTTCCCGTCTTCGCCAGCCGTAACACCTGGCAGGTTTTTCAGCGCTTGCAAGACAGATCCGCCACTTTGGCTCAGGTTTCTGCTGACGTCGAAGACTTTCCTGTCAAGCCGTGCATCTATGCCATCGGCCTGGGCTCCTTTGACGAGCACCTCTTGCAAAACCTTGGCGTCTTCGCGCATTTCAAGCACACCTAGGTCAAGGAAAGCGCTCAATGCGCCTACCGTTAAAGGTGTTTTCAATGTTTGAAACCCAAGGAAAGCACATTCTACCAAATAATTTCCTGGTACAATATCGGATAGTGTAAAGCGTCCATCGGCAGCCGTGATCGTTCCGGTCACAAACGCGCTGTCCTTTTCAGTTTTCAAAATCACATTGACGAAAGGCAGCATTTCCTTCTTAGGAAGCGAAGAGACCTGTCCCGACATTGTGACCTTGCTTACCTGAGCGTGAACGCTATTGAGTGCTGCTATCAACAATAACAGGATTAACGATTTTAGGAAAGCCATTCAGGTTCTTATTTGATCTGATGGTGAAAGTCGTAATCGATTTGGAAGAAATTTAGAATTTCAGAAGCTTACAGTAAAATGATGATGTCCGCAGTTGAAATGATACGTGATCTGCCAGCCGTACCGCTCACAGATCTCACGGGCGATAGCAAGTCCAAGGCCACTACCGGCATGCTCGACAGATGCCTGTGCGAACCGCCGGAAAAGGTTTTGCTCATTAAGCGGTGAAATGCCCGTGTTGTCAAATATTATCTTGCGTTGGTCCGAGCGTACAGAAACGCTGCCGCCTGCCGGGGTGTAGCGCAGCGCATTCACAAGCAAATTGGTTAGCAGGATTTCTAAAAGGATAGGATTGGCTTGCAATGTCATTTCACTTACTTGCTGGGTACAGCGAATGCCGCTGCTTTCAAACCGATCGGCGAATTGCGCGCTCAATTCAGCAAGTAACCCGGGAACCGAAATGTCCAGCTGGTTGTCAAATTGGGCATGTTCGATTTTTGCCAGAAGTAAAAGGTTTTTATTAATCCTTGTCACGCGGTTAATGGCCTGATACGCATCTTCTAGGATCTGCATTTGCGGCTGATCCAGCAAGTGGCTTTGCAGCAGCAGGTCAAGCTTAGTTTTGACAACTGCTAACGGAGTTTGCAGCTCATGGGAGGCATTTTCAGTAAATTCTTTTTGCTGCCTGAAGGAGGCCAGGCTAGCATCAATGAGCCGGTCAAGGCTTTGGTTCAAATCACTAAATTCAGTAACTTGCGATACAGGGAATGCTACTGGTTTGCCGCCTTCCAATCTGAAGGCATTCAGACTGGCCAGTGTATCATAAAATGGCCGCCAAACGCGCAGCGATGTTCTGCGGTTAAGATAAATGAAGCCTGCAAATAGCACAATAAAGAAGAAAATGGTGACCGCCGCGATCGCCAGGATCGTTTCGTCGATTTCTTCCATATTGGTTTCAATCAGCACCCGTAGGAGTGTTCCATTCACACGGATATCGGTCGTCAGGCAACGAAACTGCTCACGGTCTTTCATGAAAGTATCAAACCGGATCAGCGTGTAACTGCTGTCTGCACTGGGCGCAGTAGCCTGGGTAAAAGAAAACCCTGGCTGCACTTTGTCCAGTACACCGATCATATCAGTCACAGAGCTGTCGGGAAGATTCAGGCTGGTCAATCTTTTTTCAAGTTTTTCACGGATTGCATAATGGTGTTTATCCAATTCATTTTCCCAGATCCAGTTAATGGTTAGAAAATAAAAGGGAATACTCACGATCAGTACGACCAACGCATAAATCACCAGCGGGCGAAGGCTTTGGTCCAGTAATTTATTCATCCTTCCCATTTGTAGCCTGTTGCGTAGATCGTTTTGAGATAATTACCGTAACCAGCTTCGGTCAACTTCTTTTTCAGGTTTTTAACATGCGCATATACGAAGTCATGGTTATCAAACATATCGGCAATGTCTCCTGACAAATGCTCCGCCAAGGCGCTTTTAGCGATCACACGGTTTTTATTGCTGATAAAAAATAAAAGTAGGTCCAGCTCCTTGCGCGTTAATAAGACTACTGAACCATTCACAGTTACAACTCTTGAAGATAAATCTACTTTTAGCTCGTTTTGCAGGACATTGTTTTGGTTGGCAAAGCTCCTGCGACGGATCACTGAGTAAATGCGCGCTGCCAGTTCAGGCAAATGGAAGGGCTTAGCCAGATAATCGTCTGCACCCGCATGCAGGCCCCTAATTTTGTTTTTGTAGTCGTTATTGGCAGAAATAATGATCACGCCGTCCTGCTGCCCTTGTTCTTTAAGGATGTCAAGAATGTCCAGCCCATCACCACCAGGTAGCATTAAATCCAAGAGGATACATTCATAACGATACAGCTCGACTTTTTCTCTGGCCTGTGCCCATGTGCCGGCATATTCGCACAGATAATCCTGTGCGGATAAATAGGCACCAATGTCGGCAGCGAGTTCTGGTTCGTCTTCGATGATCAGGATTTTCATTTCGGAAATTACGTCGATGATTTGGAATTCTTTTAGATTAAGATACATAAATTGTTTTTAACCTCCGTACAAAACTTTATAAGTAAGATTTCTACGGAGGTTAAATGTTAATATTCGAATACTCCTACTGGTTAAGAAAATATTAGATACAGACTCCATTCCAGGCAGTTGCTGGTCTATATCCTCAGTAATTTTTGAGCTATGCTACTTTCCTATATCTTTTCACACTATTTTTTAATCCAGTTAGACAAAGTAGGCTCAGTAACCTGGTAACGGTCTGCTATGTACTTCTGACTTGAACCCTTCAAAAGCAATGCTTCAATCTCGGGTCTGTACTGATCAAGTTTACTTTTACCAGGGCCAGTGGGCCTACCTAATTTTATCCCCGATCATTTTTTAGCCGCAAGTGACTCTTTCGTCCACTTACTGATCAGGTCTCTTTCAATTTCTGATACCATTGCAAAAACCATCGCCATTACTTTACTCTGAATTGAGTTGTCTAGTTGCCAGGCTGGAGAATTCGGAGCCACTGATCACCCAAATTCGGAAATTGAGGGCAGGGATTTTCGATTGGAATTGACCAGTGTAAGGGAATGATTGATAATTATTTAGCCTACGTTGAATAATAGTCTCTTGATGGTCAATCTGCCACGGAATCATATGGTCAGCGCGTCAGAATTCTCCACAAAAAACGCCACAGCTTCTATTTCGCAAGCATCCAGGCCTATATTTTACCAGGGTCAAACTTTATAAAAAGTACTATTCGAGCATTCTGGAAGCGTTGACAGTACTTAACCCCTTTTTAATCCTAAATCAAAATATTCCCAAAAAACCAATCGGCTCCTCACACCAATATAATAATTCCTTAACCCACAGGTAATACCACCTTTTTACTGTGCAACTACCTTTGTTGCCTTACAAACAACCAGTTGCATAACAGCCTTTACTAGTGCTGTTTTAAAGAACCGCTCATAAATATGAAAAAACGACTACTGCCGGCATTTTTTGCCTTGCTGCTGGGCCTCTTTGTGTCCTTTGTTTCAAATGGTCAGCTT
>Ga0247803_1001924_pt1 | contig 10689 bp, 10 predicted proteins | sample UWRJL014104B1_FD_180928 | JGI IMG/M metagenome (GOLD analysis project Ga0247803, IMG submission 180928) | Plant litter microbial communities from Arlington Agricultural Research Station in Wisconsin, United States - UWRJ-L014-104B-1 | ecosystem: Environmental > Terrestrial > Plant litter >...
GAGCCCCCGAGATATCCACAGCCCGCAACGGACGGTTTTCCCGCTCGGCCCAGGCCAGCGCTTCGGCCTCATCATCCAGGTCCAGCCAGTACAACCCGGTGGTATGCACCTCAGGATCGACACCGGTGGCGGCAAACAGTCGCTCACCCAGCTGTGGGTAAAAATCCTGGGACCAATGCGCCAACGCGGTGACCGCCGGGCTGTAGCGCCACGGGTAGAGTGGCGAGACGATGCCGCCGCCGGCCCAGGACGATTCCTGACCGACGTTCGAGCGATCCAGCAGCACAACGCTGTGCACTTCGGACGCGAGATTGAACGCTGTCAGCAGGCCAATCACGCCGCCGCCGACAATCACCACTTGCTGTTGCCTGCTCATGTTCTGATCCAACCGTTAGACAGAGGGCACAAAAGGCGCCCAAAAAAAGTAACTCAGCGCCCCCAGCAATCCTTGGTCGCGGCCGTCGCATTGACCACGCTTCTGACGCCAGTGTTGGTGATGGTGAAATCACCGCACTTGTCAGCTGCCATGGCTTTGCCAGCCTTGCGAACTGCCGTCAGCAGGAAGGTCTGATCGGTCAGTGTCTGGGTAATGGTGTAAAAGTCATTGCCTGGACTCAGGCCAGCAACGCCGGTGTAAACATTGTTCTGCGAATAAAAACGCTCGAGTATCTGCGCCTGCTCCGAAAGCAACCCCGCCACTTCAGTTCGGCGCCCCTTTTTCACGTATTCGGTCAGGCTCGGGTAGCCAATGGTGATGACGATCCCGATGATCGCAATCACGATCATGATTTCGATCAGGGTAAAACCTCGGTTGGATCTGCGCATGCCTCAACTCTCACTTACTGTATTTGTCGCCACATGATGCGACGGCTGCCGCCGCTGCCGGGCTTTTCCACCAGGGAGCTGATGCCACCGCTGGAGTCGTTCACAATCTTGCGGGTCGCATTGTTGACGATCGCGTTCAGCGTCGGAATACCACCGGTGAAAATCACTCCGCTGGAGATCGAATCCTTGATGTCGACCAAGCCGTCGCCATTGCTGTCGAGCACCGCGTAATTGAGCATCTTACCGCTGAATGCATCGAGCTCGACCAGTTTGCCAGTACCGAAACTGGCGCAAGGATCGGTGGTATCGACGCTGGCCGTGGTGAACACGATCCGGCTGGCCACCAGATTGGCCTGATTGATTACCCGCTCCCCCGTCAGCACGTTGTTGTACACCAGCGGCAAGTACCAGCCTTTCTTTGCCGGGTAGGTCACTTCGTTCTGGCTGGTGGTGATGAATTGCCCCGTGCTGCCCGAAAAAACGCCGGTCACCGCCTGCGCCTGCAAGCTGGAAGCGGTGACTTGTCCCGCACCGCCCTCTGCATCCCACACCGCGTAGAACGCCTGTAGATCCTTGTTGGTCTTGTCGGCGGCCTCATTGAATTTGCCGGTACCGAAAAACACTTCCTTGCCGCCCAATGCGTGATCGGCCAGCAACGGTTGCGCGGTAATCGGCTGGGTCGCGCCACCTGCCGTGGTGAAAAACGGCTTGCCGGAAAACGCCACGCCCCAGGTGTCGGGGCTAGTGCCACTTAAATCGAACTTCCACAACCGCCCTTTCAGATCGCCCCCATAGGCGGCCTGCACCACATTTTGCGAGTTGACCCTGAGCTTCACCGACGACAGACCATTGGGGGTTTCTGTACTGTCGACCACGATTTTCTTGATCAGCGAGCCGTCGCGGATATCCACCACATACAGCGCTGCCACCCCGGAGTGACTGCCATAACCGTTGGAAATGAATGCCGCCCATCGACCGTCGGCCAAGCGTGCCACTTCCGGTCGCGCATAGGCATAACCCAGATCATTGAAATCGTTCGCCGTGTTTGCTGTGGCCGGTGCGCTGATCTCCCACAACGCTTTCGTTACGTTACCGGCCGAAGCGTCGAACAGTTGCAGTGCATAAAAGGTTTTGCCCCCCGCCCCTGTTCCTCCAATCGCCAGGGTTTTCCAGGCGCTGTCGAGTTGGGTATCGAACACGCCGACCTGACCGTCGACCAGGTATTTGTGGCTCACCCCATTGATGTAAGTGGGGTCAGCGATGTAGCGCAATGATGGCAGCACACTGGAGGGCATATAACCGTAGCGTCTGACACCGCTGGTCGAGTTGATGACATTTACAAAACCGTCGTTGGCGTTCACCACCAGACTGGCGGTCATGTTGGCCGCTTTGATGGCGAGGTAGGAGCTGTAAGTGGTGTCACCCACTAGATCGGACGCGGTTTGGTCCGTGGGCCCGGCCAGCACGAGAGGCGAATTGATGATATCGCCGAGCAATACACTGCGCGTTCTCAATCCGGTTTTGTTGGTGCCTTTGCTCCACTCCACCAGATCGCTGCCAGTGATACCCGTGGGCAGGTTCTGGCTGAGGAAGGTCTGCTGGGCTGGGGAAAAATTGCCGTAGGCCAGGGTAACAGCGGCGTTGGTCACGTTATTCCAGGACTGATAGGTCGGCGCGGCAGCACCGGGCACGATGGTGGTATCGGTCGTCCACAGCACTGCGGCCGTGTTCACCGCTCCATCCGATGTGAAGCCAAAAGACTTGATGGTGCCGCGCCAGTCCTTGGGGTCGTAGCGGGTCTGGAAGTAACTTGAATTGCTGGACAACGTCGTGCCGTTGGCCACACCACTGCCACCAGAGCCCGCCTTGGAGGTGATGTCGCTGAGGGCTGAAGACAGCGAACTGTTGAGCCCGGCGTCATCAGTCGCCTGATAGTACTTGCCCTGCCCGTAGATCGCGGCGTCCGCCAGCATTTGGTTGGCCGCGGCAAACCCCACGGTGTAGGTACTCATGTTCTGCCGGGGAAAATCCGCGGCATCCCAGCTTTTACCCGCGACATCGACTCCCGTGGAGCGCATGTCGATATCGAAGGCAAACTTGGCGATGTCATCCAGGTACAGGGTGTCGCCCTCGCCGTCGCCAAAGCGGTTGGCGCCATCGTTGTTGCTGATCCCGTCCCAGTTCGGCAAGCGGTTGTCACCCAGTGCATCGTCAGTGGGAAAGGTTCGGTCGTAGGTGGGCAGTCCATCGGTGATCACCACCCCGTAATTTCTTTGACAGCGATACTGAACCGGGCTGATGTAGGTGGTGGGCCTCGAGTTGTTGTACGGCGTCATGCCACGAAAATAACGGGTGATCTCGTAATAGGCTTCAGCCAAGGGCGTATTGGCCTGCGCGCTCAGTTCATCGATTCCGGCGATCAAGTCATTGTAGTTGTCATCGGCCTGAGCCTGGGTCACGGAGCCGCTGACGGCCGCCAAATCACTGATCGAACGGACGATGTAACCGCCGTCATTCTTATGGTTGCCGACCGCCAGATTGAACGTCGACAGACCCATGCGCAGCGAGCGGTTACTGGCCACCAACGTCTTGGAAACGTTGCGCGCCACATTCATCCGGTAATCATTGGGAATCGAGCCATCGGTGAAATCCCGGTCGGAATTCTTTGCAAGGCTTACCAGATACGACAAGTATTTCGCCGAATAGCGAGTGTCCTCCCCCCCCACCGGATCGGGAAGCTTCAGGCAAAACGAATTCTGACCGATAACGCTGTTGCTATAAAAACCGTACCAATCCTTCGAACATGTTCCTCGAGTCAAACTCGACAAGGAAATATTGCTGTCGGTCATATCAAGTTCCCGCCCTTTCGAGCACGAACCATTCGAGAGGCAAATAGTCACCTGAGGACGCGCGATCGTCGGGTCGAAGCCTGCCGCCCAGATAATGCTGTTCATACTCCCCGAGTCATCGAGTAACAGCATCACATTGGGGGCCACGGCGGCGGCATTCAACAGCGGCGAATCCGAGGGTGTGAAGGCGTATGTCGGCGCTGCCAGATAAAGGCTCGACGCCGCGCCGCAGAACAACTGCAACAACCAACGGCGCCAGCCTGTGCGGGCCTCAGTACTTCGCATAGATACTCTCCACCACACTGCGCGAGTTGCCCGCGATGCCCACGGCGGTCACCCGGTACAGCGTTGCCGACGTGTTGCTCGGCACGTTCACGGCGGTCAGGGTGGTGCCGATGTTCTGCACCCCGTAAAAGCCGCTGCCAGAGGCGATCCAGGCCACCCCCGATGTTGAGTTGAACCCGGCGGCGGTTATGACCGACGCCTCGGCCGGCGGCGCACATTGGAGGGTGCCGCTGCAAACCGGCAATGAATAGGTGTCCATTTGCACCGCGCTTTCGCCGACACGCAGTGCCGCTTCTGCACCCTGGAACGACTGGTTGCGCAGAATCACGCTGCTGGCCATTTTTTCCTGCAACGTGGCGCTCTGCATTGATGAAAGCCCGATCAACGTCAGCACCAGGAGAAACACCAGGCTGACCAACAGCGCCATACCGCGCTGGGCGTGAGGGATCATGGGAGCAATACTCATCGGCCCTCCCCTCATGGCAATCGGTTGCGCAAGGCGGCAACCACGTTGAAGGTTTGTTCGCGTACCCGGTCGTTGGGGTCGTTCAGCGTCAGCGTCAGGCGCACACTGCGGATTCGTGCCGGATCGGATGGGTTGCTGCTGTAAGTGGAGGCGGCCGAATCCGTGGCCGAACTGGCGAGGCCAAAGCTCACATTGAAGGCTCTGACATTGTTCACTAGCACCTGTTGCGTCGGCGTGCCGGCACCGGAGCCCATCAGCAGTTGGTTGTTGCTGAAGCTGTAGACCAATCGCCGGATTGGAAATGCCAATTGCCCAGATGTCGGCGTTCGTGCATCGATGTAGGCCGTTGCGGAGTTGCGGCAATCGGAAATCACCGTCCAGGTTGGCACCCCGCCACTGCCGCCGACATCGGCGGTAACCAGCGTTAATTTAAGGTTGGCATTGTCCCAACTGATCGGCGTGATTTGACTGGCATTGAAGTTCCCGGCCGAGCTGGCGTCGATAATCGTGCCCAGGCAACCGAACATGCCGACCATGCGGATTTCCTGAATCATTTTGCTCAGGACGAACCGTGCATCTTCCTGCATGCCGGCGGCGGTGCTCTGACTGACGTAGGTGTTTTTAGCGGCGATAAAGATCTGCGCCACACCCAGCACCACAACCAGACTCAACGCCAGGGCGATCAGTAATTCGATCAGGCCGAACCCTTTGCTGGCTCTGATCATGGTGTCGTCGCCGGATCGACGGTGGCGCGACTGGTAAGAACAAAACTGCGGCGCGAATCGGCGGTATTGGCGGCCCGTGAGTCGTCCCAGGTAATGGTAATGGTGTACACCCGCTGGTTGCGGGTGATGCTGCCAGTCGCTGTGGCGCCACCGAAATTGACAATATTGGTGGTGAAATCGTAAAGGTCCTGATCCCGGGCGACGCCCAGGTTGCCTGAGGTTGGAGGCGTGACGGTGTAGTCGGCACCGGAATTGGCGCGAATGCGGTCCATCATGTCGTAGGCGATAAAACTCGCCTGGCTAGTCATCCGCGCGCTGTCCGTGTACTTCAGCGCATTAAGCTGAATCGCCGCAGCCCCCAACAGTCCCACCGTCAGAATCAATAACGCAACCAAGACTTCGATCAGCGTCATGCCCTCCTGTGCACGCTTGCTCCATCCCCTCATCCGCAGCTTCCGCCCAATAGAATTCGTCCGTTCAAACACACATTCAGTGTCCTGCTTTGCGCCCCCCGTACATAGCTGATCACCACCGCCGTGGACGGTGCCGACAACCCGCCAAGGTTGTTGAAGTCGATAGCGGTCACTCCTGAGGTTAGCGTCAGAGTCGCGCCGCTGCTCATCGCTGGAACAACCCGCAATACATTGGCCGGATTGCCGGTACCGTCAAAGACCGTTAATTCTCCGGTCCAGACGCTGCCGCCGGCCGTTGGGCGCAGCCGGGTGGTGACACCACGGTCGATGGCCTCTAATCGTGCGAAATTGAGTCCGCGTTGCAAATCGCCTATTTCGGTGTCGGCCTGGGTGATTTGCACCGAACGGGTGAACGCCGGTACGGCCAGCGTGATCAGGACCAGAAACACCGCGAGCGCGATCAGCAACTCGATCAGCGTGAAACCTTTTGTACGATGATCCATCGGTGCCCTCCGTTGCCGTCGGCTATACCTGCTTCTACACGCTAGAACATTCGACCGGCAGGTGTACGGTTGTTTTGCCATTACTCGCGCAGGGATCGCGCGGGCCGCAGCACTCCAAGGAGGGAGATGACATGCATCAGCGAGGATTCAGCCTGATCGAACTGCTCATGGGACTGACAATTGTCGGGATTGTTCTGCTGTTGGTCAGTCCGGCGTTCGCGGCACTCACCGAATCGAACCATCGCGAGGAAGCTGCGCAATCGCTGATCAGTGGCATACGCAACGCCAGAACCGTTGCAATCACACGCAACCAGAGCGTCGTGATTCACGCCATCAACGGCGACTGGAGTCAGGGCTGGCGGATCATTCTGGATATCAGTGGTAAAGGGGCCGAGGACGACAGCAATCCGCTGCTGATTGAGCGCGCGAGTGGCACTCGGGTGCCGATTGTCGGCAATTCGCCCGTCAGGCAATACATTCGCTTCAACAGTATTGGCGAGCCACAGATGCCCGGACGGGCCTTTCAAGCGGGGACATTGTACATTTGCGCCGCCCGCGAACCGGTCACTCAACTGCAGGTGGTGCTGGCCGCGACCGGCCGCGTCAGCCTGCGCAGCCATATGGCTGAGCAGGCGCTGTGCCCGGGGGGCAAAAGCGTTAAAGCAGTGAGCGGACGCGCAGCTCTTTAGGCATGGAGAAGGTGATGTTCTCCTCGCGACCGGCCAGTTCATCGGCACCGGTAGCGCCCCATGCCTGCAACTGCTGGATCACTCCACGTACCAGGACTTCCGGTGCGGAGGCACCAGCGGTGATGCCGATTCGCTCGACACCGTCGAACCAGCTCTTTTGCAGGTCTTCGGCGCCGTCGATCAGGTAGGCCGGGGTGGCCATGCGCTCGGCGAGCTCACGCAGGCGATTGGAGTTGGAGCTGTTCGGGCTGCCGACCACCAGGACCACGTCGCATTCGTCGGCGAGTTGCTTGACCGCGTCCTGACGGTTTTGCGTGGCGTAGCAGATGTCGTCCTTGCGTGGACCACCAATCGCCGGGAAGCGGGTACGCAGTGCGTCGATGACGCGGCTGGTATCGTCCATGGACAGGGTAGTCTGGGTCACGAACGCCAGTCTTTCAGGGTTGTTCACCTGCAATTCGGCGACGTCTTTCTCGTCTTCGACCAGATAGATTGCGCCACCATTGCTGCCATCGTACTGGCCCATGGTGCCTTCGACTTCCGGATGACCGGCGTGGCCGATGAGAATGCATTCACGGCCGTCGCGACTGTAACGTGCCACTTCGATGTGTACCTTGGTCACCAGAGGACAGGTAGCGTCGAACACCTTCAGGCCACGACCGGCGGCTTCGGTGCGCACGGCCTGGGAAACACCGTGGGCACTGAAGATCACGATGACGTCGTCCGGCACCTGATCCAGTTCTTCGACGAAAATCGCCCCGCGAGCACGCAGGTCTTCAACGACGAATTTGTTGTGGACCACTTCGTGGCGCACGTAGATCGGCGGCCCGAAAACTTCCAGGGCGCGATTGACGATTTCGATCGCCCGGTCCACGCCGGCGCAGAAGCCACGGGGGTTGGCGAGTTTGATTTGCATGCTGTGCCTCGTGTCTTGCGCGCAAGAAATAGCGAAAACTGTAAAAAACTTAATGTGGGAGCGAGCCTTTGTGGTGAGGGGATTTATCCCCCGTTCGATTGCGAAACAATCGTAAACCAGACAGCGCGTTCTCATTCAAGACCGCGGTGATTGGGTTTAGGGGCGCTTCGCACCCCAACGGGGGCAAGCCCCCTCGCCACAGAGGCTCGCTCCTACAAGTTACAGCGATTTGACGTTGATGATTTCGACGTCAAAGGTCAATGTCTTGCCGGCCAGCGGGTGGTTGAAGTCGATGGTCACTTGCTCGTCATCGAACTCTTTCACCACACCGGGCAACTCAGTATTGGCCGCATCGTTGAAGATCACCAGCAAGCCAGACGACAGTTCCATGTCCTTGAACTGCGAGCGCGGGATGATTTGTACATTCTGCGGGTTGGGTTGGCCAAAAGCGTTTTCCGGCGCAATCGTCAGCGTACGCTTGTCGCCAGCCTTGAAGCCGAACAGCGCTGCTTCGAAACCTGGCAACAGGTTGCCGTCACCGACCTTGAAGGTCGCCGGGGCTTTGTCGAAGGTGCTGTCGACGGTGTCGCCGTTATCCAGGCGCAGTGCAAAGTGCAAGGTGACTTCCGTGTTCTGGCGGATGCGTTGCTCAGCCAATACCTGTTCAGTCATGAACGGCTTCTCCGGTTTTCTTACTTTTGAACATGTCCAGCGCAAGCATTACGGCACCGACAGTGATTGCACTGTCGGCAAAGTTGAACGCCGGGAAATACCAGCGGTTCTGCCAATGCACCAGAATGAAATCGATCACATGGCCCAGGGCAATGCGGTCGTACAGATTACCCAGCGCGCCACCCAGCACCAGCGCCAAAGCGACGGCCAGCCAGGTTTCGTTACGCCCCAGACGTTTGAGCCACACCACCAGCACGCCACTGACCACAACCGCGATCAGGGCAAACAACCAGCGCTGCCAGCCGGAGCTGTCGGCCAGGAAGCTGAACGCCGCGCCCGTGTTATAGGCCAGGGTCCAGCTGAACAAATCGGGGATCACCACGATTTGCTGGAACATCTCGAGCTTGCCTTCGAAGTAGAACTTGCTGGCCTGATCAATGACCAGAACCAGCAAACTCAACCAGAGCCAGCTCAGCCGTCCGAAACGGCCAGCCGCATTAGGCATAGTGACGAACCTCGCCAGCGCCGCTGATGTTGTCGACGCAACGACCGCAGATTTCCGGATGCTCCGGGTTCACGCCGACGTCTTCACGGCAGTGCCAGCAACGGGCGCACTTGGCGTGGCTCGACTTGACCACTTGCAGTTTCAAACCGCTGACTTCGGTGACTACCGCGTCCGCTGGTGCCTGAACGAAAGGCGCAACGGTGGCGGTCGAGGTGATCAACACGAAGCGCAGTTCGTTGCTCAGCTTGGCCAGGTCGGCGCTCAGCGCCTCTTCAGCGTACAGCGTCACTTCGGCTTGCAGGTTGCCACCGACGGCCTTGGCCGCACGCTGGATTTCCATTTCCTTGTTGACCGCAACCTTCACCGCCATGATCCGCTCCCAGTAGGCGCGGTCCAGCTCGACGTTTTCCGGCAGTTCGGTCAGGCCTTCGTACCAGGTGTTGAGCATGACCGATTCGTTACGCTCGCCCGGCAGGTATTCCCACAGTTCGTCAGCGGTGAAGGCCAGGATCGGCGCGATCCAGCGCACCAGCGCTTCGGAGATGTGGTACAGCGCAGTTTGCGCCGAGCGGCGCGCCTTGCTGTTGGCGCCAGTGGTGTACTGACGGTCCTTGATGATGTCGAGGTAGAAACCGCCCAACTCCTGCACGCAGTAGTTGTGGATTTTGGAGTAGACGTTCCAGAAGCGGTATTCACCGTAGTGCTCTTGCAGCTCGCGTTGCAGCAGCAGGGTGCGGTCCACGGCCCAACGGTCCAGCGCCAGCATTTCTTCGGCCGGCAGGATGTCGGTGGCCGGGTTGAAGCCGGTCAGGTTGGAGAGCAGGAAGCGTGCGGTGTTTCGGATACGCCGGTAAGCGTCCGCACTGCGCTGCAGGATCTGCTCGGAAACCGCCATTTCACCCGAGTAATCGGTGGAAGCTACCCACAGACGCATGATGTCGGCGCCCAGGGTGTCGTTGACCTTTTGCGGCGCGATCACGTTGCCCAGGGACTTGGACATTTTGCGACCGGACTCGTCGACGGTGAAGCCGTGAGTCAGCAGCTCGCGATATGGCGCGTGGTTGTCGATGGCGCAACCGGTCAGCAACGACGAGTGGAACCAGCCACGGTGTTGGTCCGAACCTTCCAGGTACAGGTCGGCACGTGGACCGGTTTCGTGGCCCATCGGGTGCGAACCGCGCAGAACGTGCCAGTGCGTGGTGCCCGAATCGAACCAGACGTCCAGGGTGTCGCTGATCTTGTCGTACTGCGGCGCTTCGTCACCGAGCAACTCGGCAGCGTCCATCTTGAACCAGGCTTCGATGCCTTCGACTTCGACGCGCTTGGCGACTTCTTCCATCAATTCGGCAGTACGTGGGTGCAGCTCGCCGCTTTCCTTGTTCAGGAAGAACGGGATCGGCACGCCCCAGTTGCGCTGACGGGAGATGCACCAGTCCGGACGGTTGGCGATCATCGAGTGCAGGCGCGCCTGGCCCCAGGCCGGAACGAACTTGGTCTCTTCGATGGCTTTGATCGCCCGCTTGCGCAGGGTGTCGCCGGTCACAGGCTCTTTGTCCATGCCGATGAACCACTGCGCGGTGGCGCGGTAGATCAGCGGGGTCTTGTGACGCCAGCAGTGCATGTAGCTGTGTTCGATGACGCTGGTGTGCAGCAGCGCACCGACTTCGGTCAACTTGTCGACGATGGCCGGGTTGGCCTTCCAGATGAACTGGCCGCCGAAGAATTCCAGAGACGGTACGTAAACGCCGTTGCTTTGAACCGGGTTGATGATGTCATCGTTGACCATGCCGTACTTCTTGCAGGTCACGAAGTCGTCTACGCCGTAGGCCGGCGAGGAGTGA
>Ga0247803_1001926_pt1 | contig 10681 bp, 9 predicted proteins | sample UWRJL014104B1_FD_180928 | JGI IMG/M metagenome (GOLD analysis project Ga0247803, IMG submission 180928) | Plant litter microbial communities from Arlington Agricultural Research Station in Wisconsin, United States - UWRJ-L014-104B-1 | ecosystem: Environmental > Terrestrial > Plant litter >...
ACCGCCACAGCTGGGGCAATTTTGTTGAAAATATTGTACCGTCTCGCCGCAGGCCGGGCATTTATTCTTATCTTTTTTTGGCGGATTTTTTTTATTCTGTTCAAAAAGAGTGGCGTCAATAATAATGTCCATCTCATCGGCACTGGTGCCAAGGCTCTCGGCCTTTCTCTTAAGTACTTGACGTTCTTTATCGCTCAGGTAACCGTCTGTAAGGGTAATTTTGAGTAATTTTTCGAGTTCAGGATGCATTCGCCTAAAAATTATTGGTTGGTTATATGTGTGTTTTCAAAATTAATCAAACTGAATTAATATGCAACTCCCGGATGTTTTTTTTATTACCTGCCATAAAAATGAGTCAATTATTTTGAAATTCATATTTTTGCAATAACAACACAACTGCAAACAATGTATAAAACGCTCATAAGGCCGATGCTTTTTAGGTTTGACCCCGAAAAGGTACACCACTTTACGTTTTCGTCGCTGCGCTTTTTAAATGCTATACCGGGCTTGCCGTCTATAATAAAAACGGCTTATAACCTTAACGACCCGCGCCTGGAGCGAGAGGTGTTTGGGCTAAAGTTTAAAAACCCAGTGGGGCTTGCGGCTGGTATGGATAAAGATGCCACAATGTATAAACAGCTCTCTAACCTGGGCTTTGGCTTTATAGAAATAGGTACACTTACACCAAAACCACAGGAAGGGAACCCTAAAAAAAGGCTGTTCCGCCTGCGGAAGGATAAGGCAATTATTAACCGTATGGGCTTTAACAACGGTGGTGTAACAGCGGCGGTAGAGCGGCTTAAGCAAAATCCCCAGGGCAAAGGCCATGTGCTGATAGGCGGCAACATAGGCAAGAATAAGCTTACGCCAAATGAAGACGCGGTTAACGATTACATTATTTGTTTTGACGAACTATTTAACTATGTAGACTACTTTGTGGTAAATGTGAGTTCGCCCAACACGCCCAACCTGCGTGAACTGCAGGACAAGGAGCCGCTTACCAAGCTGCTGCAAACCCTTCAGGATAAGAACTTGGCGAAACCAAAGCAAAAACCCATATTGCTAAAGATAGCGCCCGACCTAACCAATGAGCAGCTACTTGATATTATAGATATTGTAAAAACCACGCAAATAGCGGGTGTTATAGCCACAAACACCACCATATCGCGTGAAGGCCTGCAAAGCGAAGACCGCAACGAAATGGGCGGCCTTAGCGGCAAGCCCTTAGCAAAGAGGGCTACCGAAGTGATACGCTTCCTCTCGGAAAAGAGCAATAAGGCGTTCCCCATCATTGGGGTAGGCGGCATACACAGCGCCGACGATGCTATGGAAAAACTGGAAGCCGGGGCAAGCCTGGTGCAGCTGTATACGGGCTTTGTATATGAAGGCCCGCAGCTTATTAAGGATATTAACGAGAGGATTTTAGAAGGATAGCTTCTTAGCTACTGAGCCGCTAAGCGGCTTAGCAGCCCGGCAGCTCAGCAGCTTAAAAATGGAAAAAGTAAAAATCATCGAATGTCCGCGGGATGCTATGCAGGGTATAAAACCGTTTATACCTACGCAGCGCAAAATAGATTACATACAGTCGCTGCTGCGTGTGGGGTTTGATACTATTGATTTTGGCAGCTTTGTGTCGCCCAAAGCCATTCCGCAAATGCAGGATACCGCTGCCGTACTGGCGGGGTTAGACTTATCATCCACAAAAAGCAGGCTGCTGGCTATTATAGCCAATACCCAAGGCGCACTGGATGCCGCGCAATATAAAGAGATACAGTACCTTGGCTACCCGTTCTCTATATCAGAGAATTTCCAGATGCGGAATACGCACAAGACGATAGCGCAGTCGGTAGTTACTTTACAGGAAATTCTTGACATTGCCGTAAAGGCCGATAAAGAGGTGGTGGCCTACCTGAGCATGGGTTTCGGCAACCCGTATGGCGACCCGTGGAATGTGGCCATAGTAGGGGAGTGGACGCAAAAGCTGGCAACCATGGGCGTTAAGATACTTTCGTTAAGCGATACCATAGGCAGCAGTACGCCCGATATTATTACTTATTTATTTTCGCACCTTATCCCGGCGTTCCCCGATGTGGAATTTGGCGCGCACCTGCACACGGTGCCCGATAAATGGCACGAAAAAATTGATGCCGCCTACAAGGCGGGTTGCCGCCGTTTTGACGGGGCCATACAGGGTTTTGGCGGATGCCCCATGGCGAAGGACGAACTTACCGGCAACATGCCTACCGAAAAAATGCTCTCCTATTTTACCGTCGCTAAAGCCAATAGCGGGCTTAACTCATTAAGCTTTGAAAGCGCCTATAACGAGGCTACGAAGTTGTTTGGGGAGTTTCATTGATTACGATAGACAAAGCTATTTCTTATATAATTAAATTCTATAACACTCCGCTTTTTTATTCCTGTAAAATAACTATATTTGCACGCAATTTAACTACAAATTGCAACATGAAAGCACACATAACAAAAATCATTGGCGAAGGATTAACTTACGATGATGTTCTGCTTGTACCAAATTACTCCGAAGTACTGCCCCGCGAAGTAAATATACAGTCTAAATTTTCCCGAAATATTATACTTAACGTTCCTGTGGTTTCTGCCGCTATGGATACCGTTACCGAAAGCGCTATGGCAATTGCTATGGCACGCGAAGGCGGTATAGGCGTGTTACACAAAAACATGACCATAGAGCAGCAAGCTGCTGAGGTGCGCAAGGTAAAACGCGCAGAGAGCGGCATGATAATCGACCCCGTTACGCTGCCCCTTACGGCTAATGTAAAAGATGCCAAGAACGCCATGCGCGAGTACGGCATAGGGGGTATACCCGTTGTAGATGAAAACTGCACACTTAAAGGTATAGTCACCAACCGCGACCTTCGTTTTGAGAAAGACTTTGCCAGGCCTATTACCGAGGTAATGACCTCAGAGAACCTTGTTACCGCACCCGAAGGTACCACGCTCGATGTGGCTGAGGTAATTTTACAAAACCATAAAATCGAGAAACTTCCCGTTGTTAACGCCGACTACAAACTTGTAGGCCTTATTACCTTTAGGGATATTACTAAGGTAACCCAAAAGCCTATAGCCAATAAAGATAAATTTGGCCGCCTTCGTGTGGCTGCCGCGCTGGGCGTTACCGCCGATGCCGTTTCAAGGGCAGAGGCACTTGTTAATGCAGGTGTAGATGCGGTGGTTATAGATACAGCGCACGGGCATACACAGGGCGTTGTAAACGTACTGAAAGAAGTAAAAGCAAGATTCCCCGAGTTGGATGTGGTGGTAGGTAACATTGCAACGCCAGAGGCTGCCCTTTACCTTGCCGAAAATGGCGCCGATGCTGTAAAGGTAGGTATAGGCCCCGGCTCTATCTGTACCACGCGCGTGGTGGCCGGTGTAGGCTTTCCGCAGTTTAGCGCGGTGCTTGAGGTTGCCGCTGCCCTTAAAGGCACAGGTGTACCTGTTATTGCCGATGGCGGTATACGCTACACCGGCGATATCCCTAAGGCGCTTGCGGCAGGCGCATCTTGTGTTATGCTGGGCTCATTGCTGGCCGGCACAAAGGAGTCACCGGGCGAGACCATTATATTTGAAGGCAGGAAGTTTAAGTCATACCGGGGTATGGGCTCGGTAGAGGCCATGCAGGAAGGCAGTAAAGACCGCTACTTCCAGGATGTGGAAGACGATATTAAAAAACTAGTTCCCGAAGGGATTGTAGGCCGTGTGCCGTATAAAGGCGAACTGTTTGAAAGCATGCTGCAGTTTGTAGGCGGGCTGCGTGCCGGTATGGGCTACTGCGGCAGTAAAGATATAGAAACACTACAGGAAACCAGTAGGTTTGTACGCCTTACGTCAAGCGGTATTGCCGAAAGCCACCCGCATAATGTAACCATTACTAAAGAAGCGCCTAACTATTCAAGGTAAGATAGTCTAAAGAGGTATACAGTCAGGCTGAGCTTGTCGAAGCCGGCTTTATACTTGATGTAATATAAAAAATTAAGCAAATAGTAGTCCACTTCGACAAGCTCAGTGTGACTATTATTAGCTTAATTTTTTTGCCCTTCGACTTTAAGACTTTATGCCTTTCGACTTTTAAAGATTCTTAATAAATGTCGCCCGCCTCTTATGCACTATTGGGCCAAAATTTTTCCACAAGTTGTGTATGGCGTTGTTTTCGTCAAGCTCCGGTGTGCGGATGCATTGCTCTATCTTGTTTGCCTTAAAGGCATTAAAATATTCCTCAAATACAATAGCGGTAACGCCTTTATTTTGGTATTCGGGCGCAACGCCTATCAGGTAAAAGGCTACGCCTTTGCTGTGTTTGCGTGCCTTTAGCAGGTGGTACCAACCAAAGGGGAACAGGCTGCCGTTTGCTTTTTTATATGCGGGGGCAAAATCAGGCATTACAATACTAAAGCTTATCAGCTTATTATTTTCATCTACAATAAACTTTATATATTCCGGGTTGATAAACCGTACGTATTTCTTTTTAAAATACTCTTTCTGCCGTTCAGAAACTGCCACAAACGACGATAATTTGGCGTAAGCCGTATTAAACAGGTCAAACATTTCATCTACCCACGGCATCACATCCTTAGCCGATTTTAGCTCGAGCACCCGTAGCTTGTAGCGCTTTTTAATCATGGCGCTGGCCTTCATAAAAAGGGCAGGGTCTACGTTATCAAAAGAGAATATACTTTCTATAAATTCTTTTTCCTTAACAAAGCCCAGCTGTTGCAGGTGGTCTATATAATAGGCGTTGCTGTACCAGGTTATGGCGGTGCCCATCTGGTCAAACCCTTTTATAAGTATGCCCACCTTATCAAGGTTGCTAAAGCCCATAGGGCCTTCGGCATGCTCAAGGTTGTGTTTGCGGCCCAGTTCATATACTTTTTCAAGCAGCGCTTTTGTAACTTCTATATCGTCTATAGCATCAAACCAGCCAAAGCGCACTTTGCTCTTTCCCTGGTTCTTTACTTCCTGCCAGTTGATGATGGCTGCAACTTTGCCCGCCGCTTTACCTTCTTTATAAGCTATGTAGTAATAGGCTTCGGCATTATCAAACGCCGGGTTTTCTTTTTTGTCAAACGTAGCCAACTCATCGCTTATCAGCGGCGGTATCCAGTTAGGGTTGTCTTTATATAGCGTAAAAGAAAATTTTATAAACTCGGTAATTTCCTTTTTAGTAATGGCTTCCTTTATTGTAATCATTTATTAATTGCCTCCCTGCGGTTCAGGCCCTATAGGTTCCTGTTCCAGCATTTTTTTACGTTCTTCTCGTTCTTTTTTCCTCTTGTCTTTATCCTTTTCCTGTTTTTTCTTATCTTCTTCCAGCAGGTCTTCGCGGTCGCCTTTGCCCGGCAGCATCACGTCTTCATAATTTGCGGTAAACCTCCACGAAAAGCCCACCCCGCCATATAATATACCGGGTGTATCTTTAAAATTGCCGCTTATTGAGGCATCAAACTGCATATTTTCGCTAAATAGGTAAGCAGCGCCTACACGGCCGATGCCATCGGCATAATAGTCACTCTTATACGCCTGGAATTCCAAAAACCCCGACCATTTTTCGTTAAAACCACGTGTTATGGTACTTATAAGGCCAGAGCTGGGGTATGTGGTGCCTATCTTATCTAAAATAAGGTTGTTTACCCATACCCATTTGCCAAAGTTATTTTGCAATATTAATACCCCTTTTGGGCTTATCTTATCATCAGGAAAGGTATACGGGTTTTTTGTCATAAAATTAAAACCGGCATATACCGCTACTGCAGGTATAAAGTTGTGGTAGTTTACTTTATGGTTTGCCTTCCAGCTGTATATGTTCACTTTTGGGTCGTAATATTTATTGGGGTCATATACCAGGTATTTTGCACCCAGCGTAAACCTGCTGAAATCGCCCCTGTTATAAGTATAAATAGCATCCTGAAACTGGTCTGCCCGGTATTGCATATCGACCATAAACTCAAGGTTTTCATCAAATGCGCCGTAGCGTATGGCCAGGTCGCCCGTCAGTCCGTTTGCCTCGCTGTTCAGTATACTGTGCTGCTCGTGCACCCCATTTATGCCTGCCTCTACCTGGGCTATGGTTTTTCCTACAGCAAACGCGCTTTGGCTCATACCCGGGCGGTTGCTGTTTATTTCTTCCGTATACTGCGCCTGCAGGGTGCCAAATGCCAAAAGGGCAGGGAAGATAACTTTTATTTTAAGCGTCATTATTTGGCTCGTTTATTGTTGCTTCAGTTATAATAAATCAAATGTAGTATATTTATTATTATTTTAAGACGCAGAGTTTATTTTTAAAATGCACTTTGCGTACTTTTACAAAAACTTTATGATTATGGAAACAGCATCATTTGCAGGAGTAATTAAGACCCTTTGTATAATTGCATTAATTTACTATGCACTGGTGTTCCTTATGCGATTACTTGCACCGGTACTGGTACAGCAGGTAGTTAAAAAAGCTACCCAAAATTTTACCCAGCACGCCCAAAACCAACAGTATACACAACAGCAACAGTATAAAGCCCCACATAACAAAGCCCCAAAAGCTAACCCTAAAAAACAGGTAGGCGAATATATAGACTTTGAAGAGATTGATTAAAAATTTCCCTGCCGGTGCAGGGTTTTATTTTTTTTTATAGGTATCCCTGCTCTCTTTATAATGGTGCTGCATGGTATTTATAAACTGCAATATTACCGCAACCCCTAAAACAATATAAGCTACCGTAAAAAGTTTTCCGCCATCGGTTACAGGGTGCAGGTCGCCAAAACCTATTGTAGTTAAAGTTACAACACTAAAATAAAAAGAGTCTATATAGCTCCAGCCTTCTATAAAATGGTAACAAATTGTGCCTATAAAGATTATAATATTTGTAGTGTATAAAAGATGCCGGTATTCCCGGTTTTTAATAAATGCTAGTATAGTGTTGAAAAAGAACATAATATAACGTTTTTTGCTTTGGTAAAAATTTTGTATAAAGGAAATATAAAAAGCAGAATATTGCGTAATTTTAACTCAAAATAATACCATGAAAAATATAGCACTACTGGCATGCGGGATACTGTTTTTTTACAGCTGCCAAAACCACGCGCAAACTAACGCGGCAAAAACAGTAACATCTAAACCTATGGCTAAAGAAACACTATATCAGTTTAAAGTAACCGACCTGTATGGCGAAACGTTTGACTTCGCATCGCTTAAGGGAAAAAAGGTTATTGTGGTGAACACCGCCTCTAAGTGCGGGCTTACCCCGCAGTATAAAGACCTTGAAGCGATATACAAAAAATATAAGGATAAAGGCCTTGTAATAGTGGGCTTTCCCGCTAATAATTTTGCGAGCCAGGAACCAGGCACCAGTAAAGAAATTGCCGAGTTTTGCCAGCAGAACTATGGCGTGAGCTTCCCGATGATGGAAAAAATATCGGTAAAGGGCGATGATATGGCGCCGTTATATAAATTCCTTACACAAAAAAGCAAAAACGGCCTGCAGGACAGCGAGGTAGAATGGAACTTCCAAAAATACCTGATTGACGAAAAAGGCGAACTTGTAAAAGTAGTTAGCCCAAAAACGCTGCCTACCGACCCTGAAATTACCGACTGGTTAAGTAAATAATAAACCATAAGCCCCCTAACCCCCAAAGGGGGCATTCATACTCTTGCCTATAATGGGTTTGAGTCGAATTACCCCCTTTGGGGGTTAGGGGGCTACAAAATGATTTACCCTACAATACCCTTGGCACAGAGCATTTTACAAATTTGCCTGTCTAAGGGAATTACAGATATTGTTATATCTCCCGGCTCCCGCAACGCGCCACTTACCATAGGCTTTGCCTCAAACCCTGAATTTACCTGCTACAGCGTGCCAGATGAGCGTAGTGCAGCCTTTTTTGGTATGGGCATGGCGCAGCAGCTTAAAAAACCCGTGGCACTGGTGTGTACCTCCGGTTCGGCGCTGCTTAATTATTATCCCGCTGTGGCGGAGGCTTTTTACAGCCAGATTCCCCTAATCGTTATTTCTGCCGACAGGCCGCACGACAAGATAGACATTGGCGACGGCCAAACCATCCGCCAGGAAAACGTATATGCTAACCATATACTTTTTAGCGCTAACCTTGCTGAAGATGCCTCGCCGGAAAATGATTTTCTGATAAACAAGGCTATTGCGGTTGCCCGGCTTCAAAAAGGCCCGGTACACATAAACGCGCCTTTTGAAGAGCCGCTGTATGAAACCGTAAGCGAAGCTACTGTGCAGGTTGAGGTGCAGTATGCGCCAATAGAGATAAAGCAGCTGCCTGAAGATATGCAAGTGTATGCACAGCTGTGGAATAGTGCTACCAAAAAACTAGTACTCGTAGGCGTTAACGACCCTAATACTATAGCGCAGGAAGTAATTGATTACCTTGCGGCCGACCCATCGGTAGTGGTAATGACCGAGACTACCAGCAACCTGCACAATGATAGTTTCCTGAACAGTATCGATACTGTAATTACCCCATTTACCCCGGAAGATTTTGAAGCCTGGAAGCCCGAAATTTTATTAACCTTTGGTGGTATGGTAGTGAGCAAGCGTGTAAAGGCATGGCTGCGAAAATATAAGCCACAGCACCACTGGCATGTAGACAGCCTGCGTGCTTATGATACTTATGATGCATTGACAAAACATTTTGAGGCAGAGCCGAAGGTGTTTTTTGAATCGTTCCTGCCACTTATACATACGGTGGAGAGCAGTTATAAAAAATTAGCGGTTGAAACCAATGCTTATCGCAAAATAAAGCACGACGAATATTTAAAAGCCATTCCGTTTACTGATTTTACAGTATTCGCAAAAGCATTTACTGCCCTGCAGGATAATGTGCAGCTGCAGATAGGCAACAGCAGCGCCATACGCTATGCCCAGCTTTTTGATATTAAACCATCGGTTGAAGTATTTTGCAACCGGGGTACCAGCGGCATAGACGGCAGCACCAGTACGGCGGTAGGCGCGGCGGTAGCCAGCGGAAAGCCAACCGTAGTCATTACCGGCGATGTGAGCTTTTTATATGATAGTAATGCTCTCTGGAACAATTACATACCAAAAGATTTTAAAATCTTATTGATTAACAATGCCGGTGGCGGCATATTCAGAATATTGCCAGGGCATAAAGAAAACGCAGTTTTCAATACCTTTTTTGAAACTACCCATAACCATACGGCGGAGCATCTTGCCAAGATGTTCGGGTTTGATTACCTCACGGCTACTGATGAACTCTCGCTGGAAAGCAGCCTGGACGCTTTTTTTGGTAAAAATGAAAAGCCCGCCATACTGGAAGTATTTACGCCCATGCGGGAGAATGACAGGATACTATTAGAATACTTTAAATATGTGAAATAGAAACAGGCTCCGGCCTGTTTTTTTCGTAATACCAATCCTGCTTTGTTTATTTTAAATTTCCGTAATGTTAATGTTTTGGTAACAATAGGCTGTTATAATTAATGTTAAGTTTGCGCAAACTTTACATTGCTGCTTTATGTGGTTTTGTAACGTTGTTTTTAACAACACAACAGGCAATGAAACAACTCTGCATCACTATAATGGCACTTATCTGCGGCGGCGCTTTTGCCCAGGTAGACATTAAGCGTACCACCACAAACAACGACCTTAAACTTACTACACTTCCATATTACAGCTACGGCAAGGGCCTGGGCCTGACCTCGCCCGACAGCCTCTTTCAGCTCAACATCCGTTTCCGCATTCAAAACCGTGCTACTTATTTGCAGGACGAAGGCGAGGAAGCTGCCATAGACGGGCAGGTGCGCAGGCTAAGGCTCCGTTTTGACGGCTATGTAGGTAACCCGCACTTTCTGTACGTACTGCAATTATCATTCGCCCCGGGCGATGTAGGCGAGGTTAGGGAAGGCGAAAACATTAATATCATCCGCGACGCGGCAATCATCTACAGGCCTACAAAAAACTGGAACATCGCCTTTGGGCAAACAAAGCTCCCGGGCAACCGCCAGCGTGTAAACTCATCTGGGGCGTTGCAGCTAACCGACAGGAGTATTAACAATGCCCGTTTTAACATAGACCGCGATTTTGGGGTACAGGTATACAACCTGAATGAGTGGACTGATAAGTTCTCATATAATTTTAAGTCGGCCTTATCTATGGGCGAGGGGCGCAACTCTACCGATGCCCCCGATAATGGTTTGGCTTACACCGGTAAGATAGAGCTATTCCCGTTTGGCGCGTTTACTAAAGACGGCACCTATTTTGAAGGCGACCTTAAGCGTGAGCAAAAGCCTAAGCTGCTGCTATCGGGTGCCTACCAGTACAATAGCAAGGCACGCCGCACACAGGGACAGCTGGGCGATGACCTTTTTGAGAAGAGGGACATGCAGTCGCTGCTGCTAGATGGTATGGTAAAATACAACGGTTTTGCCCTTATGGCCGCTTACATGCAGCGCACGGCTAAAAACCCGGTTACGTATAATCCGCTTGATGATACCGACTTTAATTATGCCTATGTGGGTAAGGGCTTTGACTACCAGGGCAGCTACCTTTTTTCTTCTAATTATGAGGTTATTGCGCGGTACAGTACACAAAAAGTGCATAGCGATATACGGGCTTTTGCGCCCGACACAAACCAGTACACGCTGGGACTTACAAAATATGTTTGGGAGCATTCA
>Ga0247803_1001927_pt1 | contig 10680 bp, 6 predicted proteins | sample UWRJL014104B1_FD_180928 | JGI IMG/M metagenome (GOLD analysis project Ga0247803, IMG submission 180928) | Plant litter microbial communities from Arlington Agricultural Research Station in Wisconsin, United States - UWRJ-L014-104B-1 | ecosystem: Environmental > Terrestrial > Plant litter >...
ATACCACTATCAAGGTGTAAAGCACCAAATTATCTATAAAATCTATTAAAAACTGTTTGAATGAAAATCGTTGTATCAAATACAAGTAAAGAGCTGGGCCAGGAAGCGGGCAAAGTAGCAGCAGACCTGATCCGTCAGACTATTGCTGAAAAAGGTAAGGCTAACATCATTCTGGCAACAGGAACCAGCCAGTTTGAAACCATAAACCAACTGATACTGGAAAAAGATATTGACTGGTCCAAAGTAACCATGTTCCATCTGGACGAATACATTGGATTACCGATCACGCATCAGGCCAGTTTCCGGAAATATTTAAAAGAACGTTTCCTTGACAAGGTTCCTACACTGGAAAACAGTTTTCTGATTAACGGAGAAGCTGATCTTGAAACAGAAATTGAAAGATTAAGTCAGTCTATCAGCGAACATCCCATTGACGTGGCATTGGTTGGCATCGGCGAAAACGGTCATCTTGCGTTCAACGATCCTCCGGCAGATTTTGACACAGAAAATCCTTATCTGGTCGTGAACCTGGATGAACCTTGTCGTTTGCAGCAAATGAATGAAGGCTGGTTCGCAACGCTTGAAGACGTTCCGGCACAGGCAATCAGCATGTCGGTAAAGCAAATTATGAAATCCGTCCATATCGTTTGCTCGGTTCCGGATGTGAGAAAAGCACAGGCCGTTAAAGACAGTCTGGAACAGGAAGTGAGCAACATTTTTCCTGCAAGTATCTTACAATTGCATCCTGATTGTACTTTCTTTTTAGACAAAGAATCGGCTGGCCTGACTTCCGAGTTGAAGGAGGCCAATGCATGAAAAGTTTCTGATTGAGGAAAAATAAGTCTTAAAAAAAGCCCGATCCTATCCTGGAACCGGGCTTTTTATTGTCGCAAAGCTTTTTAAAACCGTTTATTTTGCCTAATATTCCATATCATAAACGCTACGGCAGCAATTGGTTACGCATACAGAAACTGACCAGAGTCACTTTCAAAGCCCCTTTTTATCAATTTATCCGGCATCTGAAATTTCGTATTTGCCTGTATCATTCTAGCAGAACCACAATAAATAAGGACCAACATCTTTACAGAAATGCCAGAACTTTTTCATGAAATAACCGGACAGGAGTTTGCGAAGCGTTCGGAAACGGATATCAAACGCGGATTGTCAAATGCCGAAGCGGAGTCACGCAATGAAAAGCTGGGCTTAAATGAACTGAATCAGGAAAAACCGGAAAGTATCTGGTCGATACTTTTAAGGCAGGTCAACAGCCTGATCGTCTGGATACTTGCGGCGGCAGGGATCGTTTCATTTCTTCTTGGCGATACCGTCGAGGGGTTTGCAATTCTTGCCGTGATCCTCATCAATGCCGCAACCGGTTTCATCCTGGAATTCAACGCCCGCGAATCCATGGAAGCATTGCGAAAGCTGGATACTACTCCTGCCCGTGTTTTGCGGGATGGGCAGATCAAGGAATTACCTTCTGAAAATGTTACCGAAGGCGATATCCTGGTTCTGGAAGCAGGCGATCTGATTCCGGCGGATGCGAACATCATCGAAACCAATCAGCTGGAAGTAGATGAATCCACACTGACCGGAGAATCTGTCCCATCGGCAAAAAGCACCGACGTGTCAGCAGCTGACGCGCCACTGGGCGACCAGCATAATCGTTTGTTCAAAGGCACAGCCATTACCAATGGCAATGCGAGAGCTATTGTAACGAATATCGGCCAGGACACAGAACTTGGGAAAATTGCAACCATGGTCCAGGAGGCCACGCGAACCGCAACGCCTCTTGAGGCCAAACTCGATGCATTGTCAAGAGTGCTGATCTGGGTTACAATAGGACTGGCACTGCTCTTTTTGGCAGTCGGGCTCCTGCGTGGTGAAGAAACAAAACAATTGATTGAAACTGCTGTTGCACTGGCCATTGCAGCGATCCCGGAAGGTATGTCGGTTGTGGCAACCATCGCGCTTGCTTATGGGATGCTCAGGCTGGCGCAGAAAAAAGTGATCGTAAAACGTCTCTCAGCCGTCGAAACTTTGGGCGGTACCAATGTAATTTTTACGGATAAAACCGGTACACTTACTCAAAACAAAATCGAAGTACACCGCCTTCATTTCCCTGCCGGAGATCTGACAGTAAAGATACATACGGAAAAAGGAGGCAAGGACGCTTTGGAAATAACCGACGGAGATTCCAAAATTTCAGACGCATCCGAATTTGAGCTACTTGCCCGCGTCGGTGCGCTGGCTAATAATGCGCAACTTACCTCCGAAAATTCGGAGCGGAAAGAAATCGGAGATCCTGTTGAAATATCCTTGCTTTTATTTGCTGCTGCATCGGGTATTAATTTGGGTGAACTGGATAAAAATTACGTAAGAAAGGCGGAAAAAGCGTTTAGTTCTGACACGCGTATTATGGCGACGCTTCATCAGTTTGAGGCAAAATATTTCATCGCCGTAAAGGGTGCTGTTGAAGAAGTATCTGAACTTTGTAAATGGGAAAATGAAGCAGAAAGAAAAAAGGAACTTGACACCTCGGAACGTATGTCGGCGGACGGCTTACGTACGCTGGCTTTTGCATACCGTGAATCCGACCGCGAGCCTTCGGATGATTTTACCAATGAAGACAAACTCACTTACCTTGGTCTGATCGGTTTTCTGGACCCGCCGCGCAAGGAAGTTACACCCGCGTTACTGGCGTGCAGAGATGCCGGTATAAAAGTAATAATGATCACCGGAGATCATCCGGCCACTTCTCTGAACATTGCCAAACAGGTAAATCTGGTCGGACAGGACGAAACGTTGGTTTTAACCGGAAAAGATCTCCAGACTTTTGATTTTTCGTCTCCCGTAGATCAGAAGAAAATATTGAAATGCCAGGTTTTTGCCAGGGTAAATCCGGCCCAAAAACTGGATATGATCGACTTTTACCAAAAACAGGGTGACATTGTCGGCATGACTGGCGATGGCGTAAATGATGCACCTGCATTAAAAAAATCTGACATCGGTATTGCCATGGGTCTGCGTGGAACCGCCGTTGCCGCAGAAGCCGCCGATATGATTTTAAAAGACGATTCATTTGCGTCCATCGTTCGTGCCATAGAGCAGGGAAGGGTGATTTTTGAGAACATCCGAAAATTTATTGTCTTTTTGCTTTCATGTAATATGAGCGAAATTTTCGTGGTGACTTTTGCAGGTTTTCTAAACGTAGGCAATCCCCTTTTGCCATTACAAATCCTGTTTATCAATATCATCACCGACGTATTTCCCGCACTGGCTTTGGGTGTTGGCAAAGAGAATGAAAATTCAATGAAATCGCCGCCCCGGGATCCCAAAAAACCGGTGCTGGAAATAAAAGACTGGCAGCGAATTGTTTATTATGCTCTGGTGATGACAGCCTCCGTTTTGGGCGTTTTCTGGTACGGGACAAGCCAGCTCGGCCTCAGCCATGAAGAAGGAAATACCGTTACCTTTTATGCTCTGTCGCTGGCACAGCTGCTTCATGTATTTAACCTTTATTCCGGAAAAGGAAGATTTTTTAATAATGAAATCACCAGAAATAAATTTATCTGGCAGGCCATAGCCCTGTGCATTTTAATACTTTTAGCGACCTATTACGTACCTTTTTTAAGGCAGATACTGTCCTTACAAACGCTCAACACAGAGACTCTCGAGCTAATCCTGGCTGCCGGCCTTGCACCTTTGCTGATCATTCAGCTGGTTCGTATCGTCATGCCGGTTAAACAAAGTTAAACATTTCATCACGGGCAATTATTTAGCCGAAAAATCCTATTTAAAAACAATTAATTGGATTTTTCAAGCTATTTTTAAAATCGTTTAGGGATTTCAGGTACTTAATTGACTATGTACCGTAATATTCCTAATTGCCTTCGAATTGTATGTTTAAAAAAATGACCGATGAACAGCTGGTTATTTCACTTAAAAACGGTGAAGAAGCTGCCTTTGGAGAAATTTATAACCGTTATTGGTTTAAACTTTACGGCGTTGCGTTTCATCAGACGGGCACCAAAGAAGAAGCGGAAGAACTGGTCCACGACGTGTTTGAAAGCCTGTGGCAACGACGTTCTCTCACCACGATTTCACATCTCAGTTCTTATCTGGTGGTTTCGGTAAAGCATTTGGCTACCAATTTTATCAAATCACAAATTACCCAGCGCAAATATCAGGAATATCTGATTTTTCACGAAATACAGCAATCCTACTCCACCGACGATATTGTCCATTTCTCGGATCTTTCAACAGCCGTGGAAGCTGTGATGAAAAAATTACCTGAAAAAACCAGCGAAATTTTTAAAATGAGCCGCTTTGAAAACCAATCCGTTAAGGAGATTGCCAGGCAGCTCAATATTTCCGAAAAGGGGGTGGAATATCACATCACCCAATCATTGAAAATGCTTAAACAAAGCCTGAAAGTTTATCACTCCGACAACTAATTCCTAACTAATTGTTACGCGAATGAACCAACACGATTTTGATGTTCTGCTGCAAAAATATCTGGCAGGAGAATGTAGCCCTGGTGAGGAAAAGCACATTAGGGAGTGGTCTGAAAACATGCTGAAACATGGTGAAGTACAGATTCAGGACAAAGAAAAAGAACTGATCGGGAAAAGGATCAGACAACGGCTGGCAATTGAAAACAGAACGGTTTCCGTTTTCAGAAATACCTGGTTTTTGACAGGAATCGCGGCGTCACTTTTGATTGTCGCAATGGCCTGGATAGCATTTTCTGCAAACCCCGATCTATTAAGCGGAAAGACGGAGTCGGTTGCTTCATCTGTGCACAGCAATGCCAAGCTGCCTTCCGTAAGCGGCAATATTGAAATCAAAAATACATCGCAAAAACCTTACGAAATCAGGCTGAATGATGAAACCAGGGTTACGTTAAAACCAGGAAGCAGCCTGAGCTATCCTGAACAGTTTGACAAAAAACTCAGAAAAGTTTATTTGGATGGAGAAGCACTTTTCAATGTCCGGAAAGATCCTGCCCGACCTTTTATGGTTCACACCGGCGATCTGGTAACGCAGGTTTTGGGAACCAGTTTTATTGTTAAATCTTATGACACCTCCAAAGCTATTGAAGTGGAGGTAATTACCGGCAGGGTGTCCGTTTATGAAAACTCTGAAAAATCCCCCAAATCGAGGAATGGCATTATACTGATTCCAAATCAAAAAATCATATTCGACAAGATATCAAAAACATTGACCCCCGAATTGGTCAGCGAACCCGTGATCGTTGAAGAACCCGTCGCCAAATCACAGTTTATTTTTGAAGAAACCCTTCTTCCACAAGTGCTCTCGCTGATTCAGAAAGCATATGGAATTGAAATTGTCATAGAAACGGCCGCGCTAAATAACTGTGAATTTACAGGTGACATTAACGATCTTCCGCTTTACTCACAGCTTAAAATGATATGCAGAGCCGTGAATGCGAATTACGAATTACGCGGGACCACCTTCTTTCTGAATGGAGAAGGCTGCAAGGACTAAAATTTTGAACCAATAAAATCCAGTCATTACCTATGAAAAAAGGCCAATAATGCTACGAACATTATTGGCCGGATAAGCCGGAAGAACGCCAATTCTAAACCGACAATTGTTTGTTTCCAAGTCTGTTAACTTTTAAACTTTTAAAACTATGCAAAAAAGTGTATCCATCAAATGGTTTCTGTTTAAAGCTATGCGAATAACCATGATGCAAATACTTCTTGCCGCCTTTTTCTGTAATCTGTCATTGGCTTACAATACAAACGCGCAAGAATTATTGAATAAAGAAATGTCAATCAAAGTGGAGTCTGCCGAAGTAAAAAGCATTCTGTCCCGCATTGAAAAGGAAGCGGGAGTTAGGTTCATTTACAGCGCCAACACCATTCAGGCGAGGAAAAAAGTCTCCTTATCTGTTAAAAACGGCAGATTGTCTGAGATTCTGGACAAACTTCTGACTCCCTTACAAATCACCTACGAGTTAGAAGGAAACAGAATTCTGCTGGAAAAGAAAATACCAAAAGAAAGTTCTGCGGCCCCTCAGTCTTCTGCTGTGGTTGACAAAACCATCAGTGGAAAAATTGTCGACGAAAAAGGAGAAGGACTTCCGGGAGTAAGCGTGGTGATCAAAGGAACGCAGCGTGGATCGACCACCAACGTTGACGGAACTTACCAGCTCAGCGCACCGGACGAAGGCGGAATTCTGATATTCAGCTTCGTTGGTTACACGACGGAAGAAAGAGAGATCGGCAACCAGTCCATCATTGATATTACTTTGAAAGTTGACACCAAGTCGCTGGAAGAAGTGGTGGTGGTGGGCTATGGTACCATGAAACGGGCCAATGTAACTTCTGCAATTGCATCTGTTCCCATGAATGAAATCAAGGATATGCCCGTTTCCAATGTGGCGACGGCGCTTCAGGGAAAAATTCCAGGTGTGGTTATTCAGCAGAATAACGGAACCCCCGGAAGCACGCCAGCAATTAAAGTACGTGGATTCGGTTCCATCAGTGCTGGTAATGCGCCCCTGATCGTGGTGGACGGAAACATTGTAAGTGCCAATATTTTCAGCTTGCTCAACACCAGCGACATTGAAAGCATGGACGTTCTGAAAGACGCATCTTCCACTGCCATTTATGGATCCAAGGGTTCCAATGGTGTGATTTTAATTACTACAAAACGTGGTAAAAGTGGGAAAACCAATGTAAATCTGGACGTATATGGTGGCTTTCAGCAATTGAGTAAAAAACTGGATTTGCTTAATTCTCAGCAATTTGCGGAGTTTGGCAAACAAGCTTCCAACAATGCCTATCTGGACAATGTGACTGGTGCAAATATCGCAGATCCCAATAGCGTGCGTCCTACGGATTATCTTCGTTACCGCTATCCAAGAGGTGAGGTTTATGACTGGTTTAATTTCGATGATCCGGCCAAAGTCGCAAATCTTCCTTATTATGATTATCAGGATGAGATTTTCAGAAAAGCCAAAATGAGCAGCTATCAGCTTTCTGTAACAGGAGGAACAGACAAAGCCCGTTATTCGATCAGCGGCGGCTATTTGAATCAGGATGGTATTATTAAAAGATCGGCGCTTGACAGATACACGTTGCGGGCTAACGTTGAAATGGATCTTTTGCCAAAGCTTAAAATCGGACTTAATTTAAATCCGTCGTACAAAATTCAGCAGGAAGTGAACGACCAGGGTCACTGGGCAAATAATGCTGTGGTCAATTCGGCCCTGTCAGTTATGCCGATGATACCTATTTACGCGGCAGACGGAAGTTACACCTCGCAGGCAGCCTTTGCAGCTCCGTATAACTATCCCGGAATTACGAATCCGGTCGCTAATATTACGGAATACAACAGCAAGTTTCTTTCATCAAACCTGCTGGGAAATGCTTATGCAGAATATGGTTTCCTGAAAAATTTCAATTACCGGGTTTCTGGTAATGTCAATTTCACGGGCGAAAGACGCAATTCATACCGGACATCAAAAATGCCTCTGAACCAGATCCTGCCTCCTACGACTTCCACCGGTACGGCATTTTCTACCCAGGCCATGAGTTGGTTATTTAACCAGACCATTAATTACAACAAGTCTTTCAATGATATTCACAATGTGGATGTACTGATTGGGATGGAATCGACAAAATACCAGTTTCAGGACAGTAACAGTTCAGGAAGTTCTTATCCAAACGACGTTGTGGAAACGTTGAACGGAAGTGCAAGCGGAACAACAACGACAGCAACTTCTCAATTGTATGAAAATGCATCGGCATCCTATTTTGCAAGAGCCAACTACAATTATAAAGGAAAATATCTGGTAAATGTTTCCGTCCGCCGTGATGGTTCCTCCATCTTCGGGCCAGACAACCGCTGGGGAACATTTCCTGCTGCTTCACTTGGCTGGAGGATCAATGAAGAAGCCTTTCTTAGAAATGTCAAATCGATTTCAGAAGCCAAATTGCGTGTGAGCTACGGACTTTCGGGAAATAATGCATTCACGAATAACTACCCTTACGTAGCGACCTTGAGATCCGACAATTACAGTTTTAACAATGCATTGGTGAACGGTCTTGCGCCGTCTTCTCTTGCTAATCCAAAATTGGGTTGGGAACGAAGCAAACAATTTGACGCAGGTATTGATCTGGGTCTTTTTAACAACAGAATTACTTTAATCGTTGATTACTACCAGCGTACCACCACAGATTTACTACTTTCTGTAAATGTTCCGACGCTGACCGGTTTTGGTTCAGTCGTTAAAAACATAGGTAAAATGGAAAACAAGGGTTGGGAATTTGGCCTAAATACAAGAAACTTAGCCGGAGCATTTACCTGGAACACCAGTCTTAATTTGTCGTTTAACCGCAATAAAGTAGTTGCGCTGGGGCCAACCGGCGACCCGATCCGCAGTGCCAGCGGTGTCGGCGAAACCAATATTACTCAAATTGGCTCCCCGATCGGTAGTTTTTATGGGTATGTTCAGTTGGGTGTGTTTAAAGATCAGGCGGATCTGGATGCAAACCCGCATGATGCTACTTCGAAACCGGGTGACGTAAAATACAAAGACGTGAATGGCGACAAGAAAATTGACGCAAACGACCGCACCATTATCGGCAACAACCAGCCCGATTTTATTTATGGAATCACCAATACATTCAACTACAAAGGTTTCGACCTGAACATTTCTCTTCAGGGAACCCAGGGCAACGAGATATTAAACCTGAGCCGTCGTTTCTTTGAGAACCTGGAAGGCAATGCCAATCAGCTTACAACGGTTTTGGATCGATGGGTATCGCCAAGTCAGCCGGGAAATGGAATTACGCCAAGAGCCAATGCGAGAACAACCGGTAACAACAACGCAGTTTCGACGCGCTGGGTTGAAGATGGATCTTACCTGCGCATTCAGAACGTCAGCCTGGGTTATCAGCTTCCAAAAGAATGGATGAGCAAAGCAAAAATACAGCAGGTTCGTATTTACGCTTCTGCACAAAACCTGTTCACTTTTACAAAATACCTGAACTTTAATCCGGAGGTGAGCAATTACGAAAGTGCACTTACCGCGGGTGTGGATTACGGTGTGTATCCTCTGGCCAAAACGTTCACGGTTGGTGTCAATTTTGGATTTTAAAATAGCCATGGCTCTCTATTCAAACGATTCAAAACGGTTCAGTAAATATTAAACTTTGAGCAAAATGAAGATTTCTAAAATATATATTTCTCTTCTGGTCGCCATCACGATCAGTTCATGCAGCCAGGAATTTCTGGATCTGAAACCCATTTCATCTGCTACCAGCGACAATTTCTACAAAACCGCCGATGACATGAAGAATGCGGTTAACGGCGCTTATGCAGGATTGCAGTCAGCCGGAATTACCGGCAACAGCTATCTTTTCGGAGATATTGCGTCAGATAATACCGTGGCCGTTGCTTCGGGTTCTGTGACAGATCAGGATGAATTTGACCGGTTTTACATCAAAACCACAAATCCATACATTCTCAGTGCGTGGAACGACAGCTACACGGTGATTGCACGTTTCAATACCATTCTTGATAAAATTGACGGTGTGACCATGGATGCGGCATTGAAAAGCAGGTATGTTGGCGAAGTTAAGTTTCTTCGCGCACTGGTTTATTTCAATTTGGTAAGAACTTTTGGTGACGTTCCGCTGGTTCTGAAATCGATCACCAATTCGGATGAAGGTTACGATTACAGCCGTAATACAAAGGCGGAAGTTTTTACTCAGATCGAAAAAGATTTGACCGACGCCGAAGCCGTTTTACCAGCAACCTATACAGGCGCAGACATTGGCCGTGCCACCAGGGGAGCAGCAAAAGCATTTCTTGGAAAGGTATATCTTACAGAAAAAAAATATGCGCCTGCGGTTGCAAAACTCAAAGAAGTGATTGATCTGGGCGTTTACACTTTATTGCCCAGCTATGCGGACGTGTTCAGGGTGTCGAATAAAAATAACAAGGAATCTGTTTTTGATGTACAGTACAAGTCAGGCGGTTCTGGAGAAGGAAATCCATGGCCAAATTCTTTTGCACCGCAAAACTCCGGAAATGCTGTCATTGCGTTTGGCGGAGACGGAAACAATCAACCAACTGCTGACATGATCAGTGCATATGAAACAGGCGATTTACGTAAAGATGTGTCCTTGGCCGTGTCTTATGTAAATGCAGCGGGACAGGTTATACCTGACAAATTTGTAAAAAAATTCTTCGATGTCCCGGTCGCGAAAAACGACAACGGAAATAACATTCCTGTCATTCGTTATGCAGACGTATTGCTGATGTATGCGGAAAGTCTGAATGAAGTTTCTTATCAGGCCAACGGGGATGCTTTCACTTACCTGAATTTGATTCGTACAAGAGCGGGACTGGCCAAAAAGACAGCCACGGAAATTCCGACACAAGCAGCTTTTCGCCTTGCCATGGAACAGGAAAGAAGGGTTGAATTTGCCTTTGAAGGACAGCGATGGTTTGACCTCGTTCGCACCGGACGAGCAATCGAAGTGTTAAACAGCAAAAAAGATCAGATAAGAATAGTTACTCCGTTAACCGAAAACAATCTGGTATTCCCGATTCCTCAAAGTCAGATTGACATTAACAAAGAGAAGATCAAACAAAATCCAGGGTATTGATAGTATTGGTTTGGATCAATATTTAACA
>Ga0247803_1001928_pt1 | contig 10679 bp, 11 predicted proteins | sample UWRJL014104B1_FD_180928 | JGI IMG/M metagenome (GOLD analysis project Ga0247803, IMG submission 180928) | Plant litter microbial communities from Arlington Agricultural Research Station in Wisconsin, United States - UWRJ-L014-104B-1 | ecosystem: Environmental > Terrestrial > Plant litter >...
CAATACAGGTAAATGCGGTATACCTCTCGGTAGTAATGTCTATGGCATTTATAGTATTCCTTGCTAAGAAAGGCAAAACACTCTGGGGCTACGCAGCTATGGGCTTTTTACTCGTGCTTATTTTTTTACTGTCGTCTAAAAACCTTATTATTATAGATATAGCACTTGTGCTGCTGTATTATATTTTTTATTCGCAGCTTCCTAAAAAGGCCAGGGTAGGGGTACTGCTTGCCTTTACTGCCTTAGTGGTGGTTATGGGCTATTCCGGCCGCATATATGAGCGCATCCTGCATGAAACCCAGGCCGCAAGCCATGATGAACAGGCAGACGGAATACATTATGTAACGGTAGGCGAAGCCGCCACCCGCAAAAAATTTAATGATAACTGCTACTTTAACGGTACCGCCTTTCGCACCTACCAGGCACGTATTTTTACCGAAATGCTGCAGGAAGACCCTATACTCTTTACCGGCTATGGCCTGGGCGGAAGCGCTGTTAAGGTAGAGCAAAAAGGGCTGGAGCACAATGTGTACCATAAAAATGGCGATGAAATGGCCTATAATAAGCTCAACTTTCATAACCAGTATGTGCAGGTTTTTGCCGATTTGGGCCTTTTTGGGTTCCTTATAGTTGTTTTAATGCTTGCGATAAATTTAAAAAAAGGGCTGCAAAACAAATATTTTGTACACATTGCTTTCGCAATTCTTATGATAAGCGTATTTTTGACGGAGTCCTTTTTATGGAGGCAAAGAGGCGTAGTGTTCTTTACCATTTTTTACTGCCTTTTTAACGATATGCTGCCCTTTGCGGCAAAACGAAACGTAAATGAAAACAATACTGATAACGGGGGCGGCAGGATTTCTGGGCTCACATCTTTGTGACAGGTTTATAAAAGAAGGCTATTATGTTATAGGCATGGACAATCTTATAACCGGCGACCTTAAAAACATACAGCACCTTTTTAAGCTCGAAAACTTTGAGTTTTACCACCACGATGTTACAAAATATGTAAGCATACCGGGCAACCTTGATTATATACTGCATTTTGCATCGCCTGCCAGCCCTATAGATTATTTAAAAATACCCATACAAACCCTCAAAGTAGGCTCGCTGGGCACACATAACCTGCTGGGCCTTGCCCGTGCTAAAAAAGCGCGCATACTTATAGCATCAACCTCTGAGGTATATGGCGACCCGCTGGTGCACCCGCAAACCGAAGACTATTATGGCAACGTAAATACTATAGGCCCCCGCGGCGTATATGATGAGGCTAAGCGCTTTCAGGAATCGATAACCATGGCATACCATACTTTTCATGGGGTAGATACCCGCATTGTGCGTATATTTAACACCTACGGGCCGCGCATGAGGCTAAACGATGGCCGTGTAATACCCGCATTTATAGGCCAGGCACTGCGTGGCGAAGACCTTACTGTTTTTGGCGACGGCAGCCAAACGCGTTCTTTTTGCTTTGTGACAGACCAGGTAGAAGGCATTTTCCGCCTGCTGCATTCAGATTATATTTACCCGGTAAACATAGGCAACCCGGATGAGATAACTATAAGCGATTTTGCGGAGGAGATTATAAAACTAACCGGTACTAACCAAAAGGTAATTTATAAGCCGCTTCCTGTAAACGACCCGCTGCAGCGCCAGCCAGACACTACCCTTGCTAAAAAAATACTGGGCTGGGAAGCTAAGGTAGGCCGGGAAGAAGGGATGAAAATTACCTATGAGTATTTTAAGTCGCTTTCCAGCGAAGAACTTCTTAAGGAAGAACATAAAGATTTTTCAGGATACATTAAATAATATGGCTGAAACGACCGGACAGGGATATTCAAAATACTTAAGGCTTATCAATATTGTTTTTGACCTGTTGATACTCAACCTTGTTTTTCCGCCTCTTTTTTCCGGGCTTAATGTAAGCAGCCTGCATTTTGCACTTTATATAAATGTGTGCTGGGGTGCTATAACTTATTTTTCCGGGTTTTATGAGGTATACCGCTATACCCCTATAGTTCAGGTATTATCAAAAATTATAAAACAGGGGCTACTGTTTGCATTGGTTACCATAGCCTTTTTCCCGTTCTCTAAGCACACTGTTTTTGACAAGGATGCTATACTTACCTATGTTGCCATTGTAGTAAGCGTTGTAGCCCTGTTTAAGATAGCAAAATTTTACTACCTTAAAAGCTACCGCCTTAGCACGGGCAGCAATTACCGTAAGGCCATAATAATAGGCCATACAGAGGCATCGGTTAGGCTAAAGGAGTTTTTTGAGGGCAACCCGGCTTACGGGTACCGTTTTGAAGGCTTTTTTTCTAACAATAAAAACCATGCCGATGTAAAAGGCGACATAGCGGAAGTAAAGCATTATGCGGAACAAAATAACATCGACGAAATTTATTGCTCGCTTAACGAACTCTCCGGCCCTGAGCTTAAAGGCCTGGTAGATTTTGCCGACAGCAATAATAAAACTATAAAGTTTATACCGGATACAAAAGATATCTTTTCTAAAAACCTGCGGATAGATTATTATGAGATGTTCCCGGTACTGTCGCTGCGCAAAACCGCCCTTGATGAGCCTGTGGCACAACTGGTAAAGCGCGCTTTTGATATTGCCTTTTCACTTGTGGTTATTGCGCTGGTGTTGTCGTGGCTTGCGCCCCTGCTTTCATTGCTTATAAAGCTGGAGTCTAAAGGGCCTGTATTTTTTAAGCAAAGCCGCCCCGGGCTTGATGAGAGGGAGTTTTTTTGCTACAAATTCCGCTCCATGCAAATAAATGAAACTACTGAACAATCGGTAACACGCAATGACCCGCGTGTAACCCGCATAGGCAAGTTTATCCGCAAAACCAGTATAGACGAGCTGCCGCAGTTCCTTAATGTGCTTAAGGGCGAGATGAGTATTGTAGGCCCGCGCCCACACCTATGGAGCCAAAACAACCTTTATGGGGCAACTATAAAAAAATATATGGTGCGCCTGTATGTAAAGCCCGGCATTACCGGCCTGGCGCAGGTAAGGGGCTACCGCGGCGAAATAGCTACCGATGAGGATATGATAAACCGTATAAAATATGACGTGTTTTATATACAAAACTGGTCAATGCTGCTCGACCTTAAAATTATAGTACAAACGGTGGTAAACATTTTTATGGGTGAAGATAAAGCCTACTAAAAATGTTACCTTTGCACCAACATAAACACACAACAAAGCACATGAATATTTTACTGTTAGGTTCGGGCGGCAGGGAGCATGCCCTTGCATGGAAAATGCTGCAAAGCCCGCTTTGCGGCACCCTTTTTGTAGCCCCCGGCAATGCCGGTACTGCTGCCATAGCCACTAATGTAAATATAAGCCCGCTTGACTTTGAGGCTGTAAAGCAAATCGTTCTAAGCAACAATATTTCCATGGTTGTCGTAGGCCCCGAAGACCCACTGGTAAAAGGCGTGTACGACTTTTTTAAGAACGACCCTGAGCTTGCTGGTGTGTCCGTAATAGGCCCGTCGCAGCATGGCGCGCAGCTGGAAGGAAGTAAAGAGTTTGCTAAAAAGTTCCTTATAAAAAACAATATACCTACTGCCGCTTACGACAGCTTTACAAAAGATACGGTAGAGGAGGGGTGCAAATTCCTCGAAACCTTAAAAGCCCCTTATGTGCTTAAAGCCGATGGCCTTGCTGCCGGTAAAGGCGTGCTGATACTTTCCACCCTTGAAGAAGCACAGCAGGAACTGCGCAGCATGCTTGTTGATGCTAAATTTGGCGATGCGAGCGCTAAAGTGGTTATAGAAGAGTTTCTTGATGGTATAGAGCTTAGTGTATTTGTACTTACCGATGGCAAAAGCTACAAGCTGCTGCCTACCGCCAAAGATTATAAGCGCATAGGCGAAGGCGATACCGGCCTTAATACCGGCGGTATGGGCGCTGTAAGCCCCGTTCCGTTTGCCGATGCAGCGTTTATGGAAAAGATAGAGACCCGCATTGTGAAGCCTACCATACAAGGCCTTAAAAACGATAATATCGACTATACAGGCTTTGTGTTCATCGGGCTGATAAAAGTGGGTAACGACCCATTTGTAATAGAATATAACGTGCGCATGGGCGACCCGGAAACTGAGGTGGTAATACCAAGGCTTAAGAGCGACCTCGTAGAAATATTTGTAGCCATGGCTAATGGCACGCTGGACGAAGTGGGCTTTGAAATAGATGAGCGCAGCGCTACTACGGTAATGCTGGTATCGGGCGGTTACCCGGAAGATTATGGCAAGGGTATGGAAATAACCGGGCTTGAAAATGTAGCCGGAAGTATAGCCTTTCACGCCGGTACTACGCTCAAAGACGGCAAGGTAGTAACCGCCGGTGGCCGTGTAATAGCAGTAACTTCATATGATAACGACTTTAGGGAAGCCATAAAAAAATCTTATCAAAACATAGATAAGCTACATTTTGATAAGATGTATTATAGAAAAGATATAGGCTTCGACCTTTAAAAAGTAACCGGGGCTTTAATTAGCCCTGGGTATTTTTACCAAGGAACGAGTGGGCCGTAGTATCCTGTACGTCGTCATTGTTATCGCTGTATATTTTTAGCTGCTTCATCCAGTATACAAAGGCGGCACAACAAATAATAATGAATATCCAGGTAATAATATTAGCCGTCCACCAGTTTATAAGCTCAAGCCTGCGGAAAAAATCAAGCGGGATGAATAGGAAATCAGTAAATAGAGATCCAAGCCCTTCAAAAAATGCTGTCATTTTTATAAGTATTATATTAACAGTCACAAAAGTATAAAATTATCGCATGCTGGCAAGTATTTTTAGTAAAACAAGGCCCATTAATTATCTTTTATTAGGTAGTACCCTGATATTGTTTTATCTAATGCCGCTCTTAGTTGATACAAGCTGGACTATAAGCCCATTGCTTATCGGGTTAAAGGCCGGGCTGCTCTTCCTTTTGGCCGGTTCTGTATTGCTCGTAGGCTTTGTTGCCCTGCGCAACACCCTTACCCGGGCTAACAGTTATGCACTGTTGCTGTTTTTAATGTTTTTGCTGCTTTTCCCTACCCTGCTGTCTAACACAAAAATTATTGTGGCAAATTTTTTCCTGCTGCTGGCCCTGCGCAGGCTTATATCGCTGCAATCGCTAATAAGCCCCAAGGAAAAGATATTTGATGCCTCATTCTGGATTATCGCTGCGGCGCTGTTCCACTTTTGGTGCATTATTTACCTGGTTTTGGTGTTTATTTCAATAGTTTTTCACGTATCGCGCGACTACCGCAACTGGATTATACCGTTTGTGGCCTGCGCCGCAGTGGGGGTAATCTACATGATGTTTGGGCTTATAATAGGCCACGGCCTTTTTGAGCAGCTGCTCGACGAAATGAAGCCCAGCTTTGATTTTATGTACTTTGAAAACATCTACCAGAATATAGCCCTGTCGCTTTTTGCGCCGGTAGCGCTATTGTTTGCCGTGCCTTATACCTTTTCTATCAGCAGTAAGCCGCTTAACTTACAGTCTGGCCATAAAAAGATACTGTATTCATTCCTTATAGGGGTGGGTATTTATATCCTGTCAAACCACAAGAATAACAGTTTCCTGGTATTTACCTTTGCGCCGCTGGCCATTATGGGCGCTAACTTTATAGAAAGCCAGGAAAGCAAATGGACCCGCGAAGCTATTGTATGGAGCGTGGTGGTTATTTGCGTGCTGATATTTTTGCTGCAGTTGTAAATAAATCTTCATTGCTTCTTCAGGTTCAGAAATAGTGTCATTTATTTATATATCAGTAAATAAGTTTGTCAGCCAAAATCCTTCTCGGGGCTTAAGCCAGGCAGTAACTATACAAAAAGGTTCGACCTCCCAAAAAATCTGATACGGTAAATTAATGCCCCATTAAAAAATTTATTATTTTCACTTTTGAATGTAATATTTTATGACCGATACTTTAAGGCAGCATATAATCAACAGGTTAGGAAAGGATATTGAAAACCTTGAAACTGTATTGGCAACTTTTGTCCAGGTAAAGGCTAAAAGGGGTCATGTACTGTTGCGGCAGGGCGAAATTTGTAAACATGTTTACTTTGTAGCATCAGGCTGCTTACAGATGTACATACATGATGCCTTGGGCAATGAAACAACCCGGGATATTGTAACCGAAGACAACTGGTGTTCAGACCTGATTAGCTTTGGCAGCCAGCGCCCCGCCACCGAAAACATCAGGGCTGTGGAGTATTGCGAATTATTTGCTATTAACAGGGCTTCATTTATGCAGATGATGCAGCAAATTCCACAATTTGATAGGGTTTATAAACAGATTCTTGAGGCATCATACGCTAATTCGGTCTACCGGATAAATACCTTCGTTGCTTTATCTGCGCTGGAGAGGGTAAAATGGCTTATGGAGTACCGTCCCGGCCTGGCAGCAAGGGTGTCCAGTAAGCTTATTGCGTCATACCTGGGCATTTCGCAGGAAACGTTTAGCCGGTTAAAGGGCAGGCTTTAAAACGTTGACATTTGTCAACACCCATCGGGTTTTAATTTTTGAAATTTGTACTGTTCAACAATTAAAACTTCATAAAAATGACAGAGTATTTATTATTATTTAGAAATGCAAGTGCCAAAAACGGCTACCTTGCTACCAGCCAGGACATGGCCGAGGACATGCCTAAATGGCAATCGTGGATAGGCAACATAGCCATGCAGGGAAAATTAGTTTCTACCGCGCCGGTTGTTTATGATGCTGTAGTAGTAAGAGGCCAGGAACGTTTTCCCGGCCCGCATAAAGAAGAAAATTCCGTCTTAGTTTCAGGCTACCTTATTGCTAAAGCCGAAAGCGTAGAAGAGGCTGAAGCGTGGGCAAAATCCTGCCCGATACTAAAATATCCTGAAAGCAGTGTGGAGATAAGGGCATTAGTGCCGTTTTCAATATAACGCCCACGCTATGGATAAAATATTAAATATTGGAAGATGGCTATTTCCCATTTCTTTCCTCATGTATGTGGGCCTGCACCTTGCAAAGCCGGGTACCGGCGCTGCATTTGTGCCAGATTACCTGCCGTTTCCTCACGCTTTAAACTATATTACCGCAGTATTAATTACAGCTTTTATATTAAGTGCCGCGTTTGGCAGGTATGATAAGCTGGCTTATACACTTATGGCATTATATGTACTGCTGATGGCCTTTATGGTGCACCTGCCAAGGGCAATGGGCTACGAAATTGATGCAGCAATGATGGCGAACCCTGACCGGGAGAAGGAACTGGAGATGGTTAATGTATTCAGGAACATTATGATTGCGGGCGCTTTGCTGGGTTTTGCGCGCTATGTGGCGAAAGACAAACGTATAACAGGATAGCTAAAAAAATTTACCCTTTTAAAAACACTGCTGACATACTGCTGTCATAAACCGGGGTTACCTTTGGCATATAAATCAAAAAACAATTAGTAGTATGGAAAATGTACAAGCACCCACAGCAGCGCTTTTAACCCCCGAAGCTTTATTAAAACACTGGCAGGGGCACCGCGACCTTACCCGCAGGGTTATTGAGGCCTATCCGGAAAAAGAACTTTTTGAATTTGCCATAGGCGGCATGCGCACCTTTGCCGTGCTGGCCATGGAAATTATAGACCTTACCGGGCCCGGCATTAAAGGCCTTGCCACCGGCGAGTGGGGCGATGGCCCAATGCCCCACATAAGCGGCGAAGGCATGCCAAAAACTAAAGAAGACCTGCTTACCCTTTGGGATGAAACTACTAAAAGGCTCGAAATTTACTGGCCGCAGATACCTGTAGAAAAGTATGAAGACCCGGTAAAAGCCTTTGGCATGTATGACGGTACCATACTAAGCAGCATACTTTATTTTATGGATAACGAAGTGCACCACCGTGCCCAGGGCTATGTTTACCTGCGTGCGCTGGGCATTGAGCCGCCTGCGTTTTGGGACAGGCCATAAGCACCGGGTTCATCATCAATTATAAACAGAAGCACCACCTATTGCGTGGTGTTTTTGCGTTTGGGCTATACCTTTTTGACCCAAAAAAAGCTAAAGCGGAAACCTTTTAACTTTTCTTTACAATCGATGAATTCCGCCGGTCTAAACTTCTTAGCCATTCGCCGAAACGAATACATCGCTTATCTAAAAAGGTGCTTTTTCTAAAAAGGCATTGCTACATTCGTAGTGTAAAAATTAGCTGTTTGATTTGCGGCCGGTCAGCCGCATACACTTTAAACTTCATAATTTTTACGTTACAATTTGGCATTATCCAAATTTACCACACATTTGTTTTATTAATGCCATTTATGTAAACCTGTCGCCCCCGGCAGGTTTTTTTATTTTATATCTATTTGCAAGATTCAATACTTTACCACTAAAGGTACACAAAGATTTTTTCACAAGGGCCACAAAGCTGGTTGTACATTGCTGCACTGAAAGGACACAACGCTTTACTTCGTCAGTTCGGGTGTGTTCTTCCGCTAAAGGCGGTTTTCATTGTGCACTTTATGAAAAAAACCTTGTGGCCCCTTGTGGCAAAATTTATTTAAAAATCAAACTTAAGCTGCACCGCTACTGCCTTTTTCTGCCCTGCCTCGTTATTAAGGTTGGCCAACGATATGCCCAGCAGCCGCACCGAATCTTTAGGGCGTTCCTGGTAGAGCAGTTCTTTTACGGTTTCCATAATAAGGCTTTTGTCTGATATAAAATAGGGCATGGTCTTGCTGCGGGTTTGCACCGTAAAGTCGGAGTACTTTATTTTAAGGGTAACGGTTTTGCCCGCTATCTTTTTTTTCTTTAAACGGCGTTCCAGTTCGTCGGCTATGCGTTCCAGTTTTTCGAGCATAAACACTTCCGATACCAGGTTCTCGTTAAAGGTATGCTCTGTACCTACCGACTTCGCTGTGCGGTGCGGCTTTACCTCGCTGTTGTGTATGCCGCGCACCACATAGTAATAATACGCACCGCTTTTGCCAAAGTGCTGGGTAAGGTATTCCTCTGTTTTCTCTTTAAGGTCTTTTCCGGTAAAGATGCCCAGCTGGTACATGCGCTCAGTAGTAACCTTGCCCACACCGTAGAATTTGCCAATAGGCAGGTCTTCCAGAAATTGCAGTACCTCATGTGGGTTTACGGTTTTTTGGCCGTTTGGCTTGTTGTAGTCGCTGGCTACCTTGGCAATAAATTTATTGATGCTGATGCCTGCCGATGCCGTTAGCCCGGTTTCCTCCAGTATCCGCTGGCGAATTTCACGGGCGATAAGGGTGGCGCTGGGGTTGCCTTTTTTATTGATGGTAACATCGAGGTAGGCTTCGTCAAGCGAAAGCGGCTCAACGAGGTCGGTAAACTCATGGAATACCTCGCGTATCTTGCGGCTTATTTCGGTATAGCGCTCAAAGCGGGGTTTTACGAAGATAAGGTGTGGGCAGCGTTTCTTGGCCAGGTAGCCGCTTATGGCACTGCGCACGCCAAACTTACGCGCCTCGTAGCTGGCAGCACTTACCACACCACGGGTTTCGCCGCCGCCCACCGCAATGGCCTTACCACGCAGCTCGGGGTTATCCAGCTGCTCTACAGACGCGTAAAACGCATCCATATCTACATGGATAATTTTACGCTGCGGTTTAGGGGCCTCCTCTTCCATAGCGTAAAGTTAGGGAAAAATTGGGCCTTCGCCGTAGTGCTTTCCCGACCTCACCCCCGGCCCCTCTCCAAAGGCAAGGGGAGCAGCTTCACTCAGCCATACTGTACCCGAAGCTGTCATTGCGGAGGTACGGAGCGTGGCAATCTCATAAAGACTGTAGCTTAAAATCCTCAACAACACGCTTGTTATTATCTAGATTTGTTTTTGGTAGAATTTATTTCTTGTCTAAGCTCTTGTACCTCAGTTCTCAATTTATTAACTTCAATATTAGTCTTACGATCTAATGTATCCACTTTAATAACTATTGCAAGTATAGCTATGATTAGTGATAGTACTGGAATAAATATTTGAACTACATTTCTAAAAATGTCTAAAAGTTCGAGATTATTTTTACGTAAGTATTTTCTATTGGAAAATGATGCCAATCCATTTTGTGTTGCAATTAGTCCGTAAACTGCTGTATCGGTATGTTCAATCTCATTTTGAGCATAGAGTTCGGAGTAAATTAATTCACCTGTCGCCTTATTGCATCTAAGTTCTTTTTCTAAATCGCTAAAACTAATTCCAAACTTGAAGTCTTGCCCCATATCTCTACTTTCAAATTGGATTCTACTTACCGCTAATAATTGCAATACTTTGTGTCTCTTTCTATTGAAATTCATGATAATTTGTTTTAATAATACTGTAAATGGATAAATCCTACACCGCCTCAAACAACTTGCCCGGCAATGGCCTAATCAGCCCCTTAAGCTCCATGGTAAGCAGCAATGAGGATAATTTATAAATAGGCATCTCGCAGTGCAACGCTATAGTGTCCATCAGTTCCTTGCCGTTTTGCTGCAGGTAGTCGTATACTTTTTGCTCTTCGGGCTCCAGGGTAACAAAAAGCTGCTTTTGCACGGGGGCTTTCTTCTTTTCCTCCAGCTCCCAGTTCAGCATATAAATAAGGTCGGCGGCGCTGGTAAGCAGGTTGGCACGCTGGCTTTTAATCAGGTTGTTGCAGCCCATACTGTACTTATCGGTAACGCGGCCGGGCACGGCAAA
>Ga0247803_1001929_pt1 | contig 10677 bp, 11 predicted proteins | sample UWRJL014104B1_FD_180928 | JGI IMG/M metagenome (GOLD analysis project Ga0247803, IMG submission 180928) | Plant litter microbial communities from Arlington Agricultural Research Station in Wisconsin, United States - UWRJ-L014-104B-1 | ecosystem: Environmental > Terrestrial > Plant litter >...
CAGCTCTGCGCGCAAAGCAACTCCAACCTCACCCACTACTCCCACCACTCAGCCTGACTGCAACCCGTCCCATAATGAGTTTCCTGCAGCTGCCAGCTGAGCTCCAGATTCATGTCTTCAGTTACAGCGCCGCGCCAGAGCTCAAGGCTGCAAGGGCGGTTTGCACGAAATTCCGCGACAATGCTTCAATGTGGCTGTTCCGAAAAGTGCTGGCTTGCGCGCGATACCAAGCGATGGGTGCCTTCCAGCGTATCTCAGAGCACACGACTTATGGAAAGTATGTGAAGGAAATCGTCTTCGACGGCACTACGTACGATCCGGATCTCGCGCAAAGCGAGTATCTATACCAGCGTTCAGCGGATCAATTCGAGCAACTAAAGGGTGTAGTTAGTTGGGCTAGGCGGACAAGGTAAGCTGGACTTCTTTTGTCACCTTACGCTCTGATCGCGATACACAACAGCAGGAACGACAATGAAGATATGCTACTAAACTTTTCCTCTCATCTGCACGAAGCTAGCTAACATGACTCAGGTTCAGAAAGTACCAGGAGCTATACAAAGAGCAGGAGGATATCTTGAGTGGCCATGTCCTACTGCAAACTCTTGCACGGGCTCTGGAATGGCAACTGCCGAATGTCTCTTCCCTGATCTATTCGCCCGAACCCCATCATATTCCCCTCGAACGGAAAGAGATGAAAGAGATACGTCCCAGAGGCCCAACGCACTCCGGGCGAGCACACGATGGACTCCACCATCTTATTGGCGCCATTCACATCTCTCAATACACTGGCATCAACGAGTTCAAGATAAAGGCTCGTTCTGTCAGTTTACCCAACAACATCGGCACGAGATTTCGAGTCGACGTCTTCGGGTTTCGTGATCCGACCCATATCGAAGCTGGCAAATTTTTCTTTCGGAACCTCAATAAGATTGAAATGGTTTTAACTCCATCGTCAGGGATTCAAACGAGCCCCACCGCCGGAGTTCGAGCGCTGGATTGCCTCGCAAATATGGCGGCGCTACTATCTGAGGCCAAGGACCTTGAAACTCTTTCTTTGGAGTTTTCTCACTGGCATCCAGACCCGCATAGCATGTACGGGCTCATGACTCCACATGCCCAGCCGATCTTTCCCTACATGGGACTCGGTACAACATGGCTGAAGCTGCGTGAACTGACGCTAGGTGGACTGTTTGCAGATGAGGAAGAATTCAAGGAGTTGGTATTTCGGCATGGGAAAACATTGACGTCGTTGAAATTCAGTTACTGTAGCCTCTTTTCTGGCCAGTGGTCCAATATCGTGGACGATGTGGTGTTCGGTACAAACATCGCTCCGTTCGAGTTGGATCACGTCAACGAGGTCAATGTTGGAGAGGCAACGTTTGCGGCTCTTAGCGATATTGAGGCCGCAAAGTGGCAGTATGAAGGTCGAGTAGCGGTTACTGGAGAGGGTGAGCGATTCTTTGAGGAGCCCCAAGGAAAGTCAGTTTATGCGTGGCGGAACCCTGACCAAGGCATGGACGTATTCTGATAGACGTAGACCCGAGCTTTGCACGGCACTCAATCTTGTGCTCAGTAGCTATGCACCTGTACTACTTGTTGGGGGGGCGGATCAGATTAGATTGGACAACGACACAGCTGTAGACTTAACCCTGGATCAACGGCAATTGACTAAGATACCTGTGCCGGCCACTTAGGATTGAGAACTGCTCAGCTTCGGAACAAGACGTTAGTCGACGTTCATTCTATGCTTCAAGATCCGTGAGGAAGAAAGTAGGTGTTCTTAATAACAGATGTGTTGCGGATATTTGTTCTATTCCTGTACATGCTTGATTTATCCGCCCGCATGCAAGACATCCCACGTGGGCTCGGACGTCAGCACTGCAGCCCTGCGGCGGAGCATCCGAGCGACATCGGTAAAGCATGTTTACGGCGAGCTGAATTAGAACCGCCGTGTTATCCCCAAAATGTAAGGTCACCGCCTGAACATGCTTGCTGGTCTGTCGCGGCTACTACGCTCGGATGGCACGGCGGCGATTTTGGACCCCCAACTCCACCACACCGTACACTGATTTAATATTAGTTCCAAAGACCTCGGTTGAATAGGCTGTCCCCCAATAGATCTCCTCGCCCATCTTTCGAACGCTCCCCACGCCACGTCACGGCTCCTTCCCGGCCCGGCCTCCAATGGAATGACCGCTCTTATGACCACAATCTAGCCTTGGCACTCTGGATCCGACCCAATACCCTGTGCACAACTTACATCGGCTTTCGTCCCGCCAGTTGGTCATTTCTGCGCAAACGGCTAGCATGAACGGGCCATTCCCGATCCCGGAGGAGTGGCTCGTCAAGAAATGATACTATATTCGTTCCTGCGGGATTTGGAGGCAATGCGACAACTGACTCAGAATTTCGATTGGGTGCTCATATCACATGGCACAATAGACGGACTCTGGAATCATGGTCATCACAGCAATACGCCTCTGGGACTTTGCTGCCTGGCTGCCTAGGGCGAACAGCGAGCTCGACAATAGAACGCATTACACGGCTTACGTTATTGTTCTCCTCAAGCCATTCCTCCTCCTGTTCGTCGCTGTTATAATGCCGTCTACTGCACACCCGAAATCCTTCTTGTCTCCATTACAACAACCTGCGCTCGACTATCGGTCCGTCCTAGCGTACTAAGACTTTTCTCGAAACAATATTGGACTCGGGGCGGTTTCGCGCGCTCTGTATCTGTGAAACGTTTCAATCTCTTTCATTCCACCCTGCTACGATCCGCTCCGCCATCTCCTGCTTGCAGCCTTGCTCTCATCATCTTCATCAGCCTTACAGCCATCAGCGATCTCAACCAACATGGAACAGCGAGGCAACCAACATCGCTCCCACCGCACCAGACGGGTTCGAGAGACTCGGGGGCGAGAGCACTCATCCCACTCGGAGTCTGGGCATGGTAGTGGAGCTGTGAGTCTCACTTCTTCATGAATCACTCGATAGCGATACTAATAATTCTACAGTCAGACGATCAGCGTTCGTCAGCAGATCGAGTCAATTCCTATCATGGGCATCCACAGTATCATCTACATTCCGAACGCGCCCAGCAGTATCAACGTCTTGACTACGAATACCATTGGCAAGCTGTTCCCCGCTCTTGGGAAGCTGTCGATCCAAGAACGAGCCGAGCTACTCAAGATCCCGCGCTCGATCAACGCCTAATCGCTCTTTCTCCGGGGTCCAGAGATTCACGTAGCCACACGCACGTGAGTCGCCATTCCGAATCATCCCAGACACACGACAGCACGCCCGGTCCGTCGGGACCTCAACTCACAGCTTCACGCTTGAAAAATTTCGACAGTAGACAACCATCTACCACCAACATGGACAGATGGATGGGTGCAAGCCAGAGAGATGGCGCATGGGATGGAGTGGGATACGTCAGAATGCGAGAAGACGATTACAGAAGGAGTGATGGATTGAGATGAATGTCGAAGAGAAGGATCAGTGTGGGTGACTTTATATGTAGGAACAGGATTTACGGTTACCATCGGGGCGTTTCCAAGTAGGCTGTGCATATGCTTTAGCTTTACTCTTACTTTAGCGAAGACCATTTTCTATTTTCATCTTGAAGGCTGGCGTTGGGAGGTGGGCCATGTTCCGCAACGGACTCAAGGTTGAGTTCCGCCTTGCGGTCGATTCCTATTCAGCTTGCTGTTCGGGGAATTTCAATGGTGTACGGCGCAAGAGCATAGGCTGTGTGATATTCGAGCAAGGCTAGGATTATGTTGCACATGGTCCCACGCATGTGCATGCGTCATTTAGTCCGTACCTTACCTTATGTGAGCCGCTATAAGCAACACAACAGCTATTCTGACGTGCGGGGATTGGAACCGTAGGGTGAACTTTACAAAGTAGCGCGGGGGAACCATAGACTCTGTAAATCAACAGCTCGCTCACCGGAACACCCTAGCAATGAGTGACGTGGCATCAGCGCGCGATATCTCCAGCGAAGTTGGTGGTTTTGGAGGACTCGCTATCCTGAGGTCGCACAGTAGCGATGATCATTACCCATTGGAAATACATTCGCCTTCTTTGCTCAAATTAGCACCATTGCGCCTTTGCGCACGCACTCGTCCCTCGGCCCGAAGGGAACCCGGTCAATGCCCAACAACTGCTGTCCATCCGCCGTGTTTGCGTACCAGAGCGTAGTCTGCCTGGAACGTGACGTTGCCCTCAACCCAACACTTCGGTGCCCTAAAAGGGCAAAGGGCGGCACGACCCTAGTGTTTTGCGGCTCTAGGGTGATTGGCGCAGCTAATGGCAGGAAGGGGGCAATACAGCGAGGCGGGCAAATCTGGACCTGCACCCTGGACGATACGCAGAGAGCCAACCACCTGCGTTCACGGCGCATGATGCCCAGTTCACCTGCATGTTCACCTGCAGGACGGCTCATAAAGCTGTGGATGGGCTAGTCGGAGAAACGGAAGTGCTGCTGAGCTTCAAGTCGAGAATTTCATCCGGTTCTGGTCCGGACAATAGGTGTCACGATCGCCCATTGCGGTTAAGATATGAAGTCCTGCAGGAGAGTTGTGGTCAGGATCGAAGTCGCGAGCCAGGCGCTCGGACCAGCGAGCGGGCCCACCTATGACGGAACCGCGGGATTTGCGGGGCCCCCGCTAAGCTTGTCTAGACGACACCACGAAAATGGTATCTTGTGCGAATCTGAGCCTCATTACGCGCCCGGCTCTTCGAGCGTAAAGCTCCGGACAGAATGAGGCTTCAACGAGGCAAGCAGGCGCCAACATCAGGCAATCGGCGAAGGATTCTGTGAGGCCGCATACAAGACGAAAATGTGTCGGACAACGGGTAAGCTCAGGGATCTGGGCTATTGATTGACCGCATGTCAAGTTTGGAGTGGGTCCCGAGGGAATGCATTGGCAGCGTGTGATGATCCGGGTCCTCGCTTGTGACCACAAGCGTCTAGCCATCAAGTCAATTCATCCCGTAATCTTATCGCCCCGTAGGCGAGACAAGCGGGATGAGCGTCATGTATGCCATGCTCCAGATCGGGGCGAACGTCATGTATGCCATGCTCCAGATTGGTGCAAGTCTCATGTAGATCATCAGCTACGATGTCGCGAGAGCCTCGGGGACGACACGATGATCTTCGAAGCTAGCATCAGGGTCAGGCATCTAGGCATCAACTCCATCTGCCACCTGTTTGCTCCGACCAGTCTCCATCCAGTCGAAGTGATATAGCTATTTTCGAACATTAGGTATGTCAGTGAGGCACCGTCCATCTTACGCTTATTTGAAGACCAGTAGCCGCCTCAGTTTGGAATGCCGGTGTTTATCAATGAAGCATAGCCACGCTCAAAACCCGAGACAAGCTACCACGAGTCTGGTTCGTAGCGACTAGCCCCAATCGCGTGCCACACTTAATATTTGGGGGCTGAGTCTTTTGAGAACAAGTAGCTGCTCCGCCTTCAAAACGCAAATACGTAAAGACCTTCCCTACTGCTCTGATGAAGGAGGTTTGCGGACTGTTCAGACGCAGACTGTTTCCAAATCATCATCATCAACATCAATATCAACATCATTGCGATAGTTGTACAACCTATCATCATCGAATCGCGGTCGACACGGCTTACCGAGACCCCACGAGCACTTGCAAGCGACATCATGTTCCTCCAACTCTTCTATTGCTTTGTCATCCACTTGGAGCCGCACTTCGGACCTGTCAATCGCTAGCACTCGTCGGTCACAGATTCGGACGACGCAAGGACGCGAGTACTATGGCTATAATCACGCGTCACGACTATCCGAAAGCAGTCACCACTCTCACGTCCATTGGATTACTCGCCTCACAAAATGCGAAGGAGCCGGTGTCGGCAGCATCCGCCAATGCGACTTAGTAGCTTTTGCCCCGACATGTGATAGCGGATCGCTTGATATCAGGCAAACGAAGTAACTTATTAGGTGCGCCTATGTCTTGCCTTCTCTCCAATACTAGCTGATGATTCCTCAGGGATATTTCCAAGCTATTCCCAACGATCGCACCCAATCACGCCGCGATGTACGTTGCTTCCACCTCTGATACAACCTGCACCCGGGTGATACAGGGCGACCATACGGGACCGATGCTGGCAGTTCACGCTTGGGAGTTGCCCTAATCGTGACCGACGCGTTCGCACGGCCAGGATCGTTGCAGTCGCCCTACGCCCATTTGCAGGCGAATGTGCGACCAAGTACCCATCGACCGCATGTCGAAGGGAGCATAGCGCCAGCCCTTCTCCTCTGCACTGCATCTCGTGCCGTGTGCGAGTATTTGGAGGAATTACGCGGCCCGTCGGCGCCGTGTTGTTGGTTCATTAGCCATTCTGTCCCGCACTTTGTGGTAAACACAGTCCAGCAGGACTGCTCGCAATCCATCCCGGAGCCGACATACTACGTACTCCATGGAGGCAGAGTAGGATATAGTCCTGCATGCTCGCAGTGCTCTACCTTCAGATAACTTGGACTGGATCCGCGTGGTAAAGATGAAACTGTCATTCAATTTGACATTCGAGTTAGTACGCACCATTCTTTTCACCTCCGTATCCTAGAGTCTCCAGCTCATCCCCAGCAGACTCAAGTGCTCTAGCCACAAGAGTGCCTCCCCATCGAACGGCACCTCACGGCCAGGTACCCACGAACACACCCCTCCTTCTTATCACACTACCACCTCCGCGGGCGGCTCTGCTACAAAGAACAACCCTTTCTTGGCCTCGTGTAGACGCGCGGCTGAGGGTCATCGCATATCAAAGACAATTGATAGACTTTCACATAAAAGAAGCATCTGCAAGTCAATTGGCAAGATGCTCGACAAGATCTCGGGAACACACGGTTATAGTTACGATGCCAAACTCCAACGACCAATGCTACCGACCTGGTCTTCACAGATCCAGTTTCAAGGCATACAGGAGCTTTCGGTACAAGGGATATCAGAGATATCGGGCAACCAGCTTTCAGAACTGCCAGAAGAACTGTCAGAGTTGCCAAGCTACGACTGCGAGGAGCCGTCACATCACGTTGATATGCAAGCCCATGGATCATCCGCTCCCATTGTGCATAAAGACAATTCGACTGATTTTTACAAATCTCAACATGGCCCAAGCTGTATCAATACATTCACGGACCAACGGTATTGGACACGACAGATGCGGCAGGACGACAATTCACCACAGGTAACGTGTCCATTAGCGTGGACGCTTCCTCCACAAGAATATACCACATCAGAGGGGTACCACGGTTATTCGTACGAACCTCCAGTGGGAACAGCCGCTGCAGTATCACATTCTGGGCCTTCCGCTGAAGCCGTTACCGCCGCATCCACCACATTCGCTTCTATTAGTCCCGCTTCTTATCATAACGCATGTAGTGAGGATGTTCAGTGTGGTCACTGGGACGATGCAGAAGTCGACCATCACGCCACATTCCCAAATGCTCTTCCAACTTGCCTTGCCTCGCCCCCGTACGGGCACGGAAAGCATATATTTGGGGACGACCAACACGTCTCTCCGATCCCTACACCCCATGACCGTCATGCAGGCAATCAAGCTGGTGCCTCTATGTTTCCTCCAACACCACCCACGGCTTCGCCCTCCAACCTGTCCATGTCCATCAGCCCAACCGAGCATCTAGGATGCAACTTTAAAGACAGCCCCTCTTCGCCTTCAACGAAAGTGTTTCGTCAACAAGGCCTAGTAGCTTTGCCCGCGTCTGCGACGTACGACAACAATGAGTTCGACACCATCAACCCCATGCAAGATTTCGTGAGACGATCTCATTGGGAGCGTCGTATCCCGCAGGACCAGCGTCAGTATCGCACCGATACACTTGCACTCCACACGCACAACGACGACATGAGTCCGACCGAAGGCTTCGATGAAACGATGCCGTCTCACGAGGAGATATCAGCACTATCGCGTGTCATCGACGACAACGCGACTTGTTCGGTTGACGCCGCGTCTGCCTCTGCGACCTCGACGAGGCCGCATTGCTCAGTCGTTGGAGATCTCGTCAAGAGGTTCTTTTCCCCATTACTCTGTGGCCATGGCCATTGCAAAGTTGAATTCAATGGGGAGTATCGGAAGGGCAATCGAGAACGCCATATCCGGAGGTTCCACCGCACGATGGTCCCTTACAACTGTCGCTTCTGCCCCAAATTCTACCAACGAGATGACGCGCGGAAGAAACACGAATGGAAGAAACATGGCGCTGAGGACTGTCGTCCCGAGAAGCGTCGCCCCGAGAAGCGTCGCCCCGAGAAGCGCCACGGCGAGACGGGACGCGTGGAGAAGAGGAAGGTGATCGAGAGGAAAGTGGAGAAGAGGATCTACATGCCGAATTCGGCTGAGCTTGAATAGTCCGTGTCAGGCTGATCTGCTTGGAATTCGGTGGAGGGCCTGGTAACGCTTGGATTTTGTGTGATTCGGAGGCCAGTGGCCGTTCCCGTTCGCTTGGTTCCGACAGGGCAGGATTCCTTTTAATCTCGAAGGTCGAACTGAGCAGCTCACGCTATTCGTTTTGATAACGCTGGATATTTGATATTCTTATCTGTATATTATTAGTGCTTTCCGCTGGCTTGGATTATGGTATGGTTTCGATATGTGGACCTGAGGTCGAGGACGGTAATGACTCTGGACGTCGATTAATGTGTACGTTGATTTTGATGAAGGCACCTTTGCGACGGAATCTCTAATGGTTACGGAAGGTCTGATAGTCACGACATATCTATATTGGACACGGTGCTATTATTGAAGGCCCTTTTGTTATGGTGATGTACTTGAAGAGAAAGATATTGACCTCTACGACATCCTTCTGATCACCACACTCAACACCAACAATGCTCAGACGTACGCTCCATACAAGCCCATGACGTAAATTGCAGGCAGCCCGGCACGCGACCACCTGGCCCGCACGTCCTTGGAAGAAATATTGGGAGTATCATGCATGCCACGGTGTAGCAAGGCTGATGATCGCCTTATGCATGCGCGTGGACTAAAAAGGCGAAAGGGCGTTTTGTTGAGTCGTGTTTAGATTCGAACATAGTGGCTGGATTGACGGAGGTAGCCTGGTGCTGATGACGCGTACGTGCGTGGAGTGCGTTGGGCTGGTGGACTGTGTTGGGTTGAGTGGGGGGTGGGGGTAGGCGAGGGCTGGTGGATGGCGTTGGTGGGGGCTGAGGTCGAGACGTGCTGATCTGTGGGTGGGGAGTACGTGGGACGGAGTGCGACGAGTAACCATGTGAAATGGAGCGGGACTCATGGGACAAACCGGTGAGCGATGTATAAAACGTAAGCGGTGTGTAAAACGGATGAGGCGTCACCTGTTTGTTTTGGATATCAAGTGCAAGGGAAGTTGAGTGAGAGGAAAGTGTCTCGAAAACCGCTTGGACTGACTCATAATGACTTGATTGTTTGGTAAAGTTGCTAAAGGAGTTTGGTGACGAGCAATCCACCGCCTTTCTCTCTGTGTGTCCTTGTACATGCTAGATGATGGTGATAATGCGGACGCAGAATAAGGCTACTAGACTTTGGCCCTGGGTCTACTCCACCAGCTTCTCTGTGCTGCTACCAATACCGTAACCGAATTGCAAGCGAAGAACCGTTGGAACAACTGCTCCCTGTGCCCCGAACTCGAAAACGTCGTGTCTGTTTGGATAATGTAGGGTATTCTATTAGAAGCGAAATTGGGTAGGGAATTGGCGTCTGGGCCGCCTAAACGTGGGCGTGTGCCGACTCGCTGTAACTCCAGTTCGTCCGATTCCATTGAACGCGTGCCAAGTCAGCGGTAGAGATCTCGTTCATGAGTTGATATCTTCCAATATAGGAACCAGACGACAATAAGTATAGTCGATCTTAAGTGCTCAAAACGCCAAACGCTCTCTAAAGAAACAACGCTCAGGTGCACGTCTTTGGCAGATATCGAATCATCTCCAAGGTGGTCTCAAATCTGTATTTCCTTGCTTGCGGTATTTGGATCGACAAGTTCAGGGAAATCCAGCTCGTCGACCTCGGAAGCAGGCGTTGACTGCCCAGAAGAAGCAACGCTCGAACTCGCACTACCCGACATTGTATACACGGACGACGTGGAGCTAGACGGCATCGGCGACAGTAAATACAAAGATTCGTAGTCTGGCGCCGAGGGTTCCCTAGGCGTATAGAGTGGGAGTTGATCAACCTCGGCAGCGTTGTCTTCCTGTAATAAGGGAAGGAGCTCCCGAGGAATGCAAGGCAGGATATCCAGCAAGGTAGTGCAGCGAATGCGAAACGTTCGATCATCGTATTTAATGCCCACAACCACGGTGAGGTCGTAGCGGCGGGTGATGGTGTACGTCCTGAAGGAAGGGACACATTCGGCGTCATCGACAAGACGGAAGTTGTGGGTGAGTTTGGTGCGGGTCCTGAATGGGATGGGTGTATTGATGTTCGTTTTCGATAGGCAGACGACATGCCTAACCATGACATCCTCAGGTCGCCCTACAGCCTGGTTGCATATGGATGTTGTGTGGGTGGTTATCGTGACTGTGACGGAATCCAGTACACACTCTCTTGTGTCTATACCACTTGTAGTATTGGATGGGTCTTCGCTATTCGTGAGCGATATCAGCAACGGGATGTGTTGCCCTGGCGAGATCCT
>Ga0247803_1001930_pt1 | contig 10676 bp, 12 predicted proteins | sample UWRJL014104B1_FD_180928 | JGI IMG/M metagenome (GOLD analysis project Ga0247803, IMG submission 180928) | Plant litter microbial communities from Arlington Agricultural Research Station in Wisconsin, United States - UWRJ-L014-104B-1 | ecosystem: Environmental > Terrestrial > Plant litter >...
TTTATGATATAGACAATATCGCAGAAACACTAGTGATCCTGCATGTGCTGTTAGGTGTATTTACGTATTTCATGGCGGCTATTTTTGAACAGGGTGTAAGATTGCAAAACGAACAAGACTTAATTATTTGATATGCCGATCGTAATAAACGTTGATGTGATGCTGGCAAAGCGGAAAATGCAAAGTAAGGAACTCGCTGACCGGATTGGGATTACTAGCCCAAATCTTTCTGTGTTAAAAACCGGTAAGGCAAAAGGTATCCGCTTTGACACCCTCGAAGCGATATGTAAAGCATTGGATTGCCAACCCGGCGATATACTGGAATATGTAGCTGATAATTAATTAATCAACCTGCGGCAGCTGTAATTTGACCCTCTTAAAAAAGGCGGGACAGGATTCCTATTGCCTAAAATTTATATAAATCATGAATACCTTAATTTTAAAAAATCTAACAAAAACGTATGCTAACGGAGTTAAAGCGTTGACTAATATCTCTCTGGAACTGACTAATGGGATGTTTGGTCTGCTTGGACCTAATGGTGCTGGTAAATCATCGTTGATGAAAACACTTGCCAGATTACAAGATCCTGATGAAGGGCAAATTATATTTAATGGTACGGATATCGTTAAGGATCCTAATTACATTAAAAAGCTTCTGGGATTTTTGCCGCAAGATTTTGGGGTGTATGCTAAAGTTTCTGCCTATGATCTGTTAACGCATATTGCTGTACTTAAAGGGTTAACAAATGAGCAGGAAAGGAAAGCGCAGGTCTTAGCGCTTTTAGCTCAAACTAACCTTTACCAGGTACGCAACAAAGAGGTACATACATTTTCTGGCGGGATGCGCCAGCGCTTTGGTGTTGCACAGGCACTGCTGGGTAACCCACAATTGATTATTGTGGATGAACCTACGGCCGGCCTGGATCCGGAAGAGCGCAATAGGTTTAATGATATCCTTAGCGAGATAGGGGAGGATAAGATTGTGATCCTTTCTACCCACTTGGTAGAAGATGTGAAAAACTTATGTAACGAAATGGCAGTAATGCACCAGGGTAGTATAATTGCCAAAGGTAAACCAGCAGATTTTATAAAAGGCTTAACAGCTAAAATATGGAAATGCACCATTAGTAAAACGCAAAAAGCAGAATTTGAACAACGCTACCAGGTAATCTCTTCACATTTAAGCAGTGGACAATTGATTGTCCATATTTATTCGGAAAGTGATCCTGGAGCTGGTTTCCAGATGATTGAACCAGTTCTGGAAGATGTATATTTTAACCTACTAAAATCCAAAGATTAGTCCATGAATGCCTTACTTAAATTTGAATTGGGATTTTATTTTAAAGTTTTCAGGAAAAAGTTGTATCGGCTGAATACTAAGCTTTTATAGAGATAATCAAAGAAGTCAGGTAACGATTTAGTAACGGTGCTTATTGCTTTGCTTTTCAACGTGTTTCCGTTAGCTCAGTGCAAATATACAAAAAAAATAAAAGGACAAATTTTATTTATCTATCCTTATCATCTATATCGACATCACGACTTTTTAGATAAATCCTTACTCTAGACTTTACTAAAATTTGTCTTATGCACTATCTGTATATTAAACTAATCCTGTTCATCCATTTTCTTTATTAAACTTTCCCGAAGAGAATCAATGAATTTAGTCCTGTTTATTTTTCTGCTTTTTATTTCCAGAAAAGTATGATAGAAATCTCCTAAATCTATATTGAAAGCATGTTCAAAATATTTTGCTATTAATTTGATGTCTCCGTTTCCATTGTTAAATACAGACTGAGCGTTTAATGCGTATATTAATTCGATTAAAGCGGTTTTATTAGCAGTCCATTTTAAAGAGAGTCTTGGTGGAATAAATGCACTGCTTACAAAAAACAGGAGCTGACCTTCTAAATAATCCCGAATTAATTCGTTTGATAAAATTTCAGCCAGTTTGTAATCATGAGAGGTTGAAAAAGCCTGATCAGATTCAAAATAAAAAGCATCTAAAATCAGCTTAATATCATGTCTTTGCCTTACAAAATACTTGTGATCAAGATAGGTACTATTCGTTATATGATATTTATAAAATTCATGATTATCCTGAAAAAATAATTTTATTTTTAACAATTCTTCTTTTAAGTATTTCTCTGTTTTATTAATGCTTTTGTGAGGTTTTTTAGATTCAATTTTATAGATCGCATTATAATAAATTAGTCGAGAAAGGATATTAGGCTTTAATACCTTGAAAAAATGAATTTCCGCTGATTCATTCAAGAAATCAGTTGTTTTCATAATGCCCCGTAATTCATTTAGAACACTTAATACAATATTGATTGATTCTTCAGCTAACTGAAGTGGAGATTCCGTTTTATAAGTAATCAATTCTAATTTGGAATCAAGTTCCAGGATTGCTCTTTCTGTGTATTCATTCAATTTTGAAAAATTTCAGGTAAATATTATTGGATGTAGTTATCTGGTTTTTACTTCGGAGGGAACTAATCCAAACTTTTTCTTGAAAGAAAAAGAAAAATGAGAAAGATCCTCAAATCCCAGATCCATATAGATGTCTGATGATTTTTTGCCTTTTCTTTCAATGAGAAAATAGGCCTCTTCTAACCGTTTTTGTATTAGCCAATGACTTGGTGTGTCGTTAAATATTTTTTTGAAGTCTCTTTTAAATGCCGATATACTCCTGCCAGTTAGATAGGCAAAACGTTCAATACTTACATTGAATTTATAATTTCGATTCATAAATTCTTCAAGGTCAATTTTTTCGGGGATGCCAAAATCGAAAATAATATTGGACAACGAGGGATTATTTTTCAATAAGATGAGCAATAGTTCTTCTCTTTTTATATTGTGAAATTCTTTATCTATAGTTCCCGATTCCTCGTAATAGGGAATTAATGAATGGATAAAGTTAGGTACTAACTTTTCTTTTTTTAGGATGATGAATGCATCTGAACAATCTTGTGGAATAGCAGGTTTCTTATGTCTTTTCTGAAATTCACCTAAAAACAGTTTATCAAATACTACAACGACTTTTTCAAATTCCCCATCAATTCTGTCTTTATTATACCTTGCCAAATGGTTCTTTCTGACAATACAATAATCTCCGGCTCTCATCATATATTTTTTACGACCATCAAATCCTGAAATTCTTCCTTTTAACAAATACAAAAAGAAATGCTCCGGAACAAATTGTTCAGGAGATATCTCCGGCCCGATGTAACATGATTTTATGGTATTAAACTTCGTCAACATATACAAATTTAATTAATTCCTTCCCACCATTTTTCAAATTTTTGATTTGGGTTATCGAGATATACCAATTCACCGATCATCGGAGTGGCTAATTTATAAGGCTTATTTTCAGACAATGAAGATATTTTTCGCAATGGTTCATCCCACGGATGTCTGCCCAACGTAAATTTTGAATGATGTACCGTCAAAAGATTTTTAGCTCGTAGTTCAATCGTGGCCTGATCTACTTCTTCAGGCAGGTTATGAACGGATTGCCAAGCCTTATTATACTGACCATTTTCCATAATAGTCCAATTAATTTCTCCATATTTTTCACCAATCTTTTTAAATCGTTGATCATAACCACCGTCACCGCTTATATAGATATTACCAATAGGACTTTCTATCAGAAAAGAAACCCACAGGGATTTTCCTCTTTTAAAGCCTCTTCCCGAATCGTGCTGTGTGGATTCTGTATAAATGGAAAAACCCTCGGCAACATCCACTTTTTCATACCAGTCTTTTTCTATTATCTGATCTTTCCGGTATCCCCAATGCTCAAAATGAGCGCCAACTCCTAATCCACAGATGACTTGTTTTACCTTATCCTTCAAAGCAAGAACAGTTTCATAATCCAAATGATCGTAATGATCGTGTGAAATCATTAAGTAATCGACCTCAGGTATATCCTCCATCTTATAAATATCACTTCCTTTATATGCTTTTGTGCCCCAAGGCAGGGGCGTAGCTTTTCCACTCAAAACTGGATCAACAAGCAAACGTTTACCATTGAGCTGAAGAAAGAGAGAAGAATGCCCGAACCAGACCAAAACATTTTCATTTCTGTCTAAATTATGCAGATTTGTTTTTTTTGAAGGCAAAGAATCGGTTGGTGATAAACGTGGATTTTTTTTGAAGATCGTTTTATATATTTCTCCTGCCATACTATATCCTTCTGTAATAGTTGGCTTTTCGATTAGATTACGGAATCTACCATTTTTATAATGTATGGATTGTTCAATCCGTTGTAATTTTTCGCCTGATGGTAATTTACCGAATTGTGGTTTTTGCATATAACAACCGATGAAGATGGTGACAATCAATACGAATGATACCATAATGATCATTCCACGTTTTATAAACAAAATTACTTTCTTCATTATCCGTTTTTTGCCAGTAATTTTATATCTGCAACTTCCAATACTTTTTTACTGTAACCAATATTTACAGCATTAATCATCGCTTTACCAATTTCTTGTATATAGCATCCTGTTAAAAACAGGTTTAATATGGGGTAGAGCTTAGGTATATATTTGTTATAACCCTTTAATTGGGTTTGATTTTTGGTAGGTTTCATCAAACCCGGTCTGAAATTATATTCTGCTTTAAAAGATAAAGCCATCAAGGCGTTTTCTGTCTTTCCTTTTACACGAGCCCACATTATTTTACCTTTTTCAGAACTATCTGTACTTGCTCCTGAAACAAAATTAAATACCATATCTTGATTTTGTGCCAGCAATATTTTAGCGAAATGTAAGGTGGTATCGAATGTGATGCGTGTATAATCTTCTTCGTTCAAACCGTTACTACTGATGCCTGCACAATAAAAACAGGCATCATAACCGGATAATTTCAAATCATCTTTTTTAAGTTTAAGAAAATCTGATATGATGTATTCCGTTAGTTTTGGATGTATTTTATCGAGGGGTTTTCTGCCTATATGCAATATGGATGATACCTTAGAATTCTCAAGACATTCCATCAAAACACCTTCACCCACCATTCCCGTGGCACCTGTTACAATTATTCTCATTTTATTGATGTTGTTAGAGTTCCCCATTTTATCATACTTTCAACAGAGGCAACAATGGCTTCTTCATTACTCCTTGGTTCCCATCCCAGCATTTTTATCGCTTTCTCATTACTGGCATTACGGTAGATACCCGCTAAAGGGAGTAAAGATTTAGCTTGTTTATTAAACAAAGCCATTATGCGTAATAACCAAGTTGGTAAAGGTGTTGTTGTAGCTTTATAGGTAGCCGTTGGAAGCTGTTTTTTAAGCAACTTAACAATTTCCAAAAGAGACATAGTGCCTCCAGCCAGCGCCAAAAAACGTTGACCATTGGCTTGGGGTTGTTCCATTGCCCGAATGTGCAGGCCAGCAACATCCCTTACATCTACAATACCTAAACGGATATCAGGAATTGCTTTCATCGAGCCATCCAATACTTTTTGTAGTAGTCCAAAACCACTGGAAAGCTCAGGCCCTAACGAAGGACCAAAAATGCCCATTGGGTTAACCGTTGCAAATTCCATATCAGCGCCTTCGTTTTCTATAAACTCCCAGGCTGCTTTCTCTGCGAGAACTTTTGATTTATTATAAGGAGACAGCCCTTTCTCATTCGGATCTGTCCAGCTTTCTTCTGTAATAACGGTTTCCTTATTTTTATGACTATAGCCTACTGCTCCAAAATTGGATGTCATCACTACACGCTTCACTCCGGCAGTTTTAGCCGCCCTTAGCACCCTTAGCGTTCCATCAACTGCTGGTCGTATCATTTCATCTTCATTTTTTGGTAACGCTAAAAATATGGGAGAAGCAATATGTAAAACATAGGTACAATTGCTAGCAGCCTGTATCCAATTTTTATCATTGGTTAAATCAGCTTCTATAAACTCTATTTTTGTTAAATCTTGAACTCCGTCATTTTTAAGCATATTAAGAATTTTATCCTTACTTTTTAATGATCTTACTGTTGTTTTTACACGATAATCATTGTGTAACAACTGAACGATAGCGTGTATGGCAACAAAACCTGTTCCACCCGTTACCAATACTGTTATATTTGATTTAGACATTTGATGATTTTTTCTTATAAATTTTTATAGCAAGTAGTTTGCTTTAAACCTTGGCTTATAAATCCAAGTGGTTGACTAATTGGATTGATGAAATAGCTATGATTTTTGTTTTAGAACAATTGTTGCTGCGTGTTTCTTACCTATTGCTAAAAAAATTGCAGCAATACTTGCCATTATTAAATAATTCAATCCTATTGATCTACCTAGGTTTTCTGAATTAAATAATCGATCGTTTAGCAAAACCACAAAACTCGGCCCTAAAATCATCCCTAAAGCATTATAAAACATAATAAAAATTGCAGAAATCCGCCCGCGGTATGCCTCTGGTGTAGCTATCTGGATAGAAGCCCCAGCTACACCTGCAAAAGGTTGTAAAAACTGAATTATTCCAAAAGAAATGAGGGCTGCAAGTGCAGACTGATTAAAGCAAAATCCTATAGTTCCTACGATTGCTATGATTAACGCTCTGTAAACAAAATGGGAGAAATGCGCACTATTTTTTCCTTTAGAAAAGCTTCTGTCAACAAGCCAGCCAGCACCTAATGCACCAAACATTCCAATCGGGACTGCCATAATCGCCATTGCTAGTCCTACGTTTTTAATATCAAAACTATGGCTTCTCAAAAGATAGGTGGGTAGCCACGATGCGGCACCATAAACCATAGCACATAAAAAACCATATCCTAAAAAATGACAGATAAAAAAACTTCTGTTTTCTATCAGATACTGCAATGCCCCTCCATTAGATGAATTCGTTTCCTTTTTTTGTGGACTTACTTTCTCTTTTGGTGCGAAAAAAATTAAATATGCTAAAATGACCCCAGGAATTCCAGAAGCAAAAAATACCAATTGCCAAGGTTCAAACCTGTGTAGAAATGACCCTGAGTCAGCAGATAGCTGATTGGCTTCAGCGATTAGATAACCACCGAGCAAAAAAGAAATGGCGGTACCAATTTGAGTTCCAGCAGTAAGAATGCTGATAACAGAAGACAACCGCTCTTTAGGAAATATTTTAGCTACCATACTCCAACCAGCTGGTTGCAATACTGCTTCTCCAAGTCCAACGATACAACGTGCTATCAACAATTCGATGTAGTTTCCGGAAAGACCACAAGCAATAGTAGCCAATGACCAGACCGTTACACCAATATAGACTGTCCATCGTTTAGAAAAACGGTCTACAATCCATCCCATAGGCAAACTTCCCAGTAAAAAGAAAACAGCAAATGCAGTACCCTGTAACCAGCTCATCTGAATATCACTGACATTCAGATCTTTTTTAATAGGGTCAATCATTAGTGAGATGCTGCTCCTATCAATAAATGCAACAATGGTTAAGATAAGCAATACAAAAACAACTGCCCAAGCCCTAAAGTTGCTAATCGATGATTTTTCTCTTGTAGATGGTACCATAGATTAATATTGAAGGCGCTGAAAACTACCCAATCTTTCTTTGTCCTGAAACTCAATAATCCAATTAGGGTATTCTGCGGGTAATTTGCTTACCTCGTTTAAAATATTCAGGTCCTCTTCTTCTAATTTAAGACCTATTGCAGCAATATTATCTTTCAATTGCTCCATTTTCTTTGCGCCAATAATTACCGAGGTAACCACAGGTTTAGATAAAAGCCAAGAAAGTGAAATCTGTGCGGCACTGCAGTTATATTTTTGGGTCATAGGTTCAATAGCATCCAAAATATTCCACGCTCTTTCTTTGTCAACTAAGGGCAAATCCATTGATGAACGTCTTGATCCTTCAGGTTTCTGATGATCACGACTGAATTTACCGGATAGTAAACCTCCCGCAAGCGGGCTCCACACCATCAAACCTGTTTTTTCTTGCTGTAAAAGAGGAACGATTTCACGTTCCAAATCTCTGCCTGCTACCGAATAATAAGCTTGTACTGTGGCAAATTTTTCGTAACTCTTTAATTCAGATATACTTAAAGCTTTAGCTATTTTCCAAGCCTGCCAGTTGGAAACTCCTATATAGCGAACTTTTCCTGATCTAACCAAATCGTCTAAAACTCTTAATGTTTCCTCAATTGGAGTAACAGAGTCATTTCCGTGTATCTGATACAAATCGATGTAATCCGTTCCTAATCTTTTTAAACTGCCTTCGACAGCATCTAAAATATGTGACCTTGAAGCACCAATATCATTTACTCCTTTACCAATTCTTGAATAAGCTTTGGTGGCTATGATAACATCTTTTCTGGCGACATTCAGATTTTTGAACGATTGGCCTAAGGATCTTTCGCTTTCCCCTTCGGAATAGACATCGGCTGTATCAAAAAAGTTAATTCCTGATTCCATACTTGTGCTAACAAGTTCATCGACACCGTTCTGATCTACCTGTCCCATTACCTGAAATCTTGCATTTCCTCCGTGAAAAGTCATCGTGCCTAAACAAAACCTTGAAACAAGCAATCCTGTATTTCCTAAAGTTTTGTATTGCATTCCTGTTTGATTATTTACTTCCATATCATTGCTTAATTTATAGAAGCAAAATTAACCTCAACAGGTTACTGGTATTTTGTTGTAAAGTCCTTTTTTACTATGCTGTAAAGTCCTTATTATTCATTTGTTGTCTTTTATTTATCTCTGTTGGAGCGTATCCAAATTGTTTTTTGAAAGCGAAGGAAAAATGAGATAGGTTTTCAAAACCAACTTCATAAAACACTTCAACAGGTTTGCGGTGTTTCTCGGCAAGTTGGTAATGTGCCAATTCTAACCTCTTTTGTGTAAGCCATTTTTGCGGAGTGGTGTGAAATGCTTTTTTGAAATCCCGTTTGAAAGTAGTCAGGCTTCGTCCTGTCAAGTAACCAAATTTTTCCATCGGCATATTGAACAAATAGTTTTTCTCCATAAAATCGGCAAGATTGATTTTGCCCGGTTCGGAAAAGTCGGCTAAAAGATTGTCAATGCTCTTGTCAATGGTTCGCAGAATGGTTAATGCTTCTTCAATCTTTACGGAAATTATTTTTTCGGGCAGTTCGTCCGATAAATCAAAATACGGAATGAGTGAAGTAAAAAAACTTTCCAACAACGGGTGTTTGTCAAATGTCCTGATTTTATGTGTATGCGGTTCTGAAAGTTTAATTGGATTTTTGGTATAAAATCTTTTTAATCTTTCAGTAGTCAAAGTCATTACCACCGATTTGTAAGGTCGCCCGTCTTTGGGATATTTGATGTAAGTTGATAACTCATTTCTTGGTATAAGCAATGTATCGCCTGCACCGAAAGTAAAAGAACTATCGGCTTGCACTACTTTCATTTCGCCCGAAATAATCCGTATAAAAGAATGATGCTCCAAAATGATTTCGTCTTTGAAGTATTTTTCTTCTATGCACGCCAAAACGATTTCTGCATACTTATTTTTTTCCTGCTTCGCCATCTCACTACAAATTTACAAAAATTAGTTCCCTAAAACATTACATAAAATTAGCAATACCAATCAATAAACAAGCCCCAAACAACGTTGCTATTTTCAAGACGGACGCTTTTTCTTTATAGATAAAAATCCCGATGAATACCAATGCTAACGGAAATGTTGCACCCGCAAACGGAACCAACAAACTTAACTGAACACCCGATACAATAACTCTGGCAAACAATACAAGCCCGATAACCTGTAATACAGACGAAATAATTGTTGGGGCTAACTTTGTAAATCCCTCTGTTTTTGGCCACAATGACTGTCCGATTATCTGAATGATGATTGAAGCTACGAACATTAGTATTACTGTTAATGATATACTTTCCATAATAACTGTTTTTTGATTATTTCATTCGTCCCGCAAGTGCAATCAATGAACAGGCACTTATGAGCAATATAATTTTTAAGGTCGATACTGTTTCGCCGTAGTATAAAACTCCGATTGCACTAACTACAAGTGGAACGGCAGCCGAACTCAACGGAATTAAGAAACTTAATGTTACACCTTTATAAAGCAAACGGCATAACATAAAATTCCCAATCAATTGTGCTGTTATGGCTGCGATTGTCGGCAGAACTAATGTAAAACCATTGGTGAGAGGCCACAATGAAATTCCGATAATCTGGATGAGGATTGAACCGACAAAAATGAGTGCGGAAGTCAATGATATTTTTTCCGATTGATTTATCTGATTTGTATTTTCCATTTTATTTATGGTTTTAATTACACTCTATAGTGCAGCTACAGTAAACGTTTGTTGGATATGTTGAGGGTTTTCTATCTCATCTACCAATGCAATGGCAAAATCTGCATAACTGATTTGTGGCTCGCCATTTTTGTCATATAAAATTGTGTCTGTACCCGATTGATAAAATCCCGTTCTTTTTCCATTAGGTATATAATCACGGGCGGGAGCTATATATGTCCAATTCACATCTTTTAGTTGACTTAAAGAAAGATGTACGTCTTCCAATATTTGAGATGGTTTATGCCATTTACTATCGACTGTTTCAAAAACTTTTTGGGTTTTTGAGTTATCTGTATAAAAATGCCCCGCAGAACCAATCCAAATTAATCTTGTATCAGCCTCTGAAAATATTGCAGCAAAATGATTAACTACACTTCGATGTTCTTGTT
>Ga0247803_1001933_pt1 | contig 10670 bp, 9 predicted proteins | sample UWRJL014104B1_FD_180928 | JGI IMG/M metagenome (GOLD analysis project Ga0247803, IMG submission 180928) | Plant litter microbial communities from Arlington Agricultural Research Station in Wisconsin, United States - UWRJ-L014-104B-1 | ecosystem: Environmental > Terrestrial > Plant litter >...
CACCCCCCCTTTCCCCCCCCCCCCCCCCCCAAGTACCGTGCGCAGCTGGTCAAATGATGATACGAGAGAACTTTAGCAGATAGAGAAAGACGAATTATGCCCTCGAAGATATCACGATAGAGGCTAATATATCTAGAGATGAGCATTTTGTATACTCTGGTCAGCCGATAGGTAAGAAACACTCGTGTAGACGAATGATAACGATATCGCTGAGTTTCTTGACGATATATTCAATAAAATACGAGCGTGTTGTCTCCGGTGGTAGCCATTCCATCCTGACTTCTGTCGTTCTTGACTAATAGCATACGCATCGCTTTCAATGTTACAAAGCATATGGCGCAGTTTGCTCCTCACACCAGAGCCAGAAAGCTGCTGCAAGACCTGTTCCGCCCTCTTCTTCAGACTGCAGACTTTCGAGGATGTCCTTCCTAGGGTTAGGATGCCACCTTCCCCAAGGCACACCGTACCTCCCCCCATCTTGAGTCGTTACCTCCTCACACAACCCAGCCCAAAGTTCTGTATATGCACCCATCTTTGCATCATACAAAAAGGGCGCTATTATGACCTTTCCGAGCAGAGAAACCGGGTCCCATCCTTTGGTGGCCAAATTCCCTGGGTTTTGCACCACGCAAACGAGGCCGTCACCGCGAGTGCGTTTGTCAAGTTCCGAAGCGAAAAACCAGTTCCCGGTCTTCGATTCGGCGTAAGACAAGTTCTTGTCAAGAATGTGCTTTCCAGGCTCCTGGTGCGCGAGTACCAAGCCGCCTGGAGGCGCCGTGGTATCGACGATTTGAGACGAGGTATTAATCACCCGCACGGAGCTTGATGGCGCAATTTTCGCAGTCTCGAGCAGCAGAGGAAGTAGTAGCTTGGTGAAAAGATGCGGGCCCAGGCAATTTGTACCCATATGGGCCTCGTAGCCTTGGACCGTCGTGCTCCCCGGTGGAGCCTGCATTCGGCCGGCGTTGTTCCACAGAACATCCAATCGTGATTCTTGCTTGAGGAACTCAGACACAGCTTTGGGGACTGTGGTGAGATCTCCAAAATCGACTAAGATGCTCTTCAGCTTCGTAGGTCGGGTTTTGTTTGTATTGACGCTTGAGTTTAGTTTTGCGATCGCCGCTGCTATCCTTGTGGGCGAGCGACTCGCGATATAGACAGTGCAGCCACCCCGGGCATAGAGCAACTTGACAAGCTCTAATCCAATGCCTGCATTTCCGCCCGTGACGATAAAGACTCTACCATCGAGCGCTGGAATCTTTGCCTCCGTGAAGGTAGGATGCGGAGGTAGTAGCTGTGACCAAAAGGCACCCATGGTTGATATGTCGGAGAAATGGAAGCTAGGTCAAAGTAAACCGATGGGCAGGATGTCACTTCGTTTCGGTTGAGAAGAAAAAAGTTGAAGCGCGAGCTATTAGAGAGCAGAGCCAAACGATGAATTTTCGTGCTGCACACTGGAGATGTATGGTTTAGAAATTGCAACCCCACATATATGTGGCACGGGTTGGCTCGATTGCGGCGGTTCGCCAACCAAAGAACGTTATGAGATTATCTATTTGAGCGAACTCGAATGAGTTCGCAGCCGTCTTGGGCCGTTTTTAAATGTCGGGGAGGTACTGCATGTGCCATACAGCGTACAGGCTGTTGCAGCTGGACGGAACCGATTGTGGAGTCACCTCGCTTCTTTTCGCTCCCCAAACCTCCATACAGACATCGCAAGCCTGCTGACAGCCAGCGTCGGTTCAATCCCAGCCTGGTGACGTACAATGGGATGATACGCTCTGATACAACCGCAAATATGAGAGGGTCCCCCGAAACATTCTCTTGATGATTGGATGTCATCCCGGAAGGCTTACGACTACGCCACGTTTTTCATTGCTGTATCCCGAAGTAACAAGACCTGCTCACTGGTTGGTAGGAATTGCCTGTGCGGATCCGGCATCCAGTCCATAACCCGTCTTAGATAAGATCCTTGAAACCTACGTCACAGCATGGCACAGCAAGATTTCAAAGTGATCCAGCTCTGATGCATCATCTGTAATGCTGAGGTTGATAATAGGGTTGTTTTCCGGGATTACTGGGCTGTCGAAGGTGCTTTTGAACATTGCGGTGCGAGCACTTCACACATTGAAACACCTCTTTCTCGACGCAATTCTGCACAAGCTTGATTGGAGCTAATATCCCTACCTCCCGGCGAGGACAGAGCCTTTCCTGGCCTTGCGAAGGCCTTGCGATATACGTGGCTTGGCGTTGCTATTGCTACACTTGTTGCTAAACCTATCGATACCTTACAGCTCATAATCCGAATAGTTCTCAAACACGCTGCTAGATGGGGAAACCTCCGTTTGCACTTATATTTTAGATCCCACGTATGTAATTGGGGACTTGTGTCGAATCACTAATGAGCCCTATAATTAGCTGTCATTGTTATATACACTGGGACAATTCTCTTATACAAATCTGGCTCTGACTGCATATGTACTACATATTTGGCTCCAATCTCATCTTCCTACTAGAATTAATTAAATACAGTGGTGAATTTTGCAGGGTCTAGCAGTCTTGCCTGAGTAAGAGCTTTGCTCTGCCTGGTTCTGCTCCACCTTGTGGAAATGATGAGGACCTGGTCGTGAGTTGCTTACTTTGGTTTGGGTCTCATCGCCGCCCAAGTAGTCGCACTCATCCGGGTGTTCTTCCTCTCGCACCTGAGAAAGCCCTGGTATTAACTCCGTATATAACAATGTATGAGGACTCCTTAATTATCCTCTCGGGCAAGCAGTAAATTGTATGCCTGGTTGGCGGTGCCGAAAAGGAAAGATGTTGAACGTTGGTCCGTTGGTCCACCACAACCACAATTGACGAGTGTAGTTGCACCCATAGCTCTGAATGGTGTAATTGTGTACCAATTCACGAAACGTAGGACACAAACGCCTCCGGAGTTTACCGTCGCAGAAAAATTCCTTAAATATTACGTATGCCCAACCCTTATGTCTACATGTGATTAGATCTTAGACTGCCGAGATAGTCTCAAATCTATCGTTGATCTCTTTTTCGTTCTTTTTTTGCTAGTGATCATTCGGAATCTCTAGATCGAGCGGACGGTTCGTCTTCGGATATAGTCGCTACTTAATTGTGGTCTTCTCGCTTCGATATACTGCATTGGACATGTGGTCGCCTTAGATCTTAAAATGTAGGATGTTACATGTACCTCGTAGCGCCCCATTTCATCGGGAGACTACTAACTCGTCGAGCCGGGGATCTTTCAAATGGACTCTGCTACATTAGCCCCCGAAGAATATCTCCGCATGGAGATCAAGAGGCGGGTCCATCGTACCGAAACATGGATTGCAAACCTCAACAATTTGGTAGATGAACAAACTCTGAAAAGCTTGCATCAAATAATGCAGGGGATCAAAGATATCCACAATCACCTTTGTATCGGGTAGCGTCTAGTATGCATTATTCGGAAGCGCGCTTGTCAAGTTTTCTGATGCCTAAGATAAGCGACGATTTTGAGCCTCATGGTTTGGTTTGGGGTATGTTGCGCTCAAAGCAGCTGAGTAAAGCTTCACTCAGGACATTGGTACCTGCCTTTCTTAAGTCTTCTTGATTCTAAAGGTTCCCATGATGTCATGATGTCGGGGAGTCCGAGATTTGCAGTCCGATCTATTGTACATTGTTTATTTAAAACGTTGGTCCGCCATCCATGATCTCATTGAGGCATAGTTTATGTAGTCATGCAGTCATCCGCGTTGGAATCAACGCACTCTTCATGCGGGACTAAGGCGTAGCTTTAGCTGCACCATTTTGGTTCTACGTTCTCCACAATTGGCACGAATAGAAAAGCACAATTTACGCAATGAACCTACGGCCGCTTACCCGAAGCAAAGCGTCAGTAAAGATGCTTGTACTACGGCGTAGTGCCTTGGCACAACTACGCCGCCTTTCACGAATTGCCACCATCTACCTAGCATTAACTGAGTGCCATAAGACGAATTGGTTCTTCTAGTCACTCACACCAGTCTACAAGAATCCTCATTTCAAGTTGTCGCGAAGAACCGACCATGGCCAACAAGAAAACAAAGAACCCGGCCGAGGTCTTCTCCTCATTGAGCCTACAGAACCAAATCCTATTGCCGAGTGACCATGAATACAAAGAGCGTCAGGAAAGTTTCTGGTCTTCGTACTCCAAAGTCGAGCCTGCTTGCATCGTTCGTCCCACGACTACGAACGAGGTATCCGCCATTGTCAAAAATCTCGTAGCGTCGGGTCAGAAATTCGCCGTTCGAAGTGGAGGTCACACGCAATGGGCTGGCGCAAACAACATTCAGAATGGCGTGACAATTGATCTCCAGTTTCTGAACTGGACCACGTTCGACGAGAAAACGGAGAATGTGGATATCGGACCTGGCGCACGTTGGAAGGATGTGTATACTGAGTTGGAGAAACATGGCCGAATTGTAGCTGGTGGTCGTAATGGGAAGGTCGGAGTAGGTGGACTTTTGCTTGGCGGCGGCAAGACCTTCTTCACTGGCAGCCGAGGACTTGCCTGCGACGATATCATTTCCTTTGAAGTGGTCTTAGCAAACGGTACCATCGTCACGGCTGATGCTATCAACTCTCAGAAGGACCTCTTCATGGCTCTCAAGGGAGGATCTGGGAACTTTGGCATCGTCACCAACTTCAAGATGCAGACTTTCGTTTGCGAGAAGATTTGGGGAGGCTTTAGGATCCTCTCCAAGGAATACATCAGCGACGCACTCCAAGCATTTGAAGACTTCACACCTCATGTTCCCGAGGAGGTTGACAGCAACATTCTTCTGTTCATTGCATACATGGGCAAGTAATATTCTCCTGCTGTCGTTGTTACTGCTAACGTGAGACTAGTGAGTGTAGCCGATATATTTTTGACCCTTCGTCGAATTTGTGCAACGGGGTGCTCGTTCAAATTTAAAGGAAACAACTTCCGACTTGAACCGCGCTGACGAACAATAGCCGGAGCAGAAGGATGTCATTGTCATCGAAGCCCTTGTTCAGGTAGGGGCTGTGGAGAATGCGCCTGCATACAAAAAGATGGTCTCCATCCCGGCTGTCATGGATGTGTGCAAGATGACGACAGTCAGGGAGCTGGTGTCTGAGTATGACCCAGTGCCGAACGGATACTAGTGAGTTTCAACCGCAACAGCCTTAGAACAAGTTCTCGGTGCTGATCTCTGCATAGCAATTGTTTCTACACCCTAACCATCAAGAACGACGTGCGCATCTTCAACAAAGCGGCTGATCTTCACAACCAGGTGGTGGAGGACTTGAAGGCTTTAATTCCAGATGGAAATTTCTTTACAGAGTGTCTGTTCCAGCCATTCTCAAAGTGCATCGGAAAGCGATCGGCAGAGCGCGGCGGGAATATCATGGGATTTTCAGGACAACCAGAGGATGGTGTTCTATGGGTTGCAATCATCGTCATCAAGACAGCCGAGCAAGAGAAGGTTGCGTGTCCAATGCTCCAGAAATGGGGGGAGTCTGTCCGAGACTTTGCCAGGTCCATCGAGAATGGACTTCTACCATGGGTATACATGAACTATGCGGACAAGAGTCAGCAGCCATTGGCTAGCTACGGAGCTGAGAATGTAAAGAAGATGAAGGATGTTGCCGCGAAGTATGACCCTCAGAAGGTGTTTCAAAAATTATGTCCGGGAGGCTTCAAGATCTCGCAGATTTAACGCTTTAAGCAGTAGTATTGTGGTGGAGCGAGATGGCGGTCATGTAACGCGCGAGTTACGTGATGGCAAGTAGCTATATCTTTTGATAGGGTGCTTTGAAGAATAAAGGCACCTCTCCCCTAAAACTGATAGGCCCTCGGGGCCCTTTTTATAATAAATAGTAACTAACGCGCGACTTAAATCTATTCTAACCTTAGCTTCAGGAAGACTATAGCAAGCTATAGATAGAAAAGAGTACTTAAGATTCTCTTAAGTTTATAAGAAGCGTAAGTAGAAAGTGTACTAGTCTTCTCCTAGCGCGCAACGCGCCTAGAGGTATAGTAGTTAGAACTAAACCCTAAGAGTTAATTAAGTAAGTAATGAACAAGACCATGAGCTTGCGAAACGTACTATATAGTAGTAGCGTCTCATCCGATAACGCTACGCAGCCTAAGGAGATATGGCCCTCGATACCCACACAATACCGCCTCATCGGGCGACTGTGAGAGGGCCTTGAGCGAGCCTGGTGATCTACTTGGGGATGGGACAACGCGTCATGAACGCAGATCTTATGAACGCAGATCTTATGAACGCAGATCTTATGGGAACCCCATAACCGATTAGGAGCGATATGCTGCACTGCACTCACTATACCTCAACGCAATTATATTTTGAACCATCCCTCATCTGAGCCCACGTAGGCATACTGTACATGACATGCGGCCTATTTCGTGGCGCACCAGCCATCGACGGTTTCAGCTGCGGGCACAGACCACCCGCCCCGCTGTCAAAAACGTGCGACTTGTAGAATCGGCACTTAGTTCCTCTCCATCCAGTAAATGACCCTCGCTTTATCCTGGCCAGTACCACATTACCACCCTGTATCTCCACCAGTATGTAAGAGGCCCATCAGCAATGGAGCTGAGCTCCTCCCGGCTGCAGGGCTCGAGTGAAACGGAAATGCTAAGCGACGCGTATGCAAGTCGGGAACGCGTCTTTGGTAGACACGCAGCCATTTCTCGCGAACCCATGTAGTTGCACGTTCCCTGACTAGCCGGCTAGGAGTAGTCTTCCCCGCTGAATATCAACATCATAAAAGAATGATAGTGGATGTATACAATCTGCCGTACTGACTAGCTGTGCCTCGCTTTAAAAAAAATAAGGGATTCTGTTGGCACCTCGGCGACTGTTCTGTGACAACAAGGCTGAGAGGTGGTCGGCGAATACCCCATGTTCTATGTTGCCCTGCATGGGCGCTAAATCTCCACCATCCAAGCCAGCTGACGGACATTCCATAAACGTGGCCTGTAGTACACAGTAAACTTGGTTCAGCTTTCCACTCAAGCTCTATCTTGCCTGGACCCTGGCCAGCCGAATAGGCGTCGCCAACCTACAAAACATATGTGCAGGACCCGGACGGGTCTCATCTCTCAACGTGCTGCACCTTGCTCCACCAAACCTAGATGTATAACTACTCTCCTTCTCCCGCTCATCCATAAGATACGATGGAGCCAGTCATCATTTCCAGGCGCGTCGCTCTTGTAGCCATTTTTTTCGGTATCGCGCCACCAAGAGTCTACTGTCGCACACAACATTCAGCTGCCAAGTGAACACATATACATGTGGCTTACTATCGACATAGTAATAGGTTGAGCCAGCCATGCGTAACATGAAGGTTGAAACAGGTCGCCGAAGCTAGGCTGGACTATGTTAATAAAGAAGACCACTTAGCTGGCTGATATATCTGGCTACCCAGCGCTGCTACATGGGCTATATGGGAATGGTACGCTGCCCGTACCAGTTCCCCATTTTGGTTCTTCGTAATAAAGACAAAAGTCAATTTTTGGATGATAGTTGGCAAGATTTAAATGATTAGCTGGCCTTACATTTTTGGAATATTGTGGTGCTGCCACCTTGGTTGGCAGGATCAGCCACCAAATGTATTGGCAGCTGATACTAGGTACATATAAAGTAAAATCGGCGCATACCTCGTGTCGAAGACTTAGCTGCAGGGGTGCAGTATTTCTGGATGCAGAATGTAAGACCTATAGGGTTCAGACCTGAGATATAGGTATAAGAGGTTGTCCGCCGGTCTTTTACTTCGGGTGTATTCTAACCCGCTCCCAGTAGCTTTGTTCTTGGTTCACAGGTGAAGTTAATACTTTATAGCCAACGTCCCTCCGTTACATACTTGTTGATATTGAAATATACCACTAGCCTATCATCAAGGCATGGAAAACAATACTCTATTAGTCGAAGACACCCCTATGAATCCCAAAGATGTAAGATGTCCAAGTCTCAGCTTGCCTTTCTCTCTTTTTGCAGCGACATATCTAGATATAGCAGCTGACAAGGCCTGAATACCACAGTTACAGACACCGCCTTGTGACACAAAAGTCTACCGCAAGACGGCCTATCGCAAGACGGAAGCAAGCATCAAAAGACGCCTCTTCCAGATATGGCTACCTATCATTGCCCACCCGGTCCTCTGCACGCTGTTGACCTTTCTCGTCGCCTTCAAGCTGGATGGTTACATGGCGCTGGCCCTCGACTCGCAGTCTCGCAGTCAACCAGGTAACCACTATGTCCTTCGCGTATCCGACATCACAACACTGCTATCAGCTGCCACAAAGGTGGTAGACATGGTCGGCAGTATGTGGACAGGGATTCTCGCCTGGCGCTGCGTCTTCATTCTCCTAGAGGCCGGCCAACTCAACATCAAGCAGGTGGAACGGATCGTTGGTGGCCGGCCACCGCGGGCGTGGCCGCACGGTCTAGAGTGGCCGGTTAGCGTCGCCCTGTTGTTCGTACTCCCCCAGGCCTTCATCGAGCCTCTATTTTCGGGCGCTGTGGATTGGAATGCCGCGGTGGAATACGCACCCGCCATCCAGGTGGCGAGTACACCAGATTCCACGGACTCGAGTTCGTGGGGTTGGTACAACGACCAGGGACTGAGCAGAGATTTCTACGCCCGCAAGGCAGGCGGTTGGGCAGGCGTAGCATGGGGCACCGCGGATTCTCAGATGGCAAAAGGCGGCGCGCTGGCGCCGCTTGGGGGACTCACCTGCCGACGGATCATGTCTAGCTCCGCACCCATCGGTTCTGTGCTCCTAGAAGCCATCGTTCCCTGCATCCAGATCCACGAACTCACTTGGCCAACCGAGCCCGTGCCAGACGCAATTCGGAGCTATGCATATGACAAGTCTCTCGAGTTCAGCCCCGGCAACCTAAACAACCCATTCGTGCACGCACACGCAGGCATAGCCGTCTTGTTCGACGAGCAGAACCCGGGCTATACCTCTCCAAAGATGACAGAGTTCGATGGTAGAACTGCCTTTCCCCCAGAAACCAAGTGGAGCGGTACCATGACCATCTTCCTGCTTCTTGGCCGGCAGGATAACGTGGACTGCGCACCCATCGCAGACAACTCGTTCGGGACCTCTTCATATGTCACGGGCAGCGTTTCCAACGTCTTCGCAGAAAATAGCAACTCCGACGAGTCTTGCTTTACGTATGGGCGAGTGCGCTTCACTGCTGGGGTGATTAAGGCACCCAAGAGCACCTTCATCTCGCCTGAGGTTGTCGAATACAACCCCGCGCACCTGACTGCGGATGAGATTGCCGCTGCAATACAGCCGTCCATCTGGACAAAGGAGGCTCTGTCTCTCATGCCGGTCGTGATGGCGCAAATTGCCGTCATGAATACGACGCAGCTGCCCACATGGGAGAATATTAACAACTACACGGCGACATTAATCCGCTACGCCTACCACGCCAACTGGGATGTGCTGCACTCGTCCTTTGAAGACACTGACACGGCTATGTTGACAGTCCTGCCCGCCGAGCAGAGGCTGCAGGCTACCGTATCCTTCCCGCGACTGTTTGCCTGGTTTGGGATCACCCTGCTTGTGCCGGTGACAGGAGCAATCATTGGATATATCCACTCTCGATATAGCACTCGCGCCTTGATATCTAGCACAGTGCCTGTGCTATTCACGGATGCGTCTGCCATTAGCAAGGACCATCCCGAGCTGACCGGAATGAGACAAGTCCAGACTCAGGATGAAAAACAGTTGTTGCGAGCCATGGTACTGCAGCAGCTCGAGACTGCCAAGCCACGATTTGAGCTTCAATTCGCAGAAAGATCTTGACCGGATGACCCAACGGACGCTGCCCCCCCCAAGTCTAGTCCTAACCTAAGGAGTACCCATAGGGCGGCACGGGTTCATAGTAAAGGGGAGAAATGGTTAGGGTAAGGCGGGCGGTCGGTGGGACTTAGCGAAAATCCGTCGACCATCGACCCACCGACTATCCAACCTAGCTATTACGGGTCGTGTACTTACTACACCTAAACTGGGTAAGAGGAGGACAGCCTGGTATATAGAGCCGAGGTATTATTTAATTAGATTAAGCGAAGAAGTTAACTACCTTCGAATGAAAGTGATATAAATTAATCTATAGAACTATATTTAATATATTTTATAAGCGAGTAAGTATTATAAGTAAGTAAGTACTCTACTAACTTTCTATATCTCTATAAGCGTTATCCTTAACCCTATTATAATATAATAAAGAGATATTAATATAATAGACTAAGTAGTATTATAGTAGAGTAAGATAGTTATTATATAACGCGTAGGTTATATAGTAGTAAGCGGTTATATCCTTTAATAGTATACTTTAAAGAATAAAAGTTACCTCTCTTCTAAGCTAATAGGCCCTTAGGGCCCTTTCTATAATAATTAGTAACTAAAGCGCGACTCGAACCTATTATAACCTTAGCCTTAGAAGCTATAGATAGAAAAGAGTACTTAAGATTCTCTTAGGTTTATAGGAAATATAAGAAGAAAGTATACTAGTCTTTTTCTAGCGCGTAACGCGCCTAGAGGTATAGTAGTTAGAACTAAAATCTAAGAACTAATTAAGTAAGTAATCTCTTATTTTATCTAATAACTTCGTTAGTATATAATATTT
>Ga0247803_1001934_pt1 | contig 10667 bp, 8 predicted proteins | sample UWRJL014104B1_FD_180928 | JGI IMG/M metagenome (GOLD analysis project Ga0247803, IMG submission 180928) | Plant litter microbial communities from Arlington Agricultural Research Station in Wisconsin, United States - UWRJ-L014-104B-1 | ecosystem: Environmental > Terrestrial > Plant litter >...
GCTTAATTTGGTACTTGTTTATTTTATCTATCACGAAAAACAAGAGAATAAGGTTAAAGATGATATTATCACGGCTAAAACAGAAGAGGTTTTGTTTACAAAAACGAAACTGGATTCAATTTCTGCCGAATTAGATACTAAGATTGCTGAGATTCAAAAGCTGGGAGGCAGTGTGGATTCTTTGATAGAGTTGAAAAAGCAACTGGAAAAGGACAAACAGGATTTGAAAAATGTTAATAATTTCTCAGCTGCCAATTTTGAAAAGAAAATTAAATCTTATGAACAGGTTTTATCTCAAAAAGATACAGAACTAGCGAATTTGCGTGAGGAACTTGGCATTGTTACCAACAAGAATCAGGAATTGAGCCAACAGGTTTCAGGTCTGGAATCAGAAAGACAGCAGCTGAATGATTCGGTGATCAACTATTCTGCACAAAATCGTGAACTGGCTGAAAAAGTGACGCTGGCTTCTGCTTTGCGTACCGAGGAGCTCGCAATCAATGCGGTTTCTTCAAAAGGTAAAGAACGGGAAGGTGGAAAATACAAATCGAAACGTATTGACAAACTGAAGGTCAGTTTCAAATTAGGGGAAAATGCGGTTGCGAAACAGAATGAAAAAGATATTTTCCTCCGAATCCTGGACCCAGAGGGCGCTGTACTGTCCGACATGGCGACTGGTTCCGGCGCATTTACTTACAACGGCAAGGAAATGATCTACAGCTCGAAGCAAACAATCAACTTCACGAACACGCGCCAGGCAGTAGATATTTATTACGGTCGTGGAGGGATTCCGATGAAAGACGGAAAATATTCGATCGAAGTATACAGCGAAGGATTTAAAATTGGCCAGGGTGATTTTACGGTAAAATAATCTGTAACCACTTAACTTTGTGTTAAATACAAATAGGGCTTGGAATTGTCAATTCCAAGCCCTATTTTTGCACCCTCATTGTGGATTCCAGTAATCTTTGATGAGGTCAAAAATCAATTTATATTTAAATATTTGCCGTATGTCTAAGCAGTATGAAACGGTGTTCATTCTAACTCCCATCTTGTCTGAGGCTCAGATGAGGGACGCCGTTGAAAAATTCCGTACGCTTATCACTGATAATGGTGGTTCGCTTGTACACGAAGAAAACTGGGGATTGCGTAAGCTAGCCTACCCCATCCAAAAGAAAAATACAGGTTATTACACTGTGTTTGAATATGCCTCTGAAGGTGGAGCTGTTGTTGACGTTTTGGAAACAGAATTCCGTCGTGATGAACGCGTTATGCGTTTCTTGACTATCGCCCTTGACAAAGATTCTCTTGCTTACAATGAGAAAAAACGTAAAGGACTAGTTGGAAGAAAGAAGGAAGAAACAACAACTGAATCTAAAACCGAAGCATAAGCTATGTCACTCGTAAACGAACCGGTTGAAAAAAATATCAACCGCAAAAAATACTGCCGTTTTAAGAAAGCGGGTATTAAATACATTGATTACAAGAATCCTGACTTTTTGTTGAAACTTGTAAATGAGCAAGGAAAGATCTTGCCACGTCGTCTTACAGGTACTAGCTTGAAATACCAGCGTAAAGTATCTCAGGCAATTAAAAGAGCACGTCACTTGGCTTTATTGCCATTTGTTGCTGATCAATTGAAATAAAATAGAAAGAGATACTAACAATGGAAATCATACTAATAACTGATATTGCCGGAGTAGGTTATAAGAACGACATCGTGAATGTAAAAGCGGGTTTCGGTCGTAATTACCTTATTCCGCAGGGTTTTGCCTTATTGGCTAATGACTCTAATCGTAAAATCGTTGCAGAAAACGTACGTCAGGCTGCTCACAAAGCTGAAAAGCTTAAAAAAGACGCAGAAGACATCGCAGCAGCGATCGGCGATTTGATAATCGACATTCGCACTGTAGTTGGAGAAAGCGGCCGTATTTTCGGACGTGTTACCAATACACAGGTTGCAGATGTACTTAAATCAAAAGGTTTTGATATCGACCGTAAGAAAATTACTGTTGATGACGTAAAATCTGTTGGTACTTACTCAGCACTGATCGATCTACACAAAGAAGTGAAACACAAAGTAACTTTGAACGTAATCGCAGCAGAAGATTAATATTCAATCTTCTTCGACATAAAAAAATGACAACCCGAAAGAGTTGTCATTTTTTTATGTCGTTTTACTAATAAACTGACGGCTGAATGCCGAAAGCCGATCGCTCCCTTATAATGCCGGAATTCTCAAAACCTGGCCAGGATAGATTTTATCCGGATGTGTCAGCATTGGTTTGTTTGCTTCAAAAATAATCGGATATTTCATCATATCTCCATAAACTGCTTTCGCTATAAGAGAAAGTGTGTCGCCTTTCACAACCGTATGATATGTTGCTTCCGGTGCCGGAGTAGCAACTTTCAAACGATTGTCTACGATCTTCACACCTTCAACATTACCGACAGCAAGTGCGATTTTCTCAGCATCTTCCTGTTTTGCAACTTCTCCTTCTATCGTAACTGTGTCAACTGAAGTTTTAACTGATAACGAGTTGTAAGCAAGTCCAAGTTGTTTTACATGAGCCAAAAGGGCACTGGCGCGTAATGGTTCTGCTTCCGGTGTTGGAGCAGCTGCTTCCTTATGGAAAATTTTTTCTCCCACTCCTTGAAAAAAAGAGATTAGTCCCATCGTAAAAATTTGGTTTTGTGTGTAAAAAATTGATTTAATCTTAGAGCCAAAGCTACTCTATTTTTTGAATAGAACAACTGTCAGACGGTTATTTAACACATTCGTCACATATTGCCGCAACTTTATTTTATACATTTTTTACTGCGTTTACAATGCTCAACTTTGTACTTTTGCATATCACTTCAATAAGTACAATTATTATACCCGCCTGGCATGAATCGTAATGAATCACTTGTGAAATTAGAAAATGAGCAGTTTGATATCTGTATAATCGGGGGAGGAGCAAGTGGGGCAGGCTGTGCACTTGATGCTGTGCTGAGAGGTTATAAGGTAGCATTAATTGATAAAAGTGATTTCGCATCCGAAACGTCTTCGCGCTCTACAAAATTGATTCACGGGGGAGTTCGATATTTGGAACAGGCTTTCAAAAATCTTGATTTTGCTCAACTAAAACAAGTTCGTCACGGACTTGAAGAAAGGCATATTGTCTTGAATAATGCGCCGCACCTGGCGCGGCCACTGGCTTTGATGACACCGGTAAGTTCCTGGATTGAAGGACTTTATTTTAGTATAGGGCTCAGGATGTATGATTGGTTTGCGACGACCGATACGCTGCCGAAAAGCAAATGGCTGAAAAAGGAGCAGGTATTATCAAAAATTCCAACACTTAACAAAGCGAAGCTGCACAGCGCAGTCATGTATTATGATGGCCAGCTCGATGATGCACGTTATTGCCTGGCTCTTGCACAGTCTGCATCCGAAGCGGGAGCGACGGTGGCCAATTATATAGAAGTTAAAGGTTTTGAAAAAGACGAAAAAGGGAAGCTGAACGGGGTTCAAATAACAGATAAACAATCTACAAAAGAATTTACGGTTCGTGCAAAACTGGTAATTAACTGCACAGGTCCGTTTTCTGACAAAATACGTCATTTTGCCAATACAAGTTTACCTGGAAGAATCCGCCCAAGCAAGGGTGTTCATGTGGTGCTTCCTTACGAAGTACTTAATAGTGACCACGCGATGCTTATTCCGAAAACCCCTGACGGACGGGTCGTTTTTGCCATTCCTTTTGAAGGTTCGATGTTGTTAGGTACAACAGATACAGATTCAAATGATGTTGAAAATGAATCCAAGCTTAATAAAGGTGAGGTTGATTACCTGGTCAGTACGCTGAATCCATACCTTGCGGATAAGATAGATATCTCCAAAATAAAAGCAGGTTTCGGGGGCCTGAGACCATTACTTTCTGCGGACCCGAATAAGTCAACCAAGACTTTGCTGCGGGACCATGAAATTGAAATTGATGCTGTATCAGGACTTGTTAGTCTTTTAGGTGGAAAATGGACGACCTATCGTCTGATGGCGAAGGATACCATTGACCAGGCAGATCATATTTTCGGGCAGACAAATGAGTGTTCGACGGCGAAGCATATGTTAGTTGGAGGAGCAAATTATGATTTTGATTCGTGGAAATTCCTCGCCAAGGATTTCAACCTGCCTGACGATATCAGCCAGCATCTTGTGAAAAAGTATGGTTGCAGAGCTGGTGAGGTGGCCAAGTTGACAGCCTTTAACGCACCATTGAAAGAAAGACTAAATTCGCAGTATCCCTACATCAGAGCGGAAGTTGTATATACAGTCAGGCATGAGATGGCCGTTATCCCGAGAGATGTTCTTGCAAGAAGAATTCGCCTGGAAATAACGGATTGGAAGTCGACATTGCAGGTTTTGCCAATGGTTGCCGAGCTGATGGCGACCGAGCTGGGTTGGGATAAGGCAGAAAAGGAAAGACATATCACAGAATATGCCCGGCTATTGGAACATTTTATGGCGGAAGCGACAACAACGGAGGTGAAATAGCTGTTGAACAATGATTAATTAAACATGTTTATAAAAGATTTATTCTGCATATCACCGCAGCAGACTTATGACAATACTTTCTTCGAAAGCCAGCCAAAAATCTATTTTGGGAACCGTTATGAGGCTCTGGAGCCAGCTTACGGCTCTTTAATTCCGGCGGGTTTGCTCAGGAGAATGGGGAAGGCGGTTCGAATGGGCGTAGGAGCCGGCCTACCGTTAATCCAGAGGAATCCGGATTTAGATGGAATTATTCTGGGTACAGCAAATGGCGGACTTGAAGATTGCCTGAAATTTCTTAATCAGATCGTCGATTATGATGAAGGTACACTAACACCGACAAATTTTGTTCAAAGCACTCCAAATGCCATCGCTGGAAATCTTGCGTTGATGAGCAAAAACACGGGTTATAATACTACCCATGTCAATAAAGGTCTTGCTTTTGAAGCTGCATTGCTGGATGCAATGTTACTTTTGGATGAGAAAAAAGCCAAGTCGCTGCTGCTTGGCAGTATAGAGGAAATCTCGGATTATAATTACAACATAGATATGTTGGCAGGGTCTTTTAAAAAGGAAGAAATAAGTTCTGAGAGCCTGTTTGAATCGGATACACCGGGGACTGTTTGTGGAGAAGCTGCTGTCATGTTTGTCGTGGAAGCGGAAAAGTCCGAAAATTCGCTTGCTGAGATAATTGATGTCGAGCAGATCAGCTATGCAAATGAAGCCAGAATAGAATCGAAATTGTCATACTTTCTGGCACGTAACCATATTCAATTTTCTGAAATCGATACGCTTATCTTAGGTTTTAGCGGTGATAATCGCAACGATTACTGGTATAGCTGGTTGATAAAAGAATTTTTTCCGGAATGCTCCGTTTACAACTACAAAAATCTGACCGGTGATTATCCAACAGCCTCCGCATTTGCAACATGGCTAGGTGTTCAACTTTTAAATGGATATCAGTTGCCGGAAAAGGCAGTTCATTCGAGGAAATCAGATAAGAAATCAGAGAAAATCCTGGTCTACAATCATCATAAAGGTACGCAACACGGGTTTATCCTGTTATCAAAATAAAACATCCACCATCCAAAAGGTATTTTGCATGGTGGATTTCTGTTCAGGATTGCCAGGTAAATTATTCTTTATTCAAACTTTTTTCTTTCATTTTGATCACTTTGGCAAGTGTCGGAAGAATGGTGTCGTGTTTTTTAACGAATGGATTAGACTGATCCCAGACATAACCTGCTAAAACCGAGCAAATCTGGTTTTTGATATCATTTTGAATTTGATCAGCAAAAACAATTGTTTGAAAATCTCCACTGTACCAGCCTGTTACGTAGCTTCGGAAAACGTTAATTCCGCCTTGTACTACGTCTTCATAATCCTTTTTCCAGTCGACGTTTTCTCCCTGCAGATGCCGATGCGTCATTTTTGCAGAAAGCAGGCCGGATGCTGTTGCGAAGGTCACCCCCGAGGAGAAGATCGGATCAAGGAATTCAGTGCTGTTTCCGGATAATACAAAACCTTCGCCATACATCTGTTTGACTCCCACCGAATAACCAAGGATATGTTTTGGCTCCCATTTTAGTTCCGAATTAACGAAACGGCCGTTCAGGTCCTTAAATTCGCGAATGAACTTCTTGTATTTCTCTCCATTATTTTCAGCCAGTTCTTCCACTTTTTCCTTGTCGCCAACGATCCCGACTGACGTTGACCCGTCAGAAAATGGAATCGCCCAAATCCAGGACTTATTGTTATCGAAGGAATGAACAAAAATATTATTACTGGCCTCCTTCGTTCTGTTTTTATCTTCAAGATGAGAAAAAACGGCACCCCTTGGCGTAAATGCCGAAGGTTTGCTAAGGTCAAAAAGTCTTGGTAAAACACGCCCATAACCGCTGGAATCAATGATGAATTTTGATTCTAGTGTGAAAATATTTCCGTCAATATCTTTGTAATCAACGATTTGTCTATCCTTGCTGCAAGTAACATTGAGCACCTCGCACTCGAAATTTACATCCACACCCTTTGCTCGCGTTGCTTCCGCAAGTGTAAGATCGAAATCGGCACGTTTTACCTGCCAGGTCCACGTCCAACCACTGGTGTATTGTTCTTCAAAGAAAAACTCACATCGTTTATCTCCTTTCATAAAGGCGGCTCCGGTTTTCTTTTGAAAGTTTTTTGGAACAACAGCATCAAGCAATCCTGATTGGTCAAGGTGTTCCATACAGCAGGGCAAAAGACTTTCACCAATCTGAAAACGCGGAAATTTCTCTTTTTCTAAAATAATGACGTCGTACCCCTGTTTTTTCAAATAGGATGCAGCTACGGTTCCCGCGGGTCCGGCGCCAATAACTACAACATCAACTGTTCGCATGATTAAGCATTTTTGACTTTTTGAATGATTTTCTCCTTATCTACAAAAGCAAAGCAGGTTACAAATGCACTGACGGTAACCCCCAATATTCCATGCATGGAAATATTTTGCCCGGTCAAATGTAAATTCGGAATTCTTGTTTTTGTATTAATCTGAGTTCGTGTCGGTGATGCTGAATTTTTCATCACACCGTATAAGGAACCATCTTTATTACCGATGTAGTCGCGAAAGGTGAGAGGGGAGGCACTGTGCACCGCCTTTATTTTTTCCCTGATACCAGGAAACACTTCTTCAACACGCCTTATTACCTGTTCTTCTTTTTGTTTTTTAAATTCCTCATAACCTTCTCCGCGTTTTCCCGGTTCTGCGACGGTGTGCATTGTTTCACTCCAACGCGCGGTTTCGTCGGCGTCCATATAGGTCATGATAGACATGGACTCGGCATATTTTTTGTGTTTTGAGATGAATGGGGTACAGATGAAATAAGTCTGCGGCCAAGTCTCCTTGTCATATTCCACGCCTCCCCATACGTCTTCAATATGATGTTGGTAAATGTTATAATTTAAATATTCGAAAGCATTTTCATGGAAGGAAAAGTGCACCAAAAAAGTAGAAATGCTGTTTTTGAGGTTTTTAATCCTGTTTCTGTAAACCTGTAAAAATCGATGCTCTCCAAAGATATCGATTGTTACCGCCGGATGAATGTTTGAAATATATTGTTTTGCCCGGAATTTTTCTCCGTTTTCCAACACAACAGCACTGACTTCTCCTGCCTCATTGTATTCGGCAGCAACGACTTTTTTACGTTTTAAAATTTCTCCGCCAAAGTTTCTGATTCCTTTGCTGAGCTGAATTGCTATTTGCGAACCGCCATCAATAAATTTATACGCTCCTGACAAATAACTGTTCATAATAAGCGCGTGTACATAAAATGGCGTCATTTCCTTTACACCAGCATACAATTGATTTGACCCGGCAAGTACATTTCTTAACCGTTCATTTTTTGTAATTGAAGCAATATATTCGTAGGCATTAAGCTCCATAATGCTTGAATCCATCTGATAATTTTCTCCGGATACTTCAAGATTGTACAGCGGAAATTTTTTGCAGGTATCTTTTATCTTTTTGCAATAAGTTAAAATCGCTTCTTTTTCATCCGGAAAATAACCGATCATGTTTTTCTGAAACTCTTCATAGCCCTGGCCGTAGGCATATTCGGAGCCGTCGTCAAACCGTATGACATCAAATTTATCATCATCCAGACGTTTGAGTTTCATCTTATCCAGAATCCCGAAATATTTAAAAAACTGGTATAGATTTTCACCTTTATTCATACTCCCGACATAATGCACGCCGGTATCGAAAATTGCTTTGTCTCGGCTATAAACCTGTAAATGGCCACCGATCTGGTGATTTTTTTCAAGAACCATGACGCTGTAACCCTCCGAAGCCAGGATATACGCACAAGCCAATCCGCCCAATCCACTTCCAATAATGACAAAATCGTATTCCTTTGCGGGCTCTTTCTGCATGAAATTCAGATGTAAAACGTAATCTTAATTGGTTAATCGTCAGAAATCTCTGCAAGTTTTATAGAAAATCTGATATAATCGTTTTTTCCTGATTAAACGGCTGGTTTGTATTATGACGTTAGCCCTAAACGATCTGATACCACTCCTTTTCTTAAAATAAACAAAACGTTTGAGGTGTTTTTTGAATGTTCCTTCATTTCAACACTGAGGTTATTTCTTTGAGCAAAAATTCTGATGTCGTTTGAAGAGAAAAAATGAAAAGCGCCATCTTTTTTGTTAAAAGAAAATAAGCCGGTAGACAGTGCTTCCGTGCGTTCGGTGTTTTTATGCTTTTCCCCAAGGTCTGTAATTCCATCCCGGATAAATAAGATCCCATCGGGATTAAGTGCTTCGGCGCAGCGGTTTAATACAATCTGCTGCCTGTCCTCCGAAAGGTAATGCAGGATATCATTTAAAAATATCACATCCTGTTTTTCTACTTTAACTCTGCCGATATCACCGTATTCAAATTTAAGATTGCCTGTTTTATTATAACTGTTTTGTGCGATCAGAATTTTATCTTCATCATAATCAATGCCTTTAATAATTCGCGTTTCGTTTTTATAATGGAGGAAAAAAGAAAGATAACCATAACCGCAGCCAATGTCCAGTATCGCTTTTCTATCGCCTATCAGTTCGTTATAGTAGGCGAAGTTTTTTGCTTCAAGATTCCACTTCGTTTTAAAATACCATTCTAAAACCGGGCCTTTAAAGACGTAGTTGGTAAAAACTTTATGTTTAAGATAGCGTGTATCTTCCATTTCATCTTTGTACAAAGCAAATTCTGACTTGAAACGGGCAGCAATATTTTTCGTTTTATCGCGAAGTGTTTCTCCCCAAACAGGATCGCTGTATTTCAGTCTCGGAAGCACACGCACATTCAAAGCGCCGGGACGGATCAGAAAATCATTTTTGGGTAAAACATCCGATGCGCCATGAATTAAAATGGGCTGAATATCAAGATTTAATTCCTGAGCTAAGTGAAAAGCCCCTTTATGAAAGCGACCAATCGAGCCATCTTCGGATCGTGTACCTTCCGGAAAAACAAGGATTGAATAACCTTCTTCGACAAGCGTCCGCATTCTGGCAATGTTTTCATCCGGACCTGCCTCGGTATAAATGTAACCTGCATAACGGATAATCGGCCCAAAAAAAGGCGATTTATAAACCCAGCCTTTGACCATCATTACAATTTTCGGATTGATCATTATGGCCAGCAAAATATCGAGGAATGAGGTATGGTTTGCGATATAGATTACAGGTTTTGATATATCCATATACTCAGTTCCTGAAAAATTCTTCTTCACATGAGGTCCTGAATAGATGACAGTCTTTGCAAAAAAGGCCAGAGAATTATTGATCATCTTCTTTTTCCTGATTTTAGAAATTGGCAAAAGAAGAATCGTCACAAGTTTGGAATGAAGAAAAAGGCAGCCGGAAAGAAAATAGGTAAAACTTGAAATACTGATTAGGAAAGGTAAAAACGTTACAGGTGCTTTTCCCTTTTTAATCCGGTTTTCGACAAACAATCCGAAGATGACCGGCTGGACAATAAAGGATATAAAAAGGATGCAGGCAATACCCAAAACACTGATCAGGGCAATTGAATGGATGGCGGGATGCTCGGCGAAAATTAAGACACCTGTACCGATAATGGTGGTAAATGCTGATAAAATGATAGCGGACTGATAGGAGCGGAGTGTGTCTTTCCCATACTTGTATTTGCTCAGCAAACCTTCCGTGACGAAAATACTGAAATCATCGCCAAGCCCAAAAATAAAAGTAGTTATTACAACATTTACAAAGTTGAACTTTATTCCCAGCATAGCTGCGATTCCCAGGATCCAGATCCAGCTAATTACCATTGGCAAGAACGAGAGAATAGTGAGTTCGATTCGTCCGTAGACGATTAAAAGTGTAAGGAAAACGATCGAAGCGGAAATAACAAGAATATAATTGAAGTCGTCTTTGACCATCGTAAGCAGTTCTTCTGCAAGTTCACCCCGGTCAAAAATTTCAATACCATCGATTTTTCGAAGGTCTGATTTGACAGTTCTTAACTGATCCTGGCTTGCAACAATGGTGGTAATAAGTGTTGATTTTGCCGCATTACTTTCAATGAGATTATTCAGGCCGAGTTCCCGGAAAAGTTCTTCCTCCTGAACCGGATTTTCGATTTCCCCCG
>Ga0247803_1001935_pt1 | contig 10666 bp, 8 predicted proteins | sample UWRJL014104B1_FD_180928 | JGI IMG/M metagenome (GOLD analysis project Ga0247803, IMG submission 180928) | Plant litter microbial communities from Arlington Agricultural Research Station in Wisconsin, United States - UWRJ-L014-104B-1 | ecosystem: Environmental > Terrestrial > Plant litter >...
TACGGGCAATAAAATGGGACCATTGAATGAAAATCTGATCCATTTTTCATTTGCTCATCCGGGTCTTTTCCGGGTGCTGATCGATAGTGCGGCTAAAATCACACAAGGTGGAGTTAGTTTTATTCAGGCAGATTATCCTGCTCCGACGTCAAAGGGAGCGATGAATCCGGTCGACGGACAGTTGTATGTGACCGGATTTAACCTTTGGGGATCAAGTTCAAAAGGGATCAGCGCACTGCTGCGGCTTCGGTATACAGGAAAACCAATGTACCTGCCCAATCAGTTTCAGGCGGCCAGACAAGGGATTGTGCTCGGGTTTGATACGGCGCTGGACGCGAATTTAAGTGTCTCGGATTTTGCTGTTAAAAGATGGAATTACAAAAGGACCGAAGAATATGGTTCGGGACATTTTAAACTGGACGGAACTTCCGGCGAAGAAACACTCGATGTTGCAGGTGTCTACCTTTCTTCGGATCGTAAAAAGGTGTTGTTACTGGTGCCGGATATGCAGGAAGTTATGCAAATGGAAGTGGCCTATCGGATAAAGGCTTCCGACGGCAAAATAAGCAGCGATCGTTTCTGGTTTACCATTAATAATTTGTCCGATTTAAAGGCACAGGGAGGTGATTTTAAAAACGTCGACCTCTCGCTTCTGGAAAAGAAAAAAGGTCAGCCAGAGCCAGAATCAAGAAAAGAACTGACTGCTTCGGTGGAAAACGGAAAAGATATTTTTCAGAAAATGGCTTGTGCGGGCTGTCATTCTGCAGGACTTGTCACGAAGGGAATGTATGGACCTCCGTTTCAAAACCTTTATAAATCCGAGCGGCATTTTGAGGATGGATCCATCGGTATCGCTGATGAGAAGTATATCAGAGAATCTATTTTGACTCCTTCTGTGAAAATCGTGAAGGGGTATAACGAGGAAATGCCTTCGTTTGTCGGGATACTTTCTGAAACAGACATCGAGTCAGTGACTTTATATATCAAATCATTAAAAAAGCAGGACCCTGAGAAACGTTAAAATGTTAAATTAAGACAGGCATGGTCATCAGGGCTTATCCTCCTGGGCAGCGCTCACATGCCGGTACTGAGACGGAGAAATTCCTTCCGACTTTTTAAATTGTCGTCCAAAATAATTCAGATCGGAAAAACCCAGTTGATAACATACATCTGAAATGGTCGCACGCGAATCAGATAAGAGAGATTTTGCCTTCTTAATTTTTTCTTTTAATATAAACTCAACCGGACTGATATTGAACTCCCTTTTGAACGCCCGGTAAAACGAGGCTCGGCTCATACATGCTTTTTCACTGAGGTCTTCAACCTGAATTTTCTCTCCGATATTTGTCCTGATATAATGGATTACATACGCCAGCGGATTGTCGTGCTGTTGATAGGAGCTGTCCTGTACTGAATATAAATTCTGGGTTTGAATGATATGGACAACAAGCTCCTGAAGCGTCAGATCTGCCAGAATATCTTTTCCTAAGGAATTCCCCGAACAGATGTGGATCAATTTATTGATACTCTGAGCCAAATCAAGATTGTTCAGAAAATGATACTGATTGTGTTGCAATTGCCAGAATTGATCCTGCCCCTCGCGCGGATACTGCTCGTTAAGTCTGTCGACAATCTGTTGTATTTTGGCCTGATCAAGCGCCAGCGCAATACACTGTGTCGGGTTTGATTCAGTGGCTTCCGGAAAATCAATTTTCATAGTCACATGGGCAGGAACCAGAACCGTTTCTCCCGGCATATAGTCAAACCCGGGCTGGTCAAATAAGTGCATAACTTTTTTACCCCTCAGCATACTGGTCACTACAAAATCTGAAAAAGTAAGCGGGACCAGGGCCGATTCCTGCAAAGTTTCGAATACGTTCAATTCACAATTTTGAAGCGTGAATGCGCGCCGGTTTTCCACCAGCGTCTTCATCGACTTTTGAGGAGATATTTCAATTTGGTTTAACTTAAATCCGGATGGCATAGTTTGTAGAAGTGATGTAGAGAACAATTAAAATCAAAAAAGTGCTGATGCTTCCTGCGGTCACTGTGTATTTAACGCTGGGTAATTAAGTATAAATATAACAGAAATTTTATTTTTTTTGAGATTATTATCCTATTATTTGAAACAATAGTTCCAGTCCGGAATGGTAATCGAAACTAAGTTTGTATCAGTTATTAACGAATTAAAATTGATATATCTATGGATACGCTGGAAGTTGAAAACAAATCAGATGTTAGTTCAACCCTTGCCCAAAGACCTGCTTTTAAGGTACAATATGAGAATTATATCGGCGGGAAATTTGTCCCACCGGTAAAGGGTGAATATTTTGATAATCTTTCACCGATCGATGGGAAGGTATTTACCAAAGCGGCCCGGTCAGGAAAAGAAGACATTGAGCTGGCATTGGATGCGGCACACGAAGCATTTAAAACCTGGGGCAAGTCGGCAGCAACATACCGGAGTAATATTATGCTGAAAATTGCTCAGGTAATCGAAGACAACCTAGAGTATCTTGCGGTTGTGGAAGCCATTGATAATGGAAAGGCAATCCGTGAAACCAGAGCAGCAGATCTTCCGCTGTGCGTTGACCATTTCCGCTATTTTGCGGGGGTAATCCGAGCAGAAGAAGGGGGCATTTCTGAGCATGATGAAAATACTGTTTCTATAAATCTGCATGAGCCTCTGGGCGTTGTTGCACAAATCATCCCATGGAATTTCCCGCTTTTAATGGCGACCTGGAAAATAGCTCCGGCACTTGCTTCGGGTTGCTGTGTGGTTGTCAAACCCGCCGAACAAACGCCGACGTCGATTATGTGTTTGATGGAATTGATCGGTGATCTTTTGCCGGCCGGTGTCCTCAATATTGTTACCGGCTTTGGACCGGAAGCCGGAAAACCGCTGGCGACTTCGCCGAGAGTTGCCAAAGTTGCATTTACAGGTGAAACTACTACCGGCCGTCTGATAATGCAATATGCCTCTGAAAATCTTGTCCCGGTAACGATGGAACTCGGCGGAAAATCTCCGAATATTTTCTTTGCCTCGGTTGCTGATGAAGATGATGCGTTTTTTGATAAAGCGGTTGAGGGAGCAGTCATGTTCGCCTTAAATCAGGGAGAAGTCTGTACCTGTCCGTCCCGGATTTTGGTTCAGGAAAGTATCTACGAGAAATTTATAAGCCGCGTTATCGAGCGAACCAAAGCAATCAAATTAGGTCATCCATTGGACGCAACTACCATGATGGGTGCTCAGGCTTCCAATGATCAGTATGAAAAAATACTTTCGTACCTGAAAATAGGAAAAGAAGAAGGCGCCGAAGTGCTTTGCGGCGGAGAAGCCAATATATTTGAAAACGGAATTGCGGGCGGTTACTACATCAAACCGACTTTATTTAAAGGCCACAACAAAATGCGGATTTTTCAGGAGGAGATTTTCGGTCCCGTGGCATGTGTGACAACCTTTAAAACGGTTGAAGAAGCAATCGAGATTGCCAATGATACACTTTATGGGCTAGGTGCGGGCGTTTGGACACGCGACGCGCACGAAATCTATCAGGTGCCGCGTGCCATTCAGGCAGGTAGGGTCTGGGTAAATAACTATCATGCATATCCTGCACATGCACCATTCGGAGGATATAAAAAATCTGGCTTCGGTCGAGAAAATCATAAAATGATGCTTGGTTATTATCGCCAGACTAAAAATATGCTGATCTCTTATGATCGCAACAAGCTTGGTTTTTTCTGATAAGTACGTTGTTTTTTGCCATAGAATGCACGGAGGGGTTCGTGCATTCGTGGTTTTATTTCACTTACATTTCATCAATAACTTCTATTTTAACCTACCTGACGATATGAAGACACCTCGTGTTTTGATCACTCCGGAAGCGGACAAAGTGGTGGATCAGCTTAAAGAACGTTTTGGTGAGTTGATGTTTCACCAAAGCGGCGGCTGCTGTGATGGTTCTCAGCCCATGTGTTTTGAAAAGGGGGATTTTAAAACCGGCGAAAGCGACGTGCTTTTAGGTGAAATTTCCGGATGCGAGTTTTTTATGAGCCGCGATCAGTTTGAGTACTGGCAGCACACACAGCTTACCATTGACGTAACTCCGGGCAGAGGTTCGAGTTTCTCACTGGAAATACCGATGGGAGTTAGATTTATTACCAGATCAAGAATATATACGGCCGAGGAGGCGAATGAACTTGCAGAGGTTGGGTCAGGTATTCGGATTGACTAAATTCATTTTAACTTAACAATGCTAAGCATGGGGAATGTCCTGTGCTTATCTTTATATAAAAGATCTTTCAATTTAATAAGTTATCTAAAAAATTAGTAAATTATTATCTATACGGACTGTAAATAGAGCCGATCGCTCCTGATGAGCTGGATGCAAAGGTGCGGTTTCGCAAGTAGGATATACGGGTTTTGAAACTGATGCTTATTTGTTCAGGTCGAAAATACGGTTAATCAAAAAAAAATTTGTGGTTTTATGTGTTAACAAAGGTCCGGATACAGTTGATCAGCGTTATTCGTTCAATATTGAACAAAAAATGCCTGAAAAGTTAACGGGGGTCATTTTGTCGGTGGCAGCAAATTCATGATGTATATTCAAACTTATCCTTGCAAACACAGCGGTGGAGCAAGGGGTCTTCATTTTTAAGGAATTAGTAATATTACTACTATTTTCGAAATGAGCTACAAATAGTCATCGTTGATCAGTCGGGCACAATCTGATCTTCCGGACTAATGATTTTTTATTAATGCATAAAAGTCTTGTCCTTTAAAATTGAAAAATGGTTGCTAATTTTAAAATAGGTGGCCGGGGAGTTTAGTATATCCGCCTTATGATTCAACGTTTTGTTGTGTTTTGTTGATCTTCCTGTTGCCAGGGCTGCGATAGGATCCCGGCGAATTTAATCATTTGCCATATTCCATAAAGTCAGAAAGGCCAGCTGTGTTTGTTTGGTAAGCAGGGCATAATTGATCTTGTCTGGTGTGTCTTCCGGTTTATGATATTCTTTGGCAAATCCGCAGTCAATCCTTACAAATGGAACGCCCTTTTTATAAAATGGATATTGATCTGAGCCTCTTATTCTGCGCTGTGCAAACTGTGGCTGTTCATATCGGGTGTCCAGCTTTAATTTTACGTTATCATTCGCTTTGAAAAGTGCTGTCCGAAGCCCAATATTTAATGAATCTTTAACCAGAATATAGGCATATGAGCTGTCTGCTTTTTTGCCGCTGTAAATCGTGTCAACCCTTCCCATCATATCAATATTCATAATCGCCCGCGTTTTTTTAATTGGTGTTATAGGGTGATCGACGTAATAATAGGAGCCAAGCAAACCGCGCTCTTCTCCGGTAAAGGAAGCGAAAATGATCGTGCGTTTTGGCCGGAATCCTTTTTCAGAAGCCTTGTTCATCATCGCAGCCATTTCCATGATAGCTACCGTCCCGCTTGCGTTATCGACAGCCCCATAATAAATCTCGCTGCCGTTTCTTCCATCATGGTCATGGTGGGCGGAAACAACAATGCAGTCTGCATCTGGATCAGAGCCTTTTATCATGCCGATCACATTGGGAGCCTGTATTTTTTGAAATGATTTTTTGACTTCTGCACTCACCTTCGTTTTCAATTCAAGAATTCCTGACCGCGATGTTGTCTTGATGATTTCGTTATAAACTTTCACTGTCAGCGCATCACTTGCAAGAAGCTCGTCCATTCTTTCGGTCGTCAGAGAGAACGATCCTATCCGTAAATTTTTCCCGAAAGCTCCGGTACTATCAGTATACTGGGGAAGGAACGAATTCTTTTTGGCATATTCAGTAAACTGGTCCACCAAAGCTCCATAATTCATTGTCGCCACGATCCCCTTAGCTGACAGTTGGGCAAGAAATGTCTCGTTGGTTGCAGTTTTTTCCAGTAGAACTGATGGTATGACAAGTGTTTTTCCTTTGGTATCGATGTTGGAAAGTGCTTTCAAGAGGCTGTCCGGGTCAGAGAAAAATGGTAGTAAAACTCCCGTGTTTTCAGCTGACGAAAAATCTTTGGAACTCATCCAATTTCCGGGTTTGTCATAATTCTTCCCGTTGATAACCAGATTATCTTTTGAAGTGATTTTGTAAGAAGTGACAGCCTGGAAATAACTTCTTCCATTTTTATAGGGAGCCACGAGCTTATTTATTTTAAACCAGTCTGCAATAAATATTGAAGCCAGCGTGTCGCCTTTGGTTGCCATCATCCTGCCTTCCATTTTGTCGCTTGCCAGATAAAAAAGGTTGTCCCTAAGGCTTGCCGTAGAAATTTCGGAGGCGATTTTTCGCACAGCCGCAGGTTGGGCGAAGGCAACTGAGGTTAGCGATAATAAAATAAGAGTAAGTCTTTTCATTGGTGTGACATGAAATCCCAAAGGGATATTTATATCTGTTCTTCCCCGTAAGATAGGGCTCATTTTTGTAATTATATTCAATGTAATTACAAAAAGCATCATGCAGGAAAATGATTGTATCTAAACTTTAACTCCCGTGTTGATTATTCTACAACATCGAGTTGTTTTAGCCGCTGGCCGGCTTAATTTTTATTTGAACCGTGCTGTTCATCAACAAAATAGAAATTATGAAAAAGACAATTGTTTTCATTCATGGAATGTTTCAGAACCCAAAAAGCTGGGAAAAATGGATTAATCATTTTTCAGAACTCGGGTATACTTGCGTGGCTCCGGCATGGCCATATCATGAGGGAGAACCTGAAAGATGACGCGAAAATATTCCATCAGATCTTGGTGACCTGATGCTGGACGATGTGATTTCGACAATGGAAAACGCTGTGATTGCGGCAGGGGGTAATAATACTGAACTTTCTGAAAAACCAATTATTATCGGTCATTCGGTGGGTGGGTTGCTTGCTCAGATTTTTGTCAGCCGGAATCTTGCCAGTCTTGGTGTGCCGATCAGTTCGGTCGCACCAAATATGATGATGACGCTTGACTGGCCATTTTTTAAAAATGTTTCGGCAATCGCAAATCCGTTTAAGGGAGATGAACCTTTTTTGCAGACACCGGAAAGTTTTCACGAAAGCTTTTGTAATACATTAAGCGAATCAGAAGCCAGTCAGGCCTTTCGTCAGACCGCTACGCACGACAGCCGGAATGTTCTTCGCGGATGTCTGGGTGAATCCGGGCAGATAGACCTGGATATGCCTCACGTTCCGCTTTTATTTATCAGCGGGAAAGAGGACAAGATTATTCCGACTGAACTGGTAGAAAAAAATTGTAAGGCATATACTGACAGTATCGGAGGAATGTCCAGCTACAAGGAGTTTCCAGATCGATCGCACTATATATGCGGAGAGCCCGGGTGGGAAGAGGTTGCTGCTTTCATTCAAAACTGGATCGAAACCCAGGAAATAAAAGCTGCGCAGCCTGTTATGTGAAGGCAAATAAAATCGGTAAAAGGCCAGAAGGTAATTGGCCTTTTACCGATTTTATTTAATCGTACTGCGTATATAGATCGCAGGTTTTTATTTAAAAAGAGACCGAATTTCACAGCGGTGAGCCGAACTTATTCCCCGGGCGAGAATCATATGAAAGTCTTTGTGAATCTACTGGCATGATTATCTATTAGCCTTCCCCAACTAATTCAACACTTCATCAACAATTTAAAATACTGAATATGAAAGCTGCCGTTTTTCACAAGCCTGGTGATATAAGCGTAGATAATGTGCCCGATCCGCAGATTTTGGATCCGAGGGATATCATTCTAAGAGTTACTTCTACTGCAATCTGCGGCTCAGACCTACATATTCTGAGTGGTGCAGTTCCCCAAAAGGAGGATTTAATTATGGGACATGAGTTTATGGGAATTGTTGAAGAGACTGGTTCGGCTATTACCAATTTGAAAAAGGGAGATAGGGTTGTGGTACCTTTTCCGATTGCGTGCGGAAAATGTTTTTTCTGTACACATGAAGCGTCCCCCGCTTGCGAAAATTCAAATTATAAGAACTACGGGCCTGCTGGAAATCTGCTGAACCAAAAGGGAGCTGCACTTTTCGGTTACACGGACTTGTATGGTGGTTATTCAGGCGGACAAGCGCAGTATGTTCGGGTTCCCTATGCAGATGTCAGCCCTCGCGTAGTTCCCGAAAATATGACAGATGAACAGGTATTATTTTTAACAGACATCTTTCCAACGGGCTGGTCGGCCATTGACTGGGCACAATTGAAAGGCGGTGAAGTCGTTGCTATTTTTGGCTGCGGGCCTGTTGGATTGATGGCTCAAAAGGCTGCCTGGATCAATGGTGCAAGCCGTGTCATTGCAATCGATCCGTTGGATTACCGTCTGGATAAAGCAAAACGCGTGAATAATGTCGATACGCTTAATCCCAATAATGTGGATGTTGTAGAGGCAATTCGCCAGATGACAGGTGGGAGAGGTGCTGACGTTTGCGTCGATGCCGTAGGATTTGAGCCGGAAAGAAATTTTCTGGACAAAGCCAAGGCAGTGGTCAACTTTGAAAAAGGATCTATGAAGGTGCTGGATATGTGTTTCGAAGCAGTTAGAAGGATGGGGACAGTGTCGATTGTTGGCGTTTACGGATCTCCTTATGATAATTTTCCTTTGTACCGTATTTTTGATAAAGGTCTGACTATCAAACAAGGACAGGCGCCAGTTCTGAACTATATTGATCATTTAATCGATTTGGTGAAGGAAGAAAAGGTGGTTCTCGACGATATTATCACACATTCATTGCCATTGGAACAAGCTGCCCATGGTTACAAGATATTTGATGAAAAGCAGGAGGACTGCGTAAAAGTAGTACTTAAACCTTGAAATAAACTCCCCGTTGTGCTAAGCAACGGGGAATTTATTTATCAGCTTTTAGCACTTAAAGTCCAGGCAATTTTTCCCGGAATTTAATTAAGTCTGATAAAATCTGTATAAAAAAAATGATACTTATGGCTGCAAAAAATTTGCTAATACGCTGATATTTAATTCATTAAAATGTATTATGGGTTTGTTTAGTGTGATTTGTAACTCATTATTCAACATTTTTATGCTCCACTTATAATATCGTTGTAGCGGCACAATATGCCTGAAAAATACCTGCTGTCAATGGGAGTATTATGTCAGGAGACATCGGAGAAATCCTTAACCTCATCTGTAGTATATCCGGTCGGTGCCTGTGATAGGAATACCACTTCCTAAATGAAATATACTATGCGTGGGCCGCTGAAAACGAGCAAATTTTCTTTGGCGCGCTTTTTTACTTAATGAAATTTAATAATTAATTGTTTTTCAGAAACTTATCTATATCTATTCAGCAATTATGTCCGTAAATGGCCCAATAATCTTGATTGACGACGATGCGGATGATCTGTATTTAATAAGGAACATAATGGCTGATTTAAACATAGAAAACGAGCTGCGTTCGTTCGAAAATGGCCACCAGGCACTGGATTATTTGCTAGTGACGGTGGAAAAACCGCTGATTATTATCTGCGATATTAATATGCCGCTTATGAATGGAATTGAACTTCGGGATACGATCGACGACAATCCATATCTAAAGAAGAAAGCTATTCCGTTCATTTTTCTGAGCACATCCTCGAACCGTAGCCTGATTGAACAGGCGTATGGTTCGACCATTCAGGGCTTTTATAAAAAAGAGCATAATTACGAAACGTTTAGAACCCATATCAATTTGATTATTAACTATTGGAAAGAGTGTCTTCATCCCAATAATTTTTAAAATCAATTTCAATTAATTTAAATGCATGCACTTCTGGAACAGTTCTTTACAGTGTAGCAGCAATTCATCACAATAACAAACATAAGGATCAGAATCATGAAAAAGACATTCATCAATACAGCAATCTTCCTTTTGACACTATCTGCCGGTGCTTTCGCCCAAAGCACAACCATATCGACTAATCCTAATCAGACTGTGGCGGATACCAGCAAAAATGCTAACAATAACGTCGCCGGAAAGCAGACTCCGGGTGAGAACAAACCAAGTACCACTGGTCAGGCATCACGCGGAGATTCCGCATCAACAGGTGGCACAAAAGCAGCAGCCGGAACCGCGACTGGTGGAAATACAGCTAACACAAGTCAAAGTACTACTCAGTCAACACCGGCTAGCGAGGCAGCAATATCCAAAGGATTAGCAGCTCAAAAAATCGCAAATGACCAAAAAGGCGCGATTACCCGCACACCGCCTGATACTGTATTAAAAGACGGAAGCGGTGCCGGTACGAAAAATATGAAAAGTAAAACCGGAAAAACTGGTAACTATAAAGGGGAAGCGTATAAAAAAAGCAACCCGAGATAAGTAAAGGCCAAGGGGTATTTATTGGTAAACCAGATAAGTTTTAAGGAACAGATGGTGTAGGAAACTACTCATCTGTTCTTTTTTTGTAATGTGCAAATATGCCGGGGAATCCGGAAATTTTATCCATCTCTGAGCATTGCGAACTGATTGGAAATGAATCGTTTTATTAGGAAATATTTGTAATTTAAAGATTCTGGGAATACTCTAATTTTATAAAAACGAAACTTATCGATGGCTACTGTTTCAATGGCGAGTTTGGAGGGCAAATGGCTGATGGCTTCGACTATACTGGCTTCCTCTATGGCATTTATCGATGGGACCGCGCTTAATGTCATTTT
>Ga0247803_1001936_pt1 | contig 10666 bp, 6 predicted proteins | sample UWRJL014104B1_FD_180928 | JGI IMG/M metagenome (GOLD analysis project Ga0247803, IMG submission 180928) | Plant litter microbial communities from Arlington Agricultural Research Station in Wisconsin, United States - UWRJ-L014-104B-1 | ecosystem: Environmental > Terrestrial > Plant litter >...
GATTATATCCCCATGAGCGTGATCCGGGAAACTCAGAACAGGGCATTAATTCAACAGCGTTAAAGCCCATGTCCTTCAAATAACCCAATTTTTCGATGGCGGTGTATAGGGTCCCCACACCATTTTCCTGTGTTACATTAAAAGTTCCGACATGAAGTTCATATATCACTATTTCATGCCACGAAGGTATCTGAAAATCAGTGCCTTGCCAGTCAAAAGCGGATTGATTGTAAACAATGCAGTTGCCGGCGGAATTGGTCATTTTTAAAGCGTAGGGATCATTCCTGTAAAGGTCCCCAGACGGAGTTTTAAGTAGAAACTTGTACTCGTCTCCCTCTTTTGAGTTTTCGACCAGGGCACTCCAGTATCCATTGTTCTCTGATTGTAAAGGGTTTGTGTCATTTTTCCAATCGTTAAAACTGCCTATCACCGAGACACTTTCAGCGTGAGGAGCCCATACTCTGTAATTTACGCCTTCGGGATAACAAGTTGCTCCCATTCCATCATAATGTTGTATTGTGTCCGCATCATCGATCCCGGTATTTTCCATATGTGCTTATATAAATTATTTTGTATTTAATGGTTATAATCAAGATGCATCATGTGACAAAATTTATGCCAATACGTATATGCTAGGAATTCGACGGAAGTTGAATTCTTCTTTCATCAATAAGTTAAGATTATTAAACACGCTGTCTACTTATGCTGCCCCTATTGGAAAATGAAAAGATCAGTACCCTTGCGCTCATGCATACGCCGGGAATTGGAGCAGTTACAATCAGACAATTGATCAGTTATTGCGGGGGTGCGTCAAAAGTATTCTCATCCGATTATAAAAAGCTGATTAAAATTCCCGGTATCGGCGATAAAGTGGCACGATCTATTTTGAAACGCGAGGCACTGTCATTCGCAGAAAAGGAATATCTGGACTGCGAAAAATCGGGAACCCAACTCCATTTTTCCACGGATGCCACGTATCCCAACCGTTTGAAACCGCTGTACGACGCACCCATTGTTCTATACTCCAGAGGAAATTTCAATTTTAATGTGCAACGTTCAGTGGGTATTGTTGGCACACGACAAATCACTGAGTATGGCAGGGTGATAACTGAGACGATTATAAAAGATCTGGTTCCGTTTAATGCCTTGATTGTAAGCGGCCTGGCCTATGGAGTTGATATTGCTGCACACCGTGCTTGTCTGAAAAACGGTTTGGCTACAATCGGCGTTATGGCGAGCGGTTTAAACGTCATCTATCCGGCTGTGCACAAAAAAACTGCGAAGGATATGGAGGAAAACGGAGGATTGGTTACTGAAAATGCATTGGAGACAAAACCGGATTTTATGAGATTCCCGGCCAGAAATCGTATTATTGCAGGACTAAGTGACCTTACTATTGTTGTGGAATCAGCTAAAAAAGGGGGGAGCCTGATTACCGTTGAATTTGCCCAGAATTATCACCGGGAAGTCTTCGCGGTGCCGGGGGCGCTTGGCAACCCACAGTCCGAGGGATGCAATCAACTGATCAGAGACCATAAAGCGTCTATTTTCACATCCGTTCAGGACATGGCTGATGCGATAGGATGGGGCTCGGAAAACGCGCAGGATAGCACGGCAAAGTCGGTTTCCAGTGAAAGCGCCATGTCTTTTGATGGATTTACGCAGGATGAGGGAGCAGTCTTGTCACTGCTAAGACAAACTGGCCCCATGCTCATAGATGATTTGTCGTGGCAGAGCGGTATGCATCTTAACAAATTGGCAACCTTGCTGTTAAGTCTGGAATTCCAGGGTATGGTCAGATCAATGCCGGGGAAAAAATATGGATTGATCTGATTAATTTGTCATTTACCAGGTCATGGATCGCGACAGTTCTGGATTCTAACGAATAATTATTTATTTTAGAACTCCTTTAGAGTTAATTGAGTTAACCTTCGATGATGAGACCAAAATTTTTAAGTATAAGTGATTCTGTAATTGAAAAGATAAAATCCGGCGAATTATTGCCCGGTGATAAAATTCCTTCTGAAAACGAACTCATCAAAAACTATAAAGTTAGCAATACGACTGCAAGGAAAAGTCTTTTGGAGATAGAAAACAGGGGTTGGGCAAAAAGGATTAAAGGAAAAGGAACTTTCGTTCTGAACCGCACTGTGGACCATCATCTGATACGGACATTGGGTTCTATTTACGCCACAAGAAGAGGCTTTCATGAAAGTTTGCTGGCGGAGGGGTTTAAACCGCACGATCTGGTATTGGAAAAAACAATTCTTGATGACGGCATATCTTCGGAAATAGGAGGTAAGCATTTCATTCTGGAAGGACCAGTCCTGAAAATTCATCAGCTCCGTTATGCAGATGATGAAATTATCAAGGATGAGATAAAGTATATTTCATTGAAATTATGCCCCAAAATAAACAAAATGCCTACCGAGATTTCCTATTTCAAAGTTTACGAAGACACTTATCATTTGCGTGTTGTTGAGGTAAAACAAACTTTAAGTACGGAAATTATTGATCCGGAATCCGACATAAATAATTTCGAACTGACCAAATCCACGCCTATGTTTATCCTTGATAGTGCTGTCATTTGCAGAGAGGACCAGGTTGTTGAAATCGAGCGTTCCTTTTACCGTGGCGACAAATATAAATTTGCCATCGTAGCCAATCCCGACTACGATGATGTTCAGTAAAAATACTTTTTGAGCGCTTCCACAATGATCAGATGACCTGCTTCATTGGGGTGATTTACAGAGGCCATATACTTTTTTAACTGTCCGTTTTTGGTGATTTCCTTAAATCGGAAATAAGGATCGGCCAGACCGGTCTGGTACTGACGGGCAAGCAATCTAATTTGCTCTGCATAAGGATCTAATGGATTGGACGAATCAGAAATATCGATTCGCTGGTCAGGAGAAGGTGTTACCAAAATCACTTTTATGTTTCTGGACCGGGCAGATTGGATCATCTTTTCCATCGCGTCTTTTGTTTTGTCCAAACCCGCGAAACGGTCATTAAGCGCATAATCGATAAAAAGAATATCGGGGTTGTGGACCAGCACATCTTTTTCAAATCTTGCCGCGCCGCTGATTGAGTTTTCGCCACCGATTGCCGTCACGATCACATTAATTACGGCGTAGGGATACTTTTCTTTCAGTGTTTTCAGCAAAAGATTCGGATACGATTCCAACGTATGTACCTCATGATTTTCCCAATATCCCGCAGGGACGGAATGACCGTGAAAAACGAAGTTGATTGTCCGGCTTTTTGGCCATTCGGTTTCCAGTATTTTCTTAATATCCGCAAGATACCCGGAGGTATCGGCGATCTGCGCGCTTGCGGTGAATGAAACAAAGAGGAAGATGAGTATGGTGAGAAATGTGCGAAACATTGGAATTAAGAATTAAGAATTAAAAATTAGGAATTTTGCGGTTTTGGCTTACCATGATACGGTCAGGTTTCCGGTTATGTTTTCTACTACAAAATGATTTCCGAGTTTTTCGTCACCTTTTTTGAAGGTGATTTTTCCTGTTTTCCATGGATATCCGGAATTCATGTAAGCATTAAAATTTTCCCGGGTCACGTTTTCAGGTGCGTAAATTCTGACCGTTGCATTTTTTAACCCGCTTACCTGGAATCGTTTATCAATGCCTTTTTCTCCTGAATGTAATTCTTTGTATGAAACGATCCCGTCATTTTGCTCGACGAAAATGCGGCATTCGCGATTCCATCCGGTTGGGAGCGTATAAACCGAATTGCCTGCATCCAGCTTCGTTTCCAGACCCAGCAGCAATGGAGCTCCCTGCGGGAATTTGAACCGGTTGACAATTGTACTGTTGGGGTTATAACCTGAGAATATGAACGAATTATTGCTTCGGGAAACAGTAAGTACCGGATTTTTAACAGATGGATCTTCTTTCTCGATTACACAATTAATGCCGAATTCGGATAAGGCATAACGCAGGAAAAGCGGACCGGTGAATAATTTGGAAGGATCGTCCGGATTGAGCAATTTTCCGCCATTGAATTTGCTGGAATTCGTACCACGAACATAAACCACCTTTCCGCCTTTCCATGCGGGTAATTCCCGGGTCCATGCTGCATCGCGCAATTCCTGTGATTGCGTCATCTGAGCAAGAATCCTGGTATTTTTATCCTGAGTATCATTCACTTTTGTAGCCATGCCGCCACCGGAAAATAGCGCACTATGGCGAAGTATGTCCGGGTATTTGGTTTCGAGAATATCGCCTTCAAAACTTGAAATAATTTTAAAATCGCCTTCCAGAGGATTAACATTTTTTAGATTCAACAAATCAAGAAACGCTTTTCCCGCGTGATCCGCCGGGCCGTAAACGATCATTTTTCCGCCACCTTTTACAAAAGCAATGAGCGATTTTTCCATTGGGGAGTCTGCATCGGGAACGATGGTAACGAGAATGGATTCCCTAAAAAAGGCAGGTTTATCTTTTACGACATTTTGGAAAGAACCCGTGGAAATAACCGTGTTCAATGGCAAACCATTGTTAATTGCCTGACGGACAAGCCAGTCTCCGTAATAAATTTCCGGGAGGCGATCCTTGTATTTATAAGCCCAGTCATGATATTCATCGAATGGATAAACCCAAACCAATGGCCCGGGGGCGGTCGGTGAATCATAACGCGCTTTTAATATGTGCGGCGTGACCTCGTCCGGAACCTGCGTTGGCATATTTCCATGGGCATCATCAATGCTCAGAAAATTTAGATGAGTAGGCAGTTTTATCTCACCTTTTTTATTAATCCGGGAAACAGACATTGGTAAATAAATATCATGGGCCTCCCGTCCGTAGCGATCAAGCCAGGGGCTATTCAGCCACCAGGGATCATGCGTATAAAACCGGAAAAGATAGCGCTCATCGGGCAATTCGGCCATTCTGGACATGTAGCCGGCCATTTCCAGACCAAAATCCCCATCGATTGCCGCCCAGGGCGAATTAGGGGGCGGCAGCATATTTTTTTCCTGATAAATTGCTCTCAGATTCACACCATCGCGCGCCAGATCCGTGCCGGTTGAAAGGTTGGTTCCTCTGGTTTGTATTTGTAAATCAGGACATTCGGCGCGAAAATATTTCCAGAAGCCCGCAATTTTATCCTTGGTTGCAGCAAGTTTCGATGGATCAAATCCTTTGCCGTTGAAGATCGCCCCGGTCGACGACCAGCCTTCCACCCCAAAGCCAAACCCATTACTGAGCCACAGAAAATCAAAACCCATGTCTTTCAGGAAATATTTGCTTTGTCGGCCCAGAAATGTACCAAACGGCGTATTTGCCGGAATTCCTTTGGGAAATCCCGCGTAAGATTCACTGTCGGCGTTTAATACGGAATAGCAACTCACCATGGTATTATGGCCCATTGCATTTCCCCCAAGAATCTCAGGATGTTTTTTGTACTTAAAATCGGACTTGGCAAACTCTGGGCCCGGATCAAAAGTTTCACCTATCCTGATCGGCTTTCCAGTCACTTTTGCACCTTCTTCTTTAAGAGCCTGAACAATGAATTTAAGGTCACCATAAGTGAATTCAGGAGGATTTTCAATGTACAGATACGCCCGTTCGTGAATGGACAATTCCTTTGGGCCGGAGCCAACTTCGTGCGCTGTGTTCGGGTTTCCCATGTAACGTGCCCACTCCATTGGTTGCTTCATACTTCCCTTGTAATCAAGTATTTCTGAGCCATCGCTCGTCCATAACATCACAGAAACGGTGTCGGCATGGCGAAGAAGCGAATGCCATTGCACGAACATTTCTCTGGCAACTTCGCGGATATAGGTTTTGTCATTTTTCTTGAAAGGTTTCAAGGAAACTTCAAGGGTAATGTTATTGAAATTCTTGCCTTTAAGGTTGGATGACGCGTCTTGGGCATACAACCCAGACGTCATTGCAGTTTGGAGCAGAACAGTGAGCAGAACTTTTTTAATTGTCATGGATTTAGGAATAATCAGTAATAAAATACTTTGTGATTTATCTGAATTGCTTCATTTCATTGTTTTAAAGTTGTGTAAACGGCAACTCCTCTTGGCGGAATTTCGTCATTGAGACTGGCTTTTACACGCTTTAATTTCTTGTCAAAACCTAAAATCTGCATTTTTTCTGACGCGATAATTTTGGATGGATCATAGAGGCATCGGTTCAATTGAGAATTCAATGGATTTGCAAATTTGACCTGAAATTTTCTGGATCGGTGCGATGCGTTTACGACCATGACAGACATCTCTTTGCCGGATGGTTGCGTTGCAACGATATACAAACTATCCGATCCCGATGTTTTAAAAGTTTTGGATCCGGTTCTTCCTCCAAGGTACTTGCTCATCATGCTGAAAGCGTACCAGGAAGGATACGGATCATGTGGATTTTCAACGTTATCCTGAACTGATTTCGTAAGTCCCCATCTGTGCACTCCGTTGTAAAAGCTGTCCTTGTTTGTAGTTCTGGAAGCAGGATATTTTTGGTCAAACAAGATCCAGACCAGGGAAGTCTGAGCACCGGAATTAATAAAAGCGGCGACGCACTGTGCAAGATAATTGCCATAATCCGGTTTGAAACGAATTGTTTCATCTGGCTTGTTCGCCCCAAATTCGTCAATCCAGAAAGGCTTGCCGGTCCTTTTTATTTTTTCTTTGCCCGCGTCTGCAATTTGTTTCCAGCCGTCATATTCAAGAGGAGGGTTGGTGTTGAACTGTTTTCCGTTGTAACTGTGCCAGCTGTAAATATCGATGACATCGTTCATCGCATTGGCGCTCCATCCTACAAAAGCAGCGGTGTCAGTACTGCCACTGTTTGGCCCTACCAGCTTAACTGCCGAACGCAGTTCTGATTTTTTTAAGCGATCATGAATGGCAGTACAAATTTTGTTATAATATGCAGTTGACGTAAATCCTTCGGGAATATTTCCTGACTTGTAATTTAGTGGTTCGGTAAAAAGCATAAGGTATTTGATGTTGTCATAACCTCTGACCTTGATAAGCTGATATAAAGATTCATTTACCCATTCGGCAAAACGCAGGGGATCTTTTTCGGGATCGGGCAGCGCCTTTGAAGCCTCCACGTTTGAGTTAAGATAGGTGTCCCGGGTAAACCACCAGCCGGCCTGTAAGGCAACATCTACTCTCAGTTCCTTCATTTTATCCATCCACTGATAAAATGCCTTCATCCTTTTTGACTCCCAATTAAAGCTATTGTAAAGATTGGCTCCGCACGCCCAGTCCGGACGATACCAGGTTCTGGCGATTTTCAGATCCATGGTTTTAACCCGAGAAAATTCCAATTCCCGGTCCTGGTCTGTCATTGATTTCACGCCCGGATCTTCCATAAATGCAAAGCCGTGATAAACACCATTTACACCCAGGAAATCGTCTGCCATAGTTGAATTATTGTACACAAAAAGTTGTGCTGCATGGTGCTGTAAAAGGATTTTACTTCTAAAACTGCTGTAAACAGTTGTTAAAATAATAGAGCAGATCAGGGCCGAATGAGAAAACTGTCGCTTCACGGTATCATCATTTTTAACTGGGTTAAATTGGCTGGGGCCGTCGACTAGTAGCCGGGGTTTTGCAGCAACTTTGTCGTATTATTTATTTCAGATTGGGGAATTGGATAGCGATACATTCTTTCATTAAAAACTCTGTTTTCAACAGTGAAGCGTTCATACGTGTTGCTCGTTCCGTTGTTTGTGATACGTATTCCTGAGACTGGTTTTCCCAGATCTGCTTCCCCCGTTTTCCATCTTCTCACATCGAAAAAACGGTGTTCTTCAAATGCCAGTTCAACACGTCTTTCATTCCGTATCTTTTGTCTCATCTGGTCTTTGGACAAACCAGTTGGCAAATTGGCGATTCCTGCCCGTTTCCTGATTTGGTTCACTGCATCGTAAACACTTGCGTCAGGGCCAGCTGCTTCATTCTGAGCTTCTGCGTAATTCAGCAATATTTCACCATAACGGAAAATTACCCATGGCCTGCGAACTGTTGCATTGGTTGTCTGGTTCCAGCTTGCCGATTCACTCAGGAATTTACGCATGTAATAGCCCGTTTTTGTTGCGTTCACACTCTGGCCTAAACCATCTTTGCCGCCAACTGCTGTGTTCACTGTCGTTCCTTTGAAAGTGGATCCATTGTAAATGATCGACAAAGCCAATCTGGGATCACGGTCTTTATACGGGTCACCGGGATTGTACCCGGAAGCAGGATCGGTTATCGTAAGTCCGTTTTTCATTTCGTAGGCATCTACCAGTTCCTGCGTGGGATTGGTCAGTCCGGAAGCACCGTTGTAACTGATCGGGGCATTGTTGATTTCTATGTCGTTACGCAAATTGGCAGCCGTGGCAAATATGACTTCGGCGTTGTAAGCGGCTGTCGTAAAATTGGAAATATTGGCATAAGCGGCAAGAAGACTATGTGCTTTGCTATCAATAAGTTCCTTAGAAACGGCAGCAGCTTTTTGCCAGGCGGTAATGTCATTCGTAGGATTGTTAAGCGGACTTGCAGCGTAAAGCAATGCTCTTGATTTCAAAGCCAATGCGGCAGCTTTTGTGGCGCGGCCTTTGTCTCCGGCACTGTATTGAACGGGAGATAATGGAAGTTTTACCGCCGCTGAATCACAGTCTTTTAAGATTTGTGCCAGGGTTTCTTCATAAGTGTTTCTTGGAAGATCAAGGTTGTCGGTAGTCGAAAAAACTTTGTCGGCAATGACAATACCTCCATATCTTTTCCATAACTCAAAATGAAAAAATGCACGCAGAAAAAATGCTTCTCCACGCAATCTGGGGACGTCGGTTAAAGGGACAATGTTTGCACGATGACTGTTTTCCAGAAATACATTCACCTGGCGCAAACCGTTGTAATTGATCGTGTAATTGTCATCCAAAGTCCGAAGTGAACTCCATGTGCCATTGTTGAAAATATTGATTGCGGAATTCAAATTAGAATTCACGGCTTCATCGGAACCGGCTGCCAGCATGGCACCATTGTAACGATTGTAACCCTCCTGCAAAAAAGTATATCCGCGGTTAAGCTGGCCCCTGGACGAACTGTTCAGATTCCAGTACTGGTCTTCGGTAACTGGCCCGTCGAAATAATCAAATTCCAGAAATTTTGATTCCTTACAGGATGCGGCTAAAAAAAGCAAAGCAGGGAGCACGATGATATTGAATAATTTTTTCATATTTCTGAAAATTAAAGGTCAGAATTTAAGGTTTAAACCTGCTGATATGGTGCGCACATAGGGGTAGGAATTATATCCTGCAAATGGCATTTCGGGATCTACATCAACTCCTGTTTTATTGAAATTGAATAAATTGAATCCGTTCACATACACGCGCAAGCTTCTGATGTTCAGCTTGTTCATAACCGATGACGGAATTGTGTAACCTATTTCAGCCGACTTCAAACGGAAGTAATCGCCAGATCGAAGCCAGAAATCCGAATCGGCAGTATTGTTCCCTCTGTCGGAAATGCTCAGCCTTGGATATGGTGCGGATGGGTTGGTTTCAGTCCAAGCCCCAGGGCTGAATTGGTTGATGTATCCGTTGTTATTGGATCCCGCCATAACCAGCGTACGAAGCTGGATCGTCCGCCCGCGAACGCCCTGTCCGATGAGCGAGAAATCAAACGATTTGTATTTTCCTCCAATGTGAAATCCGTAATAAGTGTTTGGCGTATCGTTGTAATCTGTCATGATACGGTCGTAATTATCAACTACGCCATCCGCATTGATGTCTTTGTATTTGATATCTCCTGGTTTCAGTTTTCCTGCAAATCGCTGAGGAACGCTGTTATCAATGTCTGCCTGCGACTGAAAAATTCCGTCCGAAATCAGCATCAGTTTCCCATAATCCGAGACGGATCCCAGATTGTGTCCGGCTTGCTGCTGATAATCTGCAATACCGGCAGATTCGTTGATACGAACAATATTATTTTTGGCAAATGTGAAGTTTCCGCCCACAGACAATGTAAGTGCTCCGAATTTTTCGGTATAGTCGATGGATCCTTCAAAACCGCGAAGTGTGGTTTCTCCGTCGTTAATCCTGTAAGTAGCCAGTCCGAGGATAGACGGATTGGTTGGGTTGGTCAGGATATTTTTCCTGTTTTCATTGAAATAATTGGCGGAAAGCGAAATGCTGTTTTTAAAGAACTGCGCATCTATTCCAATATCTGTTTTATAAGAAGTTTCCCAGGTTATATCCGGATTAGGCAGCGTGTTTTCAGATGCTCCGGCCTGGGCCGCGAAACTGGTTCCGAATGCATAACTTCCATTGGACGGACTATACAAAGCGGCGTAGGGGAATTTTCCCGATTCGCCGGTCGAGTTGTTTCCTGCTTTTCCGTATGCAGCTCTTAATTTGAGATAATTCAGGAAAGTTGAATTTTTAAGAAAAGATTCTTCCGAGATAACCCAGCCTGCGGCAATGGCAGGAAAAAAGCCAAACTGCTTACCAGGCATATAATTGTCCGCTCCGCTGTAACTTGCCACAACGTCAGCATAATAGCGGTTGTCGAAAGCATAGGAGACCCTTCCTGAAAAACCTTGCCTTTTGTCTTCAAGACGGGTGGGGTTAAAAGTAACGGCCTGTTGGTAGCGCGTTGTGACTTTAACCTGATGTTTCCCAAAACTCCGATTGTAATCGAAACCCGTCC
>Ga0247803_1001938_pt1 | contig 10658 bp, 8 predicted proteins | sample UWRJL014104B1_FD_180928 | JGI IMG/M metagenome (GOLD analysis project Ga0247803, IMG submission 180928) | Plant litter microbial communities from Arlington Agricultural Research Station in Wisconsin, United States - UWRJ-L014-104B-1 | ecosystem: Environmental > Terrestrial > Plant litter >...
CTGCATGGAATAACTATACTGGTCGTCACCGGATGTATTATTATTTGTCTTAAAACAGAATTCCGGTATACCCAGCGCCTGATTGTAATACTGCTGGCGATGTCTGTTTTACAATCAATTATCCTTCAAAGAGCGAATTATATAAAGAATAAGAAACACAAAGAACTCATAATTACGATGATATTAACACTTCCTTTTCTGATCTTATAACAAGAAAAAGCTTACCCTTCGCAAGAAAGATAAGCCTTTGACTTCTTATTTTTAATTCCTTTTAAGCCTGTGATTCAGGATCTCCCGTACCGTAGGTCTGGAAAGGACTTTTCATAATTCCTCTTTCTGAGTTACGAATGAAATTCACAACTTCGTCACGTTCATTTGAAGGTGGTAATTCCAATTCTATTTTTTGCAAAGCCTCAGCATTGTTAAGGCCTCTCATATAAATGTAACGGTAAATATTCTGGATTTCGATGATTTTCTCATTACTGTACCCACGGCGGCGCAAGCCAACTGAATTGATGCCTGCATAAGAAATCGGTTCGCGGGCTGCTTTTGTAAAAGGAGGAACGTCTTTCCGAACCAACGAAGCACCTGATACAAACGAATGCGCTCCAATCTTAACAAACTGGTGGACAGCACTCATCGCACTTACGATCGCCCAATCGTCAACATGAACGTGGCCTGCCATTTGGACGTTGTTTCCAATGATGCAGTTATTTCCAACACGGCAATCATGTGCGACGTGAGCATAGGCCATAATCAGACAACCTGATCCAACCACTGTCTTCCAATGCTCTTCGGTACCACGACTGATCGTCGCATATTCCCGAACCGTTGTATTATCGCCAATGATTGTCAGTGTGTATTCATTGTTGTATTTGAGATCCTGAGGAGTCGAAGAAATAACGGCCCCTGAGAAAATACGGCAGTTTTTGCCGATACGCGCTCCCGCATTAATTACTGCGTGAGAGCCAATCCACGTCCCCTCTCCGATTTCTACATCTGCATGTATCATCGCGAAAGGTTCAATTTCTACATTCGGAGCGATCTTAGCGTCCGAATGGATATATGCTAACTGTTGTGTCATTTTTTCTTAACTAGACTTGCGACCATATCTGCTTCACACACCAGCTGCCCGGACACATATCCCCGACCGCTCATCTTTACTATTCCACGTTTCATAGGTGAAGTAAAAACACATTTAAATATAACTGTATCTCCCGGAACCACACTGCGTCGGAAACGGCATGCATCAATACCGATCAGATAAGACCAGTAATTATCAGGATCAGGCACGCTGCTCAGTACAAGGATACCTCCCGTCTGCGCCATAGCTTCCAGCTGCAGAACGCCCGGCATCACTGGATTCCCAGGAAAATGACCAAGGAAATACTCCTCATTGATTGTTACATTTTTGACACCAACCACGCTGTTTTCATCCAAAGCAATGATTTTATCAATCATCTGGAAAGGATAACGATGCGCGAGCAACTCACCAATCTGCTTGATATCAAGAACTGGTGCTTTATTAGGGTCGTAGGACGGAATATCTCCCTTTCCTGACTTGATAAGTTTCTTTATCTTTTTTGCCAGCGCTACGTTCGCGGCATGTCCCGGACGTGCTGCCAGGATCTGGGCTTTAATAGGTCTTCCGATCAATGCAAGATCCCCGATAAGATCCAGCAGCTTGTGGCGCGCCATTTCATTCGGATAATGCAATTCTACATTATTCAAAATTCCTTTTGATTTGTCAACACTTACCTTCGGCTTGTTTAGTAATTGTGACAAATGGTCCAGTTCGCCCTCTTTTACGTCCCGGTCCACAATAACTATCGCATTGGTAAGGTCTCCACCTTTGATCAGATTTTGTTTATACAATGCTTCAAGTTCATGTAAAAATACAAACGTGCGGCATTTGGCAATATCGTCTTTAAAAAGAGTAATATCGTTCAGAGAAGCATGCTGGCTGCTGATCACTTTGGAATTGTAATCAACCATTACTGTTAAACGATAATCTGAAAGCGGCAAAGCTGCCATTTCAATATCGTTATCCATATTTTTATAATGAACATATTCCGGCACCTCAAAGTAGTTACGGTATGCATTTTGTTCTTCAATTCCCGCATCCAGTAATGCATCGATAAATTTGATAGAACTGCCATCCATAATAGGCGGTTCAGGTCCATCCAACTGGATCAAAACATTGTCGATCTGCAATCCCACCAGCGCAGCCAAAGTGTGCTCAACCGTGTGAATGCGTGCACCGTTTTGTTCGATGGTTGTACCGCGCGACAGATCCACCACGTTGTCCACATCCGCATCAACAATAGGCTGATTTGGTAAATCAACCCGCTGAAACTTGTAACCGTGATTGGCCGCAGCAGGAACGAAAGTCATCGTTGCTACCACACCTGTGTGTAAACCTACTCCCGTAACTGATACGGATTTTTTTATGGTTTGTTGTTTTTCGTTCATTATATTCTCCTAATCTACTAAACGGCTGCGGGGCGTCGCATTTTCGCCAAAAAAGTGAGCTTATTTTGCTCAATCTATATTTTTTCTTTGTTTGTTCAATGTTCAGAAGCCTCACGCTTACGTTCCAGCTGTTTCAATCGTTCTTCAAGTTCGGGCAACCTTCTTGTCGAAGCCATGGCTCTCAGATGTTCTGTCAAATCTCTCGCAGGCGATCCTGAAAGAGACAGTCCTTCTTTCTTAATGGATTTGCCTATACCCGATTGTGCACCGACTTTCGTATTATTAGCCAGGGTTATGTGTCCTGAAATCCCTACCTGACCCGCGATCACACATTGTTCTCCAATTCTTGAAGAGCCTGAAATTCCTGCTTGTGCCGCAATTACGGTATTTTGCCCAATTTCTACATTATGAGCAATCTGCACAAGGTTATCAATTTTGACTCCTTTACGAATAATTGTTGAACCCATGGTGGCACAGTCAATTGTGGTGTTAGATCCAATACTAACATTATCTTCGATAATGACATTACCAAGCTGAGGAATCGTTTTATAGGATCCATCCGTTTGCGGAGCAAAACCGAAGCCATCACTCCCAATCACTGTATTAGCAAAAATGCAGCAGTTTTTTCCTATAACTGTGTTATCGTAAATTCTTACTCCGGGATGGATGATTGTATTGTCTCCGATCTCCACAAAATCTCCTAGGTATGTATTTGGGTATATTTTTACGCCGTTACCAATTTTGCAGTTCCGTCCTATGTAAGAAAAGGCACCACGGTAACCATTCTCACCCATCTGGCTGTTTTCACCAAGAAAGCTTGGCTGCTCAATTCCACTTTTCCCCGTTGCAATACGTTTCTGGTACTCTTCCAGGAGTATTGTAAACGCTGTATAAGCATTATCTACATAGATTAATGTAGCACTGATATCTTGTTTTGGAGTAAAGTCTTTATTAACAATAACTGCCGAAGACTGTGTGGTATAGATATAAGGTTCGTATTTACTATTGGCCAGGAAAGATATACAACCAGGCTGCCCCTCTTCAATTTTTGCAGCCGAATCAATTGTAACTGTATCATCACCAACGGTAGTTCCATCAAGCATCTTTGCAATCTCGCTGACAGTAAATTTCATATTTCGGCTAATTTCTGGTAACGTCTCTGTAAATAATAAAGCGAATTCTAAAAACGGGTCCTTTTGTTGGTGAAAGAATTGACATCCTAACTAACCACGCAAAGATACATTTTTACCCCAACATACATAATACTTGCGGACAATCTTCGTGAGCGCCTCGATCGTTGGAATATCAGAAGCATCTGCAATATCCAGCAAAGCCCCATCTTTCATTTTGACCTTTATGGGATCCTGTTCCTTTTCATATGCCCAATTCGTGGTTTCGCCAGTTACTAAAAAGTATGACAACTCACTTTGCTTTATCCCCTCAGATAAAAGTTTTTCTTTTAAAGGATTTAAAATTTCTTCTCCGGGAATGGTATCGAAAAAGCTTATCTTAAATAAATGTCTGTCAAGCAAATCTTTACACAAAGTCGAGAGAACCAGATCGGTATGTTTTGTCCAACCTTTGACAGAAGCCCATACGTCGTTATCATCCAGGTTGTTGAAAGATTCCAATAAATCCGGATTTTGTTCAAAATCAGATAGCGAAAATTTATTTTTCAGGAACAAAGAAAAGTCCGGTGTGGAAAATAAATTTTCACCGGCGGCTGATAATTCCCTTGCACGCTTTAATATTTGAGTGAGCATGGCTTGCGCACTCAATAAAGTTTTGTGCAGGTAAACCTGCCAATACATCAGCCTGCGTGCGTGCAAGAAATTCTCTATACTCAGCAATCCCTTTTCTTCAATCACAAGCTGGTCCTGACTGATCTCAAACATTTTTATTAAACGGTCGGCGCCGATCGAGCCTTCGATCACACCTGTGTAGAAACTATCACGGTTCAGATAATCCATCCGATCCATATCCAGTTGACTGGAAATCATCTGATGAAAAAATTTGCGTGGGTAAACCCCCTCGAACATTTGAATTGCAATGTCGAGCCGACCGTCCATTTCGCGGTTTAACTGCTTCATCATTTCCAATGTGATTGATTCATGCGCTACACCCGGCATCAACTCTTTTTCCAGGACATGGGAAAAAGGACCGTGCCCAAGATCATGTAAAAGAATAGCGGCCTGAGCAGCTTCCATTTCCGGCTCCCAGATCAAATGGCCTTTTTCCTGCAAGGTGCGCAACGCCTGACCCATGAGATGCATAGCACCCAACGCGTGATGAAACCGGGTATGGAGCGCACCAGGATATACCAAATCAGCCAGTCCGAGCTGCTTAATTCGTCTTAAACGTTGAAAATAGGGATGTTCAACCAGATCAAAAAGCAAATCCGAAGAAATGGTTATAAAACCGTAAACGGGGTCGTTGATAATTTTTCTTTTATTCAAAGCGTACTTTTTTTTGCAAAAATAGTAAACTACGAACGCAGAAAAGAATGAAATCTTATCATAATCATTTGGAGAATTAATCTCTTTGACTAATTTTGCACTCCAAACTCTTTTATAGAGCCGGGCCTATAGCTCATTCGGTTAGAGCAACTGACTCATAATCAGTAGGTGCCTGGTTCGATTCCAGGTGGGCCCACTTGAAAATCAAGGACTTAGTGAATTTCGCTAGGTCCTTTTTCTTTTATGTGCAATACAAATTTGCTTTTTGGCATAGGAGTAATTGAGTGCACTGAAATATTTTTTTTTCGCATGTTTTTTAATTCCACAATAAACTTCACTTTAATAGTTTACTGGTAGACTTGTTCAGGGTCCCTTTGCCAATCTTTTTCGATTTCCTTATTGATATTTTTGTCCTCGGCACAACACAAAGTCTGTCGTTATTAGATACTGAAATTTTTTAGCTAAAAATCTCAGCAAATAAATTTTTAATTGACCTTTCTGTTCGCTATTTTTGATTGTTCACTGAACACGAACAATTAAATAAAACGAACAAATGATTCTTGCAGAAAATGAGATTGTTGGAAGGGCACTGAGAAACCTAGAAGAAAATACCGGTATTACTGGTCATTGGACTTCTGTGCAGAACCCCTATATATCCGAGACCGATGGTGAAACAAGAATAAATATGAAAGAAACCACAGTTACTTTCAATACCGAGGTAAAACGTGAATTTCGCGACTACCACCTAGATAAGCTAATTCGTCAAGCTAAACTGAATAGACCGTTAATGCTTATTGCGGATAAGATATATCCAGCGCAGAAGCAGCGTCTGCGCGAAAACGGAATTGCCTATCTGGACACTGCAGGGAATATTTACATCTCCGACGGCAATCTACTTTTATGGCTGGATGGTCAAAAGCCGGTGCATCTAGGCGCAGATACAAAAACAAATCGGGCCTTCACCAAAGCTGGCCTTAAAGTAGTTTATGCTTTCTTACAAAATCCAGAGGCTGTAAATTTCACGTACCGTGAGATTGCCAGTTTTGCCAAGGTGGCACTGGCAACGATAAACGAAGCCATATTGTCTTTGAAAGAAGCCGGGCATATTGTACAGGTTAATAAAAACCGCATGGTACTCAGTAACAAAAGAGAGTTGCTCGAGAATTGGATAATAGGATATAAAAACATACTAAAACCTTCCTTACTATTAGGAACTTACCATTTCGCGGCAAGTGACCAATGGAAGCAAATGGAGTTACCTGCAACAGCTGTTTGGGGTGGTGAACCAGCAGGCGATCTTGAAACCGCCCACCTGAATCCCCAACAATGGACTATTTATACTGCCCAAGCCAAGCTCGAAATAGTAAAAATGCTAAGGCTTGCCCCCAAGCCTGATGGTAACTTAAATATCTACAACAAGTTTTGGATGGACACCGCCGTGTATCCAGACAACATTATGACTCCCGAATTGATCACTTACGCTGACTTGGTGATCACCGGAGATGCAAGATGCATTGAAACAGCAAATATTATTTACGAAACAAAGCTCAGCAGGATATTTGATCAGCCATGAAACACACAGAATTAAAGAATGTCTTTGATACGTTAGAGAAAGCTTTTACTGAACTCTCCATTGACTATTACCTGATTGGAGCCTTAGCAAGACAGATATGGTACGAGAGAGCTCAAATGAAATTCAGAACAACCAGAGATGTAGATTATGCCATTCTGGTAGGCAGTCATCAAGAATATGAAACTGTTAAGCAATACCTAATCAAAAATGAAAATTACTTACCAATCAGGGAAAATGCATTTGTACTGATATCGCCAGACGGATTTCAGGTTGACCTACTTCCATTCGGAGAAATCGAATCCCAGGGAAGTGTAAAGATTGAAGGGATAGGTATGACCACAATCCAGATAAGCGGGATGAAAGAAGTTTACGAAAATGGGACAGAGATTGTTAACCTTGAAACAGGAAACACCTTCAAGGCCGCTACATTAATTGGAATTGTTCTTCTGAAACTTGTAGCTTATGATGACAGACCCGAACGAAGACAGAAAGACGCCACGGATATTGGCAATATCTTCGTAAATTTTTTCGATATGCATCAAGATTTAATATACGCCAATCATCTTGACATGTTTGATGAACAAGAGCGTACACTTGAAAATATATCAGCAATCGTGCTGGGTAGGGAAATCAAAAAGATTATCTCATCCAATGCAAACCTGATCGACCGATTGAACAGAATTTTGAATGATCATATAAATTCTGGTGAAAAAAGTATTTTCACTCAATTGATTATCAAAGAAATCGGAAAAGAAATTGATTTGATAATCGAATATCTTCGAGATATTCTCTGGGGATTTGAAAATCCATCAAAACCTGTTGACTAGCATCATGGCAGTAGTCAATTCTCTGAAATATCTACCCCATATCAGGATACTATTGAAAATAATGCGCTTTCAGATTAGATATCTATAATCTGGATAATAAGGTTATGGCGTGATATCTTATCGTCTGCCATGCCTTCCAAAAAAAACGGAGCCATTACATAGTCATACTTACCTATCAGAAAGTAGTTTAATAGAAATCATTCCGGCTAAAAGAGATGGACCTGCCTGGTTTGAAATATACATCGTGGGCCAGTGGTATATCTTGGATGAGGTGCAGCAGTTTACAGGCGGCTTCCGGATTGAAATAGACGTGATGCGGCTTATGTGGCTATGCTATGTTGACACAATAGGGTAAAGCGACACCGCAATCGCTGCATGTCGCGGTATAGCTGTTAGAGCCAAAACAGTAAGCGCTTCGGGCAGAAACGTTGCCCGAAACTTTTCTTTATATCTGTCTTATTGACTGGTTCCAGCCATGGGAAGCAGAATGGTAAAACTCGACCCAACCCCGACTTGGCCGCTGGCATAGATAATCCCATTGTGATTATCTACAACCTGCTTGCAGATCGAAAGTCCGATCGCGGTGCCCTCGTAGGTATTTCTGCCGTGAAGCCGTTGAAACACCTCAAAGATTCTATCCGCATACTGCGGATCAAACAATGGCCAAAGTGGAACAAGCAAAGCCTGTATTTTATATCCAATACCGCTGTCGGTGAAAGAAGCAAAGTAAAGACACGCTTATACTATGACACGTTTGTCAACCAGCTTTTCAGCTACGATGACACGACCTATACCAAGCAGACCCGGCCTTACGCCTTTCAAAGTTTTTACGACGATTATACATTTGGCGGCAATGCAGAATATGAGTCAAGGGCACTGGCTCATAATGTTTTCAAGCTGAATGTACAGTATAAGCGTGACGTACACAGAGAGCATGATCTGGGCGAACCGGTGCAGGGATATATTGATAATACCCTATCCTTAGGCATTGAAAATACCTATCAGATAACATCCGGTCTGGCTATTATTCCCGGCGTAAGCTTTAACATGCGCGGCAACGACAAAGCACAGGAATACAATGCGGCAACCAAAGAAATCACCAATTTCGCTGACAGCAAAAACAATGCGGTCAATGCGCAGATAGGACTTTTTTGGGATATCAACACCAGTCATTCTTTAAAAGGATCGGTAGCACGAAAAACCAGGTTTGCAACCATTAAAGACCGTTATTCCTACCGGATGGGCCAGGCCATTCCCAACCCTGACCTTGGCGCAGAAGCAGCTGTAAACATTGATTTAAGCTACTCGGGAAAAATTGCAGACAAACTCAGCCTGCAAGCTAGCGTGTTTAACAGCAATATTGATGACATCATTCAGCAGGTCGATAATGTGCAACCCGGACGTTTTCAGCTGCAAAATGCAGGCAAAGCCCGGTTCTATGGCGCGGAAGCAGGTCTGGATTACCGTGTCATTTCCGGGCTTAGCATTGGTTCCAACTATTCCTTTATCAAAAGAAAGAACAAGACCAACCCGGCTATTCTTTTTACCAACGTTCCCGAGCATTAGGTTTTCGCATATGCTGACTACTCTTTCTTGAAGCGGGTCAACATCCTGGCAAGTGTGGAACACAACAGCGACCGTTAAGCACTAGCTATGGCACCCAGGCGAAAGCCTACACGCTGGTCAATGCAAAGGCATCGGTTAAACTGTATAAATTCATTTCTGCGGAAGCGGGACTGAACAATATTTTTGATGTGAATTACAGCTTAGTTGAAGGTTTTCCGGAAGCCGGGCGCAATTTCTTTGTGAACCTGGTGTTCAGTCATTTTTAGATGTATTTATCTTGATGAGAAACTTGTTGAAAACGGTTGTAACAAACAAACCGGGTTGGCTTAAAGTCAGCCTGGTTTGTGCTGTTTTCATTTCTTGCGGGCTCATCCAGTCTTTTATGGGCAAAAATGCCCAGCCGTATGTTTTGCAGTATCCAGCGAATTCGGCTCGCGGTTTGTCATTCCGGAGGGCAATCCCACTACCAAAGAAGGTGTTTATCTGGGACGGCTGCTGTTCTATGAAAAAGCCTTATCCGCAAATAACAACATATCTTGTGAAAGCTGCCATAACCAAAAACTGGCTTTTACCGATGGAAAAGCATTCAGCACCGGCACCGACGGTTCTTTAACCGCCAGAAATTCAATGTCGCTGGCCAATCTTTTATGGGTCCGAAACTTTTTCTGGGACGGGCGCTCGCCTGCCCTTGAAGATCAGGCCAGGTTCCCCTTAACAGATCCGCACGAAATAGGGCAACCGCTCAGCGAATCGGCCAGAAAGTTAAATAAAACTACCCTTTATCCACCACTGTTCGCAAAAGCATTTGGAAGCAGCGTAATTACAGAAGACCAGATACTGAAAGCGCTATCCCAGTTTGAGCGGACATCAATCTCGGCTGGCTCTGAATATGACAAGTATCTGGCAGGCAATTACCAGCCCACTGCCCAGCAGCTCAAGGGGGTTGCAGCTCTTTGAAAGTAGTCCCGACCCCAAGCTTGGCATCAGGGGCGCCAACTGCACGCACTGCCATGGCGGGGTTAAAACTTTCAAAGAGCTTTTTCATAATAATGGCCTGGACAGTATTGCCACTGATCTAGGGAGAGAGAAATTTACCGGGCAAGCTGCAGACCGCGCAAGATTCCGCGTCCCCACCCTGCGCAATATCACGCTGACCGGCCCTTACATGCACGATGGAAGGTTTTCAACAATCGAGCAGGTCCTTGACCATTATAACCAGCACATTGTGCAAATCCTGACGCTCAGCGCTTTTCTACAAAACGTTTCCAATGAAACCTGCGGCAAGAACCTGGCGCTGACAAAAGACGAGAAAGCAGATTTGACGGCCTTTCTGGGTATGCTTACAGACTCATCATTTATAACCAATCCTGCATTTTCCAATCCCCATCCTCTTAAAAATCCTTAAACTATGTCCAAACCTAAATTTTCCAGTCGCAGCATTGTTGTTAGTTTTTTGCTGCTTTTAGCCGTTTCATTTTCATCACTAGCCCAAAATACGGCGACGCTTTCTATTACCGGAGAAGTAACAACACCCCTGGATCTGAAACTGACAGATCTGGCCAGCTTTAAACAGGTAAGTCATAAAGTAAAAGACCGCGACGGAAAAGAACATGAATTTGCTGGAGTTGCCTTGATCGAGATCCTGGAAAAGGCAGGCGTTACAACCGGAAGCAAGTTGCGCGGTGAAAACCTGGCTAAATATCTGCTGATCTCGGCGGCCGATGGCTATGAGGTCTTGTATTCTCTTGCAGAAATCGATCCTGA
>Ga0247803_1001941_pt1 | contig 10652 bp, 1 predicted proteins | sample UWRJL014104B1_FD_180928 | JGI IMG/M metagenome (GOLD analysis project Ga0247803, IMG submission 180928) | Plant litter microbial communities from Arlington Agricultural Research Station in Wisconsin, United States - UWRJ-L014-104B-1 | ecosystem: Environmental > Terrestrial > Plant litter >...
ATATCATCAAACTTAGTGGTATCTTCTGTTGATGTAGCCCTTATTACCACAGTACCGTTTGCGGTAGCGGTAACCAGCCCGTTAGCATCAACGGTGGCAAATTCGCTGCCTGATACTACCGACCATGTAACGGTTTGCACCGCTCCGGCAGGGTTTACGGCAGCAACAAGCTCTAGCGTTCCGTTCTCGGTAGCAATTGTAGCAGGAACATTGTTTTGGGTTGCTACCAACACCGATGTTATTACTATTGGTTCCCAATATACATCGTCCCAGTACATTCCGGCCCATGTGGTACCCGGGTTCCTTACTGCTAACCTTGCACCAGCCGGGACCGTTGTTGGCACTGTAAGTATTTTTTCAGAATCTGTACTGTTATAGCTGCTATTATTAATGGTAATGCTTTCTATAACTATAAATGTACTTGCATCAGAGCTATCGGTAATGTAGCCAAAATCTAAAATTCCGGGCCCGCCATTGGCCTTTACCTTAAACCTGAACTGATGTGTACCCGCGTTAATATTACTAAGTTGTGGCAGTACCACAATTGCAATTTTGCCCGCACCATAGCCGTTCATGTAAATCTGGCTCGTGCCCGAAGCAGGCTGTGTGCTTGAAATTATCTGGCTGGCACCCCCCAGCTGTAGGCTGTTCCAGCACGTGGGCACAAGGCCCATTGTGCAGCACGATAAGGTATCAAAGTTTTCGTATAAGCTTGTCAGTGCCGGGCAATTGTTTACAGGCTCAATAGCAACTACTACACTCAGTTCTCCAAATTTAGTGGTATCAGCTGTTGAGGTAGCCCTTATCACCACGGTACCATTTGCGGTAGCGGTAACCAGACCGTTAGCATTAAGTGTGGCAAATTCGCTGCCCGATGTAATACTCCAGGTTACATTTTGATTTTCCGTTGACGGGGTTACGGCAGCAACAAGCTGCAACGTACCTCCTGCGGTTGTAATAACTGCCGCAACATTATTTAAGGTAGTTGCCACAACACCGTCAACCTCGGCTGCGTTATTGTTAAGCCTGCCTGCATAAGATACGTCTGTACTGCAGGTATTTTCCCCGGCGTGGGCATTAACCTGAAGCATAATAAACAGGCTCAGTGCTGTAAATGTGTGTTTTAGCCAATTGTGCAAGCCCTGCTTGACTTGGGATGTTGTAATTTGTGGATAATATTTTGTCATAAGTATAAATAATTAGTTGTAGCAAATTTACTTTATTTAGATTAAATAAAAATAATAGAAATAACTATTAATAAATAAAAGTTCTGTGTTCTGTAAGATTTTTAATTCAATAATATTTTAACATTATAATTTTTAATGCACGATAGAAAAGCACAAATTGCAGGTTAGATATTCTTATAAAATCTTAGCGATGTTCTAATAAATTGATAAGATTAGAAATTACCTGTAACAAGCAGCCTTAATAATTTGTCACGCAAAAGCGCGAATGCACAAAGGTGTAAATCAGGATTCGTTACAGCTGCTTATAAGCCGCCCAATAGAAGTCCGTTCATTTACCTTTGCGCCATCGCGCCTTTACCATGACATTAAAATAGCCATAAAGATCAGGCTAAAATATTTTAATATGTGTTACAATCAGCAACCTTATCGCTTCACAAATTTTAGTGTAGCGGTTTCATTCTGAGAATAAATCTGGATGATATAGGTAGCCGATGGTAATTGCTCTACATTAATGGTTACACTGGCAGCATCAAACTGTTTCTCTATTACCGCTTGCCCTAATATATTAACCACACGTATACCAGAAATAATATCGTTGTTAGTAATTGTGATATCGCTAATTACAGGGTTTGGATATAGTTTTAGGTTTTTAAACGTGTTGTTTACGGTACCTGAAGTTGTATTTACCACAAGGGTATAATCTTCCGCTTCTCCTGTCCCGACACTAAAGATGCAGGGGTTATCAGGTGATGCATCATTAAAATCTGCCAATATCCTCATCCTGTGGCTGCCTAAAGCTGCAAAAGAAGGTATGGTAAAGGTTCCGCTTGCACTGCCGGAGAATGTAGTTGATTCAAAAACCTGTTCGCCCGAATCGGCAAAATCATAGTCATCATTCCAGTCTACCCAAACAGAAAAACCATAAGTAGCTACCCCCGCTCCAAATGATGCGGTAAAATTTACGTCGGATAAGTTACTTTGTGCTACTATTTGATTAGTAAAATTACCATAACCATTTTCAGAATATCCTGACTCGGTGTTAGTAATATTTGTTGCAGCGCCGGTTGTGGCAAAACTATTTATAAAATTAGATGCCGAAGCACTATTTGGCGTACAATATCCTGCATAAAATAATACTACCGCCCAGTCGCTGTAGTTGCCATCGCCACAGTTGCTGCGCACATACATATAATTTGTAGCATCAGCAATTAATGTTACAGGCACAGACATAGAGGTGGTGGCTGTTCCGCTGCCCGCCGGTTGTACTTCAGATGTGCTTACCACATATTCATACCCTACAGGTGTTGCTCCTGTTGCAGGGGCTGTCCAGCTAAATGTACCTGCAGTGCCGGTAGCGGTAACCGCAAGGTTTTGCGGTACAAAACAATTAGGTGCATTAGCCACAGTAACAGTATAATCTTCTGCCTCGCTCCACACAATTAAATCGCACGGGCTGGTGTTAGACCCGTTGCGCGAACGTATCCTCATACGGTAATTGCCAAGGGGCGTACCTGCCGGGATGGTAATGCTTCCGGTTATTGTGCCTGCGGGTGCGGCAAAATTACCCACCTGTTCGTTTGTGCTGTTAAAAGTAAGGTCATTATCCCAGTCTACCCAAAGGGTAACTGCGGTAAAGCCATTAACCGTAATGCTATAATTAAAAGATTCTCCAGGGGCTTGTTTTACCGCCATATAACTATAATCGGTATAACCCGATTCCTGGCCGGTTGTGTTGCTAATGTTTACAAATCCGTTTGTGGTGGTAACATTTGTAATACTGCTTGTGGTATTAGCAAGCGGATCAGAGGCTTCATTTGTAGGAATACATGGCATAAGCGCTATACTTCCCGTTACATCTTCTGATACACACACTCCGTTACTCGCCCTTACTTTATAATAGTACGTTCCATTTGCTAATCCGGTAATGGTAAGGTTTTGTGCTGTAACATTAAACGGTGAGCCTGCAACCGGTAGTGTATAAGCAGCATCGCTGTATACTTCTACCACATAGGTAGGTGTGGTACCGGTACCCGCGTTAATAAGCACCCAGTCAAGTTTTATGCTGCTTGAGGTAACTATAGATGGGGTAACGGTAATAACCGCACAGTCTGCAGATACAATTTTTAAGGTGTAATCTTCATAGTCACCTGTCTGTCCGGAGCATGGCTCAGGCCCGTTTTCATTAAAAACGTTTCTTGCCATACCTATCCTTAAACGGCGGTTGCCCAGCGCTGTACCTACCGGTACAGTAAACGTATTTGTAGCTATAAAAGGATATTCGGTGTTGTTGTCTATAACAGTTACAAGTTCACCCTCATCGTCAAAATCAGTATCATCATTATAATCTACCCATATTTTTGTCTGGTAGCCCGGGTCGCCGGGATTTGCGGAAATACTGAAGTTAACCGCGCCCCCTGGCCATGCAGTAGCAAAAAGTTCGCTGTAATTAGTATATTTATCATAGGCTTCTGCTTCTGAAGCCGTATTGTTAATTTCCCCAAGTATTACATTAGTGATGCCCATATTGGGTAGCGAAAATACGGCGGGCGTACAATAGGCTATAGTGAACCCATCAGTTAAATAAGCAGATGTACAGGTACCGTTATCAGCCTGTAACCTTATATAGTAAGGGGTATCTGCAGCAAGGTTTGTAAGGTTATACGTAGTGCCCTGAATGTTCTCGACAGGAAAACCGGCAACAGGGGTAGTATACGCTTCGTCGGTATATACGCCCACAGTATACGTTACAGATGTGGCACCTTCACCAGGTGTTGCAAGGGCCCAGGTTAACGTAGCGGATGATGTTGAAGCTATGGTATGAGAAACCCAGTCTAATGCCGGGCACTCAGTTAAAATACGGCCGGATAACGCAAATATGTTTGGTATTTCCCCCGCTACTTTTGTAAACTGCACACCGGTAACAACTTTGCCCTGATTTGCGGCATCAATACTAACAGGTATCTGGAAAATTTTTGAATCCTCCTGGTTTGCGTCCTGGTAATCGTCATTCCTGTTTACACGGCCAATGCCGGCTATAATAATGTTTCCATTATCAAACCAGTCGTTAATGGGCACGCCGGTTACATCCTGTGTAGTATTGTCGCTAAACAATATTTGTATATTTACTACAGATGAACCTGCCCCGGATGTGGCAGCAATATTAAGGCTGGTTAGTTTTACCGGAGCAACAAGATGTAACGTGCCGGTGGTAATGTCGCCGCCTAAACGAAGTGCATTGTTGCCAGAATAGTCGGCAAGCAGGTACTGCATTCCGCTCATACTTGTTATTGTCCTGTTAGCAGGCAGGCCATAAGAATTTCCTAAAACATTTATATTGTTCCTGTAATCCTGGGCAACATAAGAATATTCACCATCATCTACAGGCTGGGTAGTAGACGCGCCTGCAAGACCGGGCCCGTTTGCAATAACATCTGCATTAAAATCAGCAGGGGTTATACTCAGGGGTGTTAGGTTACTTACCGCAGTAAAGCTACCGGTAGAAAAGCTGCTGTCTGTACATGATGCTGCTGACATGCCTTTTACCCTGTAGTAGTAGGTAGTGCCTTCTGTAAGGCCTGTAAGGTTAAAGCTTATTGTAGTAAGGCCGTTGTGTGCAGTGCCAAACAGGTTTGTAAATTCGGCATCGGTATACACTTCCAGGTCGTAAGTGGCATTGCTGCCCAATATACTGCTCCAGTTTATTGTTGCCGATGTATTTGTAATATCACTTGCAGCGGCAGCTACCGTAGCCGGCACACACGTTGTTGCAGCTACTACAGTGGCAGGGCTGTACAGTGGGCCTCCGCCGCATGTGGTGCTGTTGTAAGCGTACACAAAATAATAATAGCCTGCATTAGGCATCAGGCCTGTATCATTAGCAGATACCTGGCTGCCTACAGAGATGATGCGGTTTCCGCCCAGCGAAGTGCCGGCAGTATATACATTACCGGTTACAGGCGGTATTACTATATTAGGGGATGAACTCCTCAGGATAATATATCCCGTAGGGGCTGTATCGCCTGGTGTTATTGAAACAGTAGCTGCTGTAGGGGTTATACCGCTAACAGTTGCAACAGGCGCCACCGGGGCAACACATGCCGGTGGTGGCATAAATGAAAATTGAAGGCCATCAACAGGCATGATAATTGGCGAAGTTGAAACTGAAGCGCCTGAATAGGTACCTGCTGTTGTTGCAGCCCATGAACTTGACGACGTACGGTTTTTATAGTTTGACGGTAAATTGCCCCGCAGGCCCACCTGTACAAGGGCGTTAGAAAGTGTAGCACTACATGCACCATACACTAAATCTACAACATTTGTTGTTTCATGCAGCTGTATCTGGAAATTCAGTATATCCTGGCCAAGCGCAGAGAACCTTTTAGCATTATTCCATTGCACAATAAAGGTACGGTTAGGCGCGCTGCCGGTGGTTGTATAAGTAATGCCTTCCGACCCTTTTAAATTTACCCCAAAGGCTGATATAGCACTGTCATACAATCCAGGATTTGAAATTGGCGAATAATTTGTTTCTGATGGCAGTGTTTCGCCAAAAGTGAGATAGCCATTATAGCTAAGGTTAACCGTTGTATACGTTGTACCATTCATTACAAAATCAAACCCTATAGGAAGGGCGGCATTGCCATTATCCCAGTCAGCGGGCGTCGCCGTGGCTTCTGTGCCTGTAATAGCCGTATATGTAGTATTACTTTGTGTAAACGCATAGGCAGAAACTGAGTAAATTTGCGCTGCCATGGGTACTGACATTAAGAATAAAAGCGCTATATACAAAGAACTGCTTTGTATGCAAAACCCGATACCGGGTATTTTGTAATGCAGCAGCGGTAACTTTAGTACCCGGCTTCTCATAAATTTGTAATCCTGATTCATAAATAAAGTATTAATAGTTGTTTATATAGCGTTGGTTTGTCAAAATGCCCTGCCCCTAATTTATCTCTTTAGTGCAAAGTGGGCTTTAAATACACGTTGGGTACCTCCGTCAGGATAGGTAACCGTAAACCAGTAATCGTCTGATGGTAATGGATACCCGTTAAAAGTCCCGTCCCATCCCTGGCCCGCCCTTATATCGCTCTTAGGGCTTAATTGCTTAAGCAGTTTGCCATACCTGTCAAAAATATATATCCTTGATGACGGGAGGTTAGCAAGGCCTACAATGTTCCAGGTATCATTATATCCGTCACCGTTTGGTGTAAAAAACCTTGGGTAATCTATAGTACTCACATCTTCAATGCTTACTATGGCACAACCATCCTGGTTTGTAACATCCCTTATGTATATTGTATGGTACCCAATGGCAACGTTATAGAATACATTAGAATTCTGCCACGGCCCGAAGGGCGAGAGGCTGTATTGATACTCTCCAAAGCCCTGCGCTAACACGGTTATAGCCTGGTTATCAGCAAATGCGTTGCTTACTACATAACCGGTGCCTATTGAGCTTGCCGGCCCGGACATTGTTACATCCCATTCGGGTACCACCTCTGCCATACAGAAGTTAGGCCCGGCGCCTGTTACCAGTACGCTGTAAGTACCGGTTTCAAATGCACTGTAGCCTGCCGATGTAGCCCCAGGAATAGCTACCCCGTCTTTAAGCCACTGGAAGGTAGTGCCCGGTGTAGTGATGTTGCTGCTAAGCGCTACATACCTGAGAACCTGGTTTGTTACAAAATCAACACAGCTGGTGTGGCTGCCGTTTACACTTGATATAACGGGCACGGGCAAAAGGTCTATAGTAACCGGTACAGCAGTGTAAGCCGGGCAACCGTTAGGGTACGTAAGGTTTATAATCCTTGCCCAGTATACCGTTGTCCCTGTACGTAGTATGGCAGGTACCGCGTTCTGGCCAGCCTGTGCATCTGCTTCGGTTAGGTGATAGGTAATTTCATAATCCTCTAGTGCACCCTGTGTGCCTACAATAACCGCCTTAGCATCATCCAGGTTAACTTCTGCAATGCCATCATTGTCGCCATCCTCGCCGTCACACTTTCTTATAACCGTAGTGCCTACAGGGTTAGCAATGGTTTGTGGTGCTACACTAAGTACAAGTGGCAGTACCACATCGCACCGGGTTGCTATATTTTGCGCATATACCCATATCTCTTGCGAATTTGTAATGTTAGTATATAGATACGGCAGTGTAGGGTTAGCAGGCCCTGGGGCCACAACACGCGGGTCTGATTTGTAGTAACGCACTACATAATCTGTTTGTAGGGCGCCTGCCGGCAGTATGGTACTGCGGTAGTTGCCAAGGTCGAACTGGGCAACACCCGTAAAATTATCCTGGCAGATTGTGTAAGGCGTTATAACTGTAGCCGGTAAGGGGTTAACTATAAGCTGTAATGGTACAACCACAGCACACACAGGGCCTCCCGGTTCGCTGCCGGTTCGCTCTGCACGCACATAAATAGTAGCACTTGCACTAACAAAGTTTGTAAAATCAGGTATTGGGTTTGTACCTGTTATAGCATCGCTTTCTAATACGTAGTATTTTAACTGTGTGAATAAAGCATGCTGTAATATGTCTTCATTGGCCTCGGTAAGGTCAAATGCCGCCATACCACCGTTACTTATATCGCTGCAGGCTTCCAATGGCTCAGGAGTAGGGTTAGGATTTGGTAATGGTAACACTAAAAGTGTTACTGATGTGTAGCTAACGCAACCTTTAGTAGTAGTTACCCTTACAAGGATAGTTTTAGGGTTTTCTCCCACAGCGTTAGTATAGGCCCCGGGGTTAGTGATAGGTGTATTGCTAAGCAAATCTGCTTCAGATTCAAAATATTCTACAATATTACCCTGGCCCAGGCTGTATGGCGATAATATCTCCGTATCCCTGGACGTAAGGTCAAACGCTGTACGCGAGTCATTTGGCAATGCCTCATTACACAATACATATACAGCGGGTACCGTAATACGCGCGGGTGCATTTAGTATCAGTTTAAAACTGGTTATACTAAAACATTCTGTTATGGGGTTCTCAACACGCACCCAAATAACGTCGTCACCATGCCCCCTGTATGTGGTGGTGTTAACAATCATGGGCTGCCCTTCCTGTGCGGCTGCTTCGCTTGCAAAATACCGTATAGTATCGTTAACACCTACTACTGGCCTGATAACAGCGTCCTGTAATGTAAGGTCAAAGGCGGCAAAATTATCCTGGCCATCTTCATCACGGTCATCACAAGCCACAAGTTCATCAAGATCAGGAACTATACTTGCCGGGTTTACAACAAAATCAAGTTGCAAAGGTACAGATGTACAGCCTGACAAGGTATTTGTTGCTACTACCCACACCGTATGGTTAACAGGGTTAAGGTTAAGGTATGACTCTAAATTTTGTATGGGTAAAATGCCGTTAGAAGCATTTATAAAGGTCTCGTAAAACCTAACGTCTAAATTAACGCCGTTGTTAACAAGGCCTTCTACAAGTGCCTGCAGGTTTATTGACGCAAAGCCGTTACCATCTGTATCACATAGCGAAAGGTCATCTAAAGTAGGGGCGGTAAGCTGGGGCAACGGCACCACCCTTATATCCAGTATTACAATCCTGAAGCATCCTGTTTCTGCGTTAGTAACCCTAACAAAAATAGCTTCTACGGCTTGTGTATTTGTGTAGGCATGGGTGTCTGCTACAGCAATAGCGTTGTTTGCCGACACAGCATCCTGGAGGTTGTTGTAAAAAGTAACATCCAGCCCGTTAATGCCGGAGGTAATTTCGCTTATCCTGGTGGTCAGGTCAAATACTTCCCTTGCATCGCCGGGGTTATTATCATCACATAAACTATACGGCACAGGAAATACTACTTCAGGCAACAGGTTAACAATAAGCGGCAGTGTTACAATATCATAACAGCCGGTAATATTGTTAGTTACTTTAATAAATATAGGCTGGCCCTCGGTTGTGGATGCGCTGGTGTAAGCAGTAGGATTAGGTATGGCATTTGTATTTGCCATGGCATCTTGCCCGCTTGTAAAATAACTTACAATAAACTGCGCAGGGTCCATAGTATTTAATACTTCCGGCGCATAGGTTGTAAGGTCAAAAATCGCTATCCCGTCTGTATCATCATTGCCGTTATCACACATTGCATATGGCGCTAAAGGTTGTGTGGCAACCGGAACGGGGTTTACAATAAGCTGTAATGGTGCTATACTAAAACAATCAGTACTGTTAGACTGTATACGTATGTAGAGGGTCTGTACGCCATTGTCGGTATGAGGTAACAAATTGGCATAGTCTGTAAGATGGTCGGTAATAGGGTTTGTACCATTGCCAAAACCAGCGTCTTCGGCTGTTTCGTGGATTGTTGCTGTTACTGTGCCATTAAAACTTGCTACAATCGTGTCAAGGGTTGTCTGGAGGTTAAAGGTCGCCACATCGTCGCCATCAGGGTCGCATTCCTGTAAAGGCTCCAGTGCAACGGCTACAGGAGCAGACTCTACAAATAATATGAGCGGTACTATAGCAGCACAGCCTGTCCTTACATCCCTAACCCGGGCATATACCGTTTCCTCATGAGTACCCGTATATGCGGTATCATTAAGGTTATTAGTTCCCCCTGCTTCTGCAAAGGCTAAGGTATTGTAGTATGATACGGTATACCATGCTGTATTATTTGTTATTTCACCATTCTTACCCGCCAGGTTAAAAATTCCTGTACCGGTATTGCCGTCTCCGCAAACACGAAGCGGTAACGGAGTAACAGCTTGTGGCACTTTGATGTAAAATGAAACTTCTGCCACACTATAGCAGTCGGGCAAACTTGCATGCTGTATCCTTATATAAATCAACTGCCCATCGGTAGCGGTAAAGCCATTTGCAAGTAGGCCCGTATTAGCTTCGGCATCATTTGCCGTGGCATGGTAGCTTATGGTATAATTAGCCAGGTCAGCATCCTGTACTGCCGCGGGGTCAAGAAGCGGTATTGCCGCCAGGCCATTGTTGTATAAACTGGTTGCAATAGTGTTTAGAGAGGTAACCACAGCACTGTTAGTACTGCCGGCGTCTGGGCAAAGCACATACTGGAACGGACTGCCCACAGGGTTTAAAACCGGGCTCTTTAAAACACTTAATGAAAAAGGGGTAATAGTATAGCACGTAGAAAGGGCTATATTAGCTATGCGTGCATAAACGGTCGTGTTAGAAGAAACGTGTGCCTGCGGTGCAGTAATAGCAGTACCCGGGGTGCCGGCATTAGCAAGCGCTTGTGTGGTATAATAGCTTACGTTGTATGCTGAGGCATCCTGCGGCCCTAAAACAGCACCGGTGTTAAGGGTAAGGTCAAAAGCAGCAGTAGCATCAGTACTGCACGATGTTAAATTTTGGGCAGGGTTTGCAACGGGTTCTATAACCCTTTTAACCTCAAAATCGGTAAATGCAGCACAGCCTGTTTGATTATTTGCGATTTTTGCAACAACTGTTTGCGAAACAGTACTGTGGGTAAGTGTTGT